>JGI20225J20221_1003117_pt1 | contig 10625 bp, 10 predicted proteins | sample BioMet4_FD_20221 | JGI IMG/M metagenome (IMG submission 20221) | reverse complement strand
AACAGGTTCTCCCGGACGGGCAGCATCAGGGTTCTGATTAGTCAGGTTTACCTCCAAATATGCAGATTTTATATCACCATTAGAGGCAAGGGCTGTTCCAGATCCAAGGCATATGAATACTGAAAACAACAGTATTATTTTTAGCAAAGAGAACTTTTTCATTTTAACTCCTCAATTCAGATTTGCTTCATTTTTCGTACCTCGTTCATTTTTCACACCTGGTTCGTTTTTTGTACGTGTCTCGATTTTTTCAATCTCACCGTCTCGGATGTACACAACTCTTGTTGCATATTTCACAAGTTCAAGGTCATGGGTAACAATAATGATCGTCTTACCTTCACTTTTCTGCAGCCCGTCCAGGAAATCCAGGATATAATCCCCTGTTTTACTGTCCAGGTTTCCTGTAGGCTCATCTGCCAGGATTATAGGTGGGTTTACAGCCAGGGAACGGGCTATTGCAACTCTCTGCCTCTGTCCGCCTGAAAGCTGGGAAGGAAGGTTTCCTTTCTTATTTGAGAGTCCGACAATGTCAAGCAGATATGAGGCTTTTTGTCGGGCTATTTGTCGATCTTCTTCCTGGAATTCCATAGGTAAAAGCACGTTTTCTTCCGTATTCAGGGTTGGAAGAAGGTTAAAGCTCTGGAATATGAAGCCAATCATTTTTCCTCGGATAATGGCGAGTTCGGATTCNCTNAAGTTCTGAGATATCTTTAGAATTCAGGCAAACCGTGCCTTTTGATGGTATATCCAGGCAGCCCAGNAGNTTCATCATCGTACTTTTTCCACTTCCGCTGGGCCCAAGAATNATCAGAAATTCCCCTTCGTAAATTTCCAGGTTTATTCCTTTAAGGGCTGCAAACTCAACCTCCCCCATCTGATAAATTTTCCAGACATTAGTCAGTTTNATAAGAGGCTCATCTTTATTTTGAGAGATCCTTCCCGCATTGGAATTTTTAACATCACCGTTTCCGGAATTAAAGTATGGATTGTATTTTAAATCCCCAACTGAGTCATTCTCCTCGGAACCATTCTCGGATTCATCATAGAAACTCGTCTTTCTTTCTAGCGAATCCACAAGTTTTGAGAGATTCAATTTTGATTTGAAAGAATCTATTATTTCAGTAAGTGTCATACACATCCTCTAAAAAGTTAGTTATGTCTGAGCTGAACCTTTTTAAAGAACCTGAGTTGAATTTTCTCTTGTTTATAATATAAGTTATTCCTTAAACGATTTTATGATGAGCTGAAAACTCTTTCTTATCACCATAACTGAAGACCCTTTTTGTTACCAGATCTGAAGACTCTTTTTGTGATAGACCTGAAGACTTTTTTGATCTGACACAAAAACTCTTTTTGTGACAGACCTGAAGACTTTTTTGATCTGACACAAAAACTCTTTTGTGAAATGTTAAATGTTAGACATTTTATCTGCAATTTCTGATCCTGCAGCAGTTTTTGAAGACTTTTTCTGTTCTTTGAAGATTTTATAGATCCTGAGAAGCAGGAATCCGGAAAGCAGAAATGCCAGAAAGTCCGCTGCCGGAAAAGCTGCCCAGACTCCATTCAGTTGATAGAACCGGGGAAGGAGGGTAACAAGAGGGATCAGAAAGAGAAGCTGCCGACTAATGGAAAGAAGGAAAGCGGGTTTCGCTTTTCCCAGGGCCTGGAACAGGATTGATGTGATCACATTCATGCCTACCAGAGGCATCCCCAGAAGCATGATAGTCATAGCTTTTTTTCCTATCTCCAGATACTGCGGGTCTGCACTGAATAAGCCGAGAATTTGTTCTTTTAAGAGTAAAATGATCAGCAGGCCAAGAATTCCAATAGTCGTTGTCGCTACAAGTGATAATTTTACAGCTTCGACTATTCTTCCATATTTTTTTGCTCCGTAATTAAATCCAACAATTGGTTGCAGGCCAAAGCCCATACCCAGAAGGGACATGAAAATGAAGGAGTTAACCTTTATTATTACACCAAAAACGGCAATTGCGCTATCTCCTCCATAAGTTGCAAGTGCATTGAACACGAAGATCATCATGACACTGTTCGAGCACTGCATTACAAAAGACCCAATACCAATAGCCCCAATTTCCTTAACAATTTTCAAATCGGGTTTCAAGGTTTCTGATCTGAAATGAACAGCCCCTTTTCCTTTGAGGTAGTACAGCAGGAGCCAGATCGAAGCTATTGTCTGTGATATTACGGTTGCAATTGCAGCCCCTTTTACACCCATTCCAAAACCAAACATAAAAAGCGGGTCAAGGAAGATATTGAGGCCGCCTCCTACAAGCATAGCATTCATTGCAAGGCGTGCGTTTCCTTCAGATCGGACAATATTCTGAACAGCCACTCCAAAGACAAAGACAGTTCCTCCTAATATTATATATTTAAGATATTCTCTGGCATAGGGTATGACACCAGCAGTTGCTCCGAAAACCTTCAAAATCGGATCAAGATAATAAAGGCCTGGGATGGCTATAAGCACACTTAATATTAAACTCAGGGAAAAAACATTTCCAAGTACTCTTTCGGCTTTTTCATTTTCTCGGGCTCCAAGGGCACGTGAAATTATGGAAGAACCTCCTGTCCCGAGCACAATTCCAAAAGCCATCACCATCATCTGGATTGGAAATGCTATCGAAAGTCCGCCTATGGCCTGGACGTCATCTGCTCCATAGGCCATTCCCACGAAAAAGGTGTCCACTACGTTATAAATAGCCTGAACCAGCATTCCGATGACAATAGGAGCTGAGAGCTTAAACAGGAGCTTTCTTATGTTATCTTTGCCGAGAAACTCACTTTTTTCATCCATATTTTTTTATCTCCATCGTTTTTCACCTCAATCATCTGACCTGTCAGATAGAGGCTCGAATCCAGGCTCAAAAAGTTTAATAGCAGCTTTATGAATGAGCAGCCTGAAAATTTCTTTTTCTTCAAAGGTAAAATCCGAAAAGAGAATATCTGTAAAAGCCATCAACTTTTTAAAAATAATATTTCTCATTTCTTTTCCTTTTTCAGTCAGGTAAACCCTGTAAGCTCTAAGGTCACTTTCGTCCCTTTCCCTGTAAACGTAACCTTCTTTTTCCATATTCTGGATTGCTCTGGCACTTGTTGCTTTGCTAACTTTCAGTTCCTTTGCAAGAGTTTCCTGGGATACTCCATCTTTGTAGTATAATAACATTAAAAACTCAAACTGTCCGCTTCCGACCCTGTAAGCTTCGAGTTCCTTTACCATGTACGCCAGATGGCTCCTGTAGATGTAAGCAATAGGGCCTAATATTTCTCTTGGATCTTCTCCTCTTGAGTCTGTTTCTCTTAAGTTTCCTTCTCTTGGGTCTTCCATAATTTGATCCTTCACATTTTATGAGCTGGGCGGCTTGTTTTTTAAATAAGACATTGTGAAAATCATTACAAATAAAACTGATCCGACCTCTATAAGCTTGTGAGGTATATAATAGTTCCGAATGAAACTAAAATTAAATGCAAAATAACTGGTTAGTATATATATTCAGACGGGAAGTAACTTTTATCCCAAGAATAAATATTTATTTACAGGTTTTTTCTATAGCAAATGAATTTCTTTAAGGTGAAAAAATGGGAAGTAAAGACCTGATACAGGATCATCAGCAGATAGAAGAGATTCTCTCAAAGGCAAAATTCCTTCGTATCGCCCTCTCGGACTCAGACAAACCTTACATTATTCCAATGGCTTTTGGATACAAGGATAACAAGATTTATCTCCACTGTTCCAGCGAAGGCAAGAAGATCGATATCCTTAACAGGAACCCCAGAGTCGCTTTCGAAGCCGATGCTGAGGCTGAAATCATCACCACTGAAGATATCTGCAAATATAATGTCCGCTACCGAAGTGTTGTAGGGAACGGACAGGCACGGTTTGTTAAAGATTATGATGAAAAAGTAGAGGGGCTTACTATCCTTTCCGAGCATTACGGGAAAAAAGGGCCTTTTGAGTTTGAAGAATGGAAAGTTAACAGGCTGTGCATAATTAAGATTGAGATTGAAGAAATGACAGGAAAACAGCATGGGTTTTGAGTGAAGCAGAAAAGATCTTTGTAAAAAACAATCTGTTCTTCAATCTCTACTTCTATATTTCAACTTCTATATCTTAACTTTTATATTTCGTTTTTTTATATTCTGGCTTCTATTTTTTGGCTTTTATTATTCTGATTTGAAATTCTTTAACATTTATATAAGCAAATTACTACATTTATGATATTTTTAAACCAGATAATAAGCAAAAGCACTTAAAACCAGCCTGATTAAAGAAAAAACAATCGAAATCATTGAAAAGGCCACAAAATATACGTTTAGAGCCAGAATCTCTGCAAAAAGGCCGGAGAAATCAGCATTGAAAACGAGAGCAACCAAATTTATCAGCAAAATGAAAAAGAGTATGGTTACAAAACCCCTGCCTGCTCCTTTAAGGTCTTCTTTGCTCAGGGCTATATGCGAAGAGATCGCGATTGCCAGGGCAAAATAAATCCAGAAATTGAGAGAAAACAGGTTTTCTAACGAGAAGATGCTTTGAAAGAGACCTGAGGTAAGGGCGAAGATTTTTGTCAAAATATACTGATCCGGCTGGGCGGGCTCAAGGGTAAGATAATCGGCAATCCTTGTAAAAGAATCCGGCAGCAGCAGTTTCATGCCGATGATAAGAGCCGCGGTCCCGCTGAAGATTGGGCCCATACCTATGAAAAAATTTCCTATGTTCTGGTAGAGGCTTTTTGGGTTCCAGCTGTGATTAACGTATCCAAGGGTTCCGTCCTTTTCCTTGTGGGAAAACAGCTTGAGTTTAGTTATTTTATGCCTGAATACGTAGCACATCAGCAGGTGGCCAAGTTCGTGAATCGGAGTGCCTATCCAGGCTGTAACCAGAATTCCTTTCCTGCCAAAAGCTCTCTGGACGTAAAAGTTAGCCCGGTTCTCAAGAAGGCCGAGTATCATCCCGACAAGAATCAGAGAGCCTGTGACATAGAGAGTGTCAAACAGGCTCACCCGAAAAACCGTAAGAAATGTATTTTCCATTTTTGACTCCTTTTTATAACTTCAGGAGAAGTTTTGGCTTTGAATTGACCCGGGATTAAATTTCGCAGCTAGTGTTGTGATTCCTAAGTAGGCTCATCACACTTGATTTTTTAATAGATCCGAAGACCAAGGATTTTTCCAGTAAATAAGGAATTGGTTTTGAAATCGAATCACTAGCTTATAGGTCAGCGTATAGTCAGCTTATAGGTCAGCTTATAGGTCAGTGTATAGTTCAGCTTATAGGTTAGCTTTTTATTATACAGTGGCTGAAGAAAATATAAACTTCGCGCCTGTCACACAAAATCAAAAAAGCTTAAAGAAGTTCGAAAGAGTGAAATGCCTCCTCTTTCAGGAACATTCAATGAATACATCCAATAATTATCCTTTTCAGCAAATATCAAGATCTTCCTGACCTGCAAGATCAAACCAGACCGGGGTTTTGTCTTCAGGGTCGCAGTTATAGTTTATTGTTATTTCTTCATCTTCCTGAATATCTCTTATACAAACATATTTTAAAAGGCTGTTATCGAAGTCTTTGTAATACCTTGCATTCGGGTTGTAAGAGTGATTATAAAGGGAACCATAGCCCAGCGCGATAGCTGCATCTTTTGAATCAGGACCCCAGGCGAAATAATAATTATATAGCTGGGTAAGCTCAAGTGAGTCTATCTCTTTAGCGGGTAAAACTATGACAGGACAGGTTTCTATTACCTCGCTTTTTTTAAAATTCCGCTGTGCAAACACGCCTCTACCTTTTCCAGGCGAATCTTTTACACTTATCGATAACATATGATCACATCCCTGCAAAATTAGAAAATTGTTGGAAAACTGTGTAATTATTTAAGGAGACCTCTGGTTTATAAATTTCTCTTTAAATTTTTAAATTTAGTACTTAACGTTCAGCACTTAATGTCGGTGTCTAACGTTCAGTGCTCGACCAAACTAGAGATTTCCGGAGAGTCTTCACAGTGTGCAATTTCGTTTCTGGACGCAGGCAGTTTGGATGCAGGCAGTTTGGATGCAGGCAGTCTGGATGCAGGTAGTTTGGATGTAAAAATTTCATCCGTACTCCTGAGAAACCTGTAATATCCAAAGCCTATCAAAAAGATCGGATAAGCAATTTTCCAGGTAAACCCTGAGACCAAAAAACTCAGGGACACGAGTGAAAGAGCCGAAAAAATCCATCTCTTCCAGCCGTTTTCGGTTTTCCAGTATGCAATTATAATGAAAGCGTAGAGGAAAACGTAGTTCTGGCTTACGAACAGCATCATGGTTGATACCGGAATTTTGAAGAGATAACTTCCGAGAATCAGGAAAATTGAAAGTACATACAGCCCAACCAGGCTGGACACAGGAATATTATTTTTTGAAAGCCTTCCAAAAACCTCAGGAAAAATCCTATTCCTGCTCCCGGCGTACAGTAAGCGGCTTGCAGTAAAGTTCCAGGAACAGGCATTTGCTGCAATAACTACTATCATGAGCCAGATGAGCAGTTTTCCTCCGGGCGTAAAAAGCACGAGGCCGGAAAGTCCTGCTGCCCCCTGAAGAGAAGCGCCTGACACACTGGCTCCCGTGCTGATTAAGGCAAGCAGAAGGTATATTGAGGTCACAAGGGCAAAACTGAGCCAGTAAAGTCGAGGTACATTTTTTTCAGGGTCGTTTATTTCCCCCAGGGAAAAAGAAAGGTTTTCCCAACCAATAAAAGCCCAGAAAAGGAGGGCTGCAACTTTCCAGATGTTATGCAAGTCTATATGCGCGTTACCGCTAATTGCTTCGCTGGCAATCCCGAGGCCCGAGCCCAGAAAATCAAGGTTAAAGGCAATAAGCAAGCCTATTAGCAGAAAAAGGACAGCCAGAGATGCATAATTGATCAGAGAGATAACCCTCATTCCTGCCATGTTCGAAAGGAACATCAGGGTTACAAGTAGAACCGCAAAAAGAGCTGCTCCTGTATCTGAAAGCTGGAAAAGTTGCTTCATATATTCGCTGCCTATAAGGGCAACCGCAGGAAGCCCGAAAAAGAAAGAGCCTCCCACAAGGTAGGAAACCGCATATCCTCCCCAGGGCCCGACAGCCTTTTCAGCATAACCTGCAAGTCCGGCTGTTGAAGGAAATTTGAGGCCAAGGCTGGAGCAGACTTCGATAAGAGGGACTGCGACAATTGCTATAAGGAACCAGCCGAGGATTGCTTCATAGACAGTGCCTGCATCAAGTGCTAAGCCTGGCAGTGCAAGAATGCCTGTGCCTATAAGCATGCAGATTGCAAGCCCCATGCCCCGAGTGAAGGAAATCGTTTTCTTAAGTTCAGTCATTTTTATCTCTTAGGCTACCTGTAAAAGGTTTTGTATATTTATTTGTTCGCAAACAGGCTTTCAGATAATTAAAACACATACTAAATATATTTTTCCAAAAAACTCCCAGTAGAAAAAAAAGACTAAAAAATCGAAAAAGAATTAAAATATACCCAGGTAATGCAAAAAAGCAACAGCAAGCGCCGCGAAACTAAGAATCAGCAAAAACCCCGAAATACGGATGTACCTATACTTAATTTTCACCATATCCTCAAATTTTTCCTTCGAGTCCCTGGTCGAATTTATGTTAATCTCATACTTTTTCCTGAAGAGCACCATCACCGCAAAAATCAAACTCAGCAGCCACAGCACAAGAGGAGCAAGATATATCAAAATCGAATATCCTTCTGCTCCCTTCATATCTGAAAATGCAATAGCATGAAAATAAATTCCCTGAAGCAGCCCTGTGACAACAACAAACTGTTTCGCCGTATCCTCCACAACCGAAATAGATTCCCCTACAAGCTTTTCAGCGTTCTTCTTCCAGAAAGGATTGGGCTCAACGGGAACAAAAGGAATCTCTTTCTCACCTGCCCCGTTTTCAATTTCTCCTTCAGTCATACCTTTACTTCCCATTCGAATTCTTTCTTACAATTGGGGCAGGTAAGATCTATATACAGGCTTTTGGGAGTTTTCCGACTGAATGCTTTTTTAATATCAGAAAACCCTAAACGTACTGCAACAGTTTCCCCATCTTCAACAATTTTTTCTACATCGGTGTAATATTTGTACCCGCAGTGAGGACATTTAATGAGTTCAGAAGTCATTCATTCACCAGCCTTTCAAATTCGGCATTAAATTCTTCTTCCCCCATTTTATCTCTCAGTCTTAAAAGGGATCTTGCGACAATTTCCTTGTTAGGCGAATTAAGTTGCTCAAAAATTGAAAAAGAGATTAAATAATTTCTAAGAGCACTACTATATTCTCCATTTTCTTCATTTATCATTCCTATCTGGTGCAGTGTTGATGCAATCCCGCTTTTGTCTCCCAGCTCTTCAAATGTTTTCAGTGACTGGTTGTACTTTTTGACTGCTTCTTCGTAGTTGCCCTGAGAATAATGAACATTTCCAAGCGCGTGCAGTGTTGATGCAATTCCGCTTTTGTCTCCCAGCTCTTCTTCAATTTTCAGGGACTGGTTGTACTTTTTGACTGCTTCTTCGTAGTTGCCCTGATCCTGATGAATCATTCCTATCTGGTGCAGTGTTGTTGCAATTCCGCTTTTGTCTCCCAGCTCTTCAAATGTTTCCAGTGACTGGTTGTACTTTTTAACTGCTTCTTCGTAATTGCCCTGAAGATAATGAACATTTCCAAGCGCATGCAGTGTTGATGCAATTCCTCTTTTATCCCCCAGTTCTTCTGCAATTTTCAGTGACTGGTTGTACTTTTTAACTGCTTCTTCGTAGTTGCCCTGATCCTGATGAATCATTGCTATCTGGTGCAGTGTTATTGCAATTCCGTTTTTATCCCCCAGTTCTTCTTTAATTTTCAGTGACTGGTTGTACTTTTTCACTGCTTCTTCGTAGTTGCCCTGCTTCTGATGAATCATTCCAAGCTGGTGCAGTGTTGATGCAATTCCGCTTTTGTCTCCCAGCTCTTCTTCAATTTTCAGGGACTGGTTATACTTTTTCACTGCTTCTTCGTAGTTGCCCTGATCCTGATGAATCATTCCTATCTGGTGCAGTGCTTTTGCAATTCCGCTTTTGTCTCCCAGCTCTTCTGCAATTTTCAGGGACTGGTTATACTTTTTGACTGCTCCTTCGTAGTTGCCCTGATCCTGATGAATTATTCCAATTGCATGAAGTACAACTGCAACCCCCCTTTTATTCCCCCCTTCCTCATATTTATATTTAATGTTATTATATATTTTAAATGCTGTATTTAAATCTCCGAGACGATAATAAATCGTCGCAAGGATGTACTCAGCATTTGTTTTTGTTTCTCCTGATGTCGTATCGATAGAATCATTTAATAGACTCATCGCAAGTTCAATATGCCCCCAGCGGATCAAGAGATCTGAAGTATTTTCTACAGCCTCGTTTGCACTTTCCCAATCTTCTGCCTGGAAGTAAGAGTCGCGTGCTTTTAGATAATCCCAGAGGCTTCCAGTTTGGGAAACCAGATTTTCATAGTATCCAGCAGCCCTGATAAAAAGCTCTTTTTTGTCCAGTCCGTCTTTTTCCAGTTTTTTGAGTGCAAAATCTTTTACAATTGTGTGTAGTGAGTAAATGCTCTTATCGTACTCCTGTTCTTTTGAAATGAGACCCCATTGGAGGAGTTTTTGCAGAGATATCCCAACAGAAGGACTTTCATTTTTTTCATCGCCGATAATCCATGACAATGCTTCGATTGAAACAGCTTCTTCATAGATTGAGGCGCAGAGAAGCAGTCTTTTGGCGTCTTCATCCAGTTTGGAAAAAGACTTTTCCAGCAGAGTAAACTCAATAAGTTCTTTTTTCAGGGGTGACAGATCCAGTAGTAAATCATCTACTCCCTGAACGGCGGCATGTTTTGCAAACTGGCCTATCGTCCAAGGGTGGCCGCCTATGACATTGTATATCTTTCTCTTTTTTGGAATGTCAAGATCTGCTAATTCAGTAAAATTGTTCATGAGCCAGTTTGTCTGGGGGAAACGGAGTTCGGGAAGAGAAATATGTTCGATTCCGGAAGCAAGCCTGCCATCAAGAGGATCAAAATCATAACGGGTTGTGATGAGGAATTTTGTGTTTCTGGTTGTGTTGTTAAGGAGATGCTGGATGAATGCTTTAAGTTCAGGATTTTCTATGTTATTCCTGTCTTCGGTCAGGCAATCTTCAAAGTTATCGAAAATGACCAGGAACCTTATCTGGTTTAGTATGTTTACCAGTAAAGCAGTTTTAACTTCAAGAGGAACCTGTTGGTTCAGGATCTGGTTAAGTTCAGGTCTTCCTTTCATCAGCAAAAAACTGTTGAATTTGTTCAGGATATCTTCCGGCCTGGTTGTGGGAGTAAATTTGATCCCCAGAGTTCCTTCGAAGTAATAACCCATTTTTAACGCAAATCGAGTTGCAAGTACGGTTTTTCCAATTCCTCCAAAGCCGTGGATGATTGCAGCCCGCTTTACATCAGACTTGAAGCCTTTTTCAAGAAGCCTGAGTTCTTTTCTTCTGGCAACAAAGCCTTTTTCCATGACCTGTAAATCCGGCAGCATCATAGGTTTAAAAACGAATTCAGAAGGTTCCGGGTTTA
>JGI20225J20221_1000647_pt2 | contig 10646 bp, 9 predicted proteins | sample BioMet4_FD_20221 | JGI IMG/M metagenome (IMG submission 20221) | reverse complement strand
GCCGGCGCGTCATGGCGGCAATCAAGGAAAGCTGGCCCCGGACGGCCAGGACGGCCAGCAGGACCAGGGTCGAGGTCAGGCTGGCGAAAAACAGCAGTTGGAGGACATCGAGCCGGGCCAAGGCCAGCTTGAAGGCCGTGGCCACGGTGGACCACATGGCCACCGTGACGAGGCTCAAAAGGGTCGCCTTTTTTTGGTTCGGCATGGAACTCTCCGGGGATGTGGCCGGGATACGCGAAGGCCGGCAGAAAATCCACGGCATTATCCCTTCCGGCCGCCCCTTGACTGGGGGGGAGAACTGCTTATCGTTTTTGGCGCTCGGCACGTGCGAGTGCCAACAGGGCCCCAAGCGGCGGGATGCGTGACCGGGCCTTGACAAAGCCGGACCGAAAGACCAGTTGTTTGCGCCCGGCCAGACCGGTAAACGAGCCGACAGGGGAGGAAACGATGCCTATCTATGAATACCATTGCGAGAAATGCGGCCACGAGTTCGAGGTGTTGCAGAAGCACTTCGACGTGGACGAGGTGCCGTGCGAGAAGTGCGGGAGCACGGCCAAGCGCATGATTTCCAATACGTCCTTCGTGCTCAAGGGGACCGGTTGGTACGTCACGGATTACAAGAGCAACGGGGGTTGCAGCGCCGCCGGCGGCAACGACAAACCCCATCACGCCCCCAAGAGCACGGCAACCGGGACCACGCCCTGCGCCTCGGCCGGTTCGACCGGCGGTTGCGCTTCCTGCTCCTCCGGCAGCGCGTCTTCTTCGAGCTCTTCGGCCACCAGCGCCAGCTCCGGTACCGCCTCCAGCTAGCTCCTTCCACTCCGCTGAGGCTTTTGGAAAGATCTCAACGACCGGGAATGCGCGCGCCTGCTGCCTGAGCACGTCAGGGGCAGGGCGCCACCGCCCGGGACGCCGCCGCGGTCGATACGCGGCACCGGAAGCGGTTTTTTCCAAAAGCCTCAACGGGTTTTGCAAAAGACAATCAGACCTTGCGCCTTGGCGCCGGAAGCCTGGCCGGTCCCGGGGGACGGATGGTTCAGTCGCGTCCCCAACCGGGCAGGTCGAGACACGTGCGCAGGTCCAGGTGTCGCTCCAGGACATCGGCCAGGCGATCGAGGGCCGGGTCCAGGTCGTAGGGCGTGGGCGTCGCGACGAGGGGCAGGCCGCGCCGGGCGCGCAGGCCGTCCAACCACAGCCGGCGAAACCCGTCCGCGTCGAAAATACCGTGCAGATAGCTTCCCCAGACCGGCAGGTCGGGGTGGCCGTGGCCGAGGGGCGCGCCATCGGTCTGGCGCGTGAAAAGGACTTCGGCCGCACCTGTGGTCCGGGTTTGGCCGTGGTGGATTTCGTAGCCGGCAACGGGCCGGCCCGAGGGAACATGCACGCCCCGGGTCACGGCCAGGGTCTTTTCGGCCGCGAGTTCCGTGGCCAGGGCAAGCAGTCCCAGTCCCGCCTCCACGCCCCGGTCCGACTCCAGATGGAGCGGATCGCGCACCGTCTCGCCGAGCATTTGCAGTCCGGCGCACAGTCCCACCACCTCGGTTTTCCCTTCCCAGGCCAGTTCGACAACGGCCGCGGCCAGCCCCGAAGCGCGCAGGCTGGCCAGATCGGCCAGGGTGTTGCGGCTGCCGGGCACGATGACCGCGTCGGGCCGTCCCAGGCTTCGGGCCGTGCCCACCCGGCGCACGACCACGTCCGGCTCCACGGCCAACGCGTCCACATCCGTGAAATTCGAGCCATGGGGCAAATCGAGCACCACGATATCGAGCAGCCCAGGATCGAGCGGAGACGCGTCGGCCAGCACCTCGCCGGCCTTGAAACTCACCGAATCCTCTTCGGGTAATCCCAGATCGGCCAGGTAGGGCACCACGCCGAGCACGGGCTTGCCGGTCGCCGCCTGCAGGTAGCGGTTGGCCGGGGCAAGCAGGCCCGGATCGCCCCGGAAGCGGTTCAGCACATACCCGGCCACCAGCCGCCGTTCGGCTTCGGTCAGGCAGTCCATGGTGCCGGCCAGGGCGGCGTAGGCTCCGCCTCGGTCGATGTCGGCCACGAGCAGCACCTTCGCCCGGGCATGGCGGGCCATGGCCATGTTGACGATGTCATGGGCCTTGAGGTTGACCTCGGCCGGACTGCCCGCGCCTTCGAGGACCATGATGTCGGCCGTGGCGGCCAGGCTGTCGTAGGCCTCGCGCACGATGCCGGCGGCCGTGGCCTTGTAGGCGAAATACTCTCCCACCCGCATGACGCCGACGGGCTTGCCGCGCACGATGACCTGGGAACCGACATCGGAGGTGGGCTTGAGCAGCACCGGGTTCATGCGCGCGTCCGGCACCAGGCCGCAGGCTCGGGCCTGGAGAATCTGGGCCCGGCCCATCTCGGCGCCGTCCGGGGTCACGCCGGAATTGAGCGACATGTTCTGGGCCTTGAACGGCGCCACCTTATAGCCGCGCCGGGTGAGCAGCCGGCACAATCCGGCGCACAGCACGGACTTGCCGGCATTGGAGGTGGTGCCCTGGACCATCAGGGCCGGGGTGGGGCGTTTGGGCAGAAAGGCCGGAGCGGCCGGCGGATCGAGGATGGCGGCCAGGGCGGCCAGGATGCGGTCGGTCTCGGCTTCGGGGCGCACGGCGATGCGCAGGTAACGGTCGCCGAGCTCCGGGAAATTGGCGCAGTCACGCACGGCCACGCCGGCCTCGGCCAGGAGCCGGCGGCACACGGTGGTCGAGGCGGGAGCGCTGTCCGGCAGCCGGGTGAGCAGGTAATTGGCCTGGCCCGGAAAGACGGTGCAATTGAGCTGCGTCAGGCCGGCGGCCAGGCGTTCGCGCAGCCCGGCCACGACCTGGCGCGTACGTTCCCGAAAGGCGGCGTCGGCCAGGGCGCGCACGCCCACGGCCTGGGCCAGGGTGTTGACCGACCAGGGCGGCAGGGACGCGCGCAAGGGGGAGATCAGGCCCGGGGCGGCGGCGCAAAGCCCCAGGCGCAACCCCGGGATGGCGTAGGTTTTGGTCAGCGAGAGGAGCACGACCACGTTTTCGGGGCGGTCCGCGCCGGCCAGGCTGACAAAGTCGTCCGCGAAATCGGCAAAGGCCTCGTCCACCACGAACAGGCTGTCCGGATGACGGCCGGCCAGCGCCCGGATGGTCGCGGCCGGGATGACGCGGCCGGTGGGATTGCCGGGACTGCCCAGAAAGACGAGCCCTGGACCGCGCGCCAGGGCGGCATCGAGATCGGCCGGGTCCAGGGCGAAACCGGTTTGGGGGCGCAAGGCCAGGGACACGACATCGAGACCGGCCCGGCGGCAGGCCGTGGCGTAATCGGCGTAGGCCGGGCCGGGGATCACGGCCCGTTTGGCGCGCGTCAGCCCGGGCAGGGCGAAAAGCAGTTCGCTTGTGCCGTTGCCGGGGGCGAAATGCGTGGCCGGGGCGCCGTAGCGAAGCGCNGCCGCGTTAAGCAGCGCGGCGCAGTCCGGGTCCGGGTAGTGGACAAGGTCGCTGACGGCCGCGCCGATCACCGGGCGCAGCCAGTCCGGCGGGCCCAGGGGATTGAGGCTGGCCGAGGCGTCCAGGATGTCCTCGGGGCGGCGGCCGCAGGCCGCGGCCAGGGCGCGAATATGGCCGCCGTGGGCAAAGACCTGGGTCACCGGGCGGATTTCTCCGGCACGAGCAGCACCAGATACCAGCCCGTGATGTTGATGCGGGCGGCCAGGATCAGGTCCTTGCCCTGGTTGATGACCATGGGCCAGCCTGTTTTCTGGGCCGCCTGTTCGATGACCGCCTCGGCGGCCAGATTGAGGGCGTCGTCCGGGGTATCCACGGCCTTTTCCAGGCCTAGGGCGGCCAGGCCCCGGTCGGCCCGGAAATAGACCACGGCATCACCGGCCTTGGCGTTTTCGGTGGCGATGAACTTGGCCACGGCCGGATCGCTGGCGGCGATGGCCTTGCCGCGCCGGTTCAGGAGCGCGGCCCGGGCGCCGGGGATGGTGGCCAGGCCGTGCAGCACCTCGGCCGAGAGCTGGTTCAGGGTGATGTCCCGGGAGACCACGCCCAGGAGTTTGTCGCCGTCATAGGCCGGGCAGGACACGGTGACCATCATGCCGGCCCCGGCCAGGTCGAGATAGGGCGATTCCCAACCGCATTGCCGGTGCTCGAAATCGGCCGCCTTGTAAAAGTCCTTGTCCGTGGGCTTGTCGTTGTTGACGGCCTCGGCCAGGGGGAGACTGGGGTAGATGCAGAAGTTCTCGCCGGGCGTGGTCAGGTAGACCCAGGAAAAGGGAAAGGCTGCGTGGGCGGCGGCCATGGCCGGGGCGAAACGGGTCATGAGGCCGAGGTCGCGGAAGGTCTCGTCGGTGAACTGCTCACCCTTGTACGAGAGAAACGTGGGGCAGGGGGCCTGGGCGGCCGGTTCCGGGCCGCAGGGGCTGTCGGGGTCACGAAAAATCACGGTCGCGTCCTTGACAGCGTAGCTGCGCAGCCAGTGCGCGCGCTGGCGCGGGCTGACCGGCTGGGCGGTGCGGGACAGCTCGCGGTAGGTCGCGGCCAGGCCCTGGGTGCTGGCCGCCACGGCGACGAGGGTATCGTTGACCCGGCCTGCGGCCTGGTCGATGACGGCCCCAAGCAGGGGCGCGGCCTGCCCGGTCTTGGCGAAACCATGAACCGGAAACAGCACAAAAAGCGTCAATGCGAAGATGATTCCCGCCGGTATACGCATGGCACAACCTCCTGGCATGCGGGTCATTGGACGATGAGGTGCCAGAACACGGTGAAAAGTCCCAGGATGAGTCCGACCACGGCCACGGTGAAGACAATATCCGGTCCGGTGGAAAACCGGGTGGCCCCGTTGTTGATGCAGCGGCGGATATACCAGAAGCGCCAGGTGGCGATGACCATGACGAGCACGCCCACGGCAAAGGTGGACAGGGTGATGATTTCGGTGTGGAGGTGCTTTTGGGCCATGCCGGAAAAAAGGGCCACGCTTTGCATCTGGCGGATGAAGAAATCGAAGCGTTCGATGACGAAGCTGAAACCGAACAGGGCCAGTCCCGTGCGGCACCAGGCCAGAAACGTGCGTTCGTTGGCCAGATGATTGCGCTGCCAGGCGAGCAGGACCTGGGGATTGGAGAGATCGAAGGGCGCTTTGTCAGGGGCGCTTGGCGGCGAAGCGGGCATGGGCCTTCCTCGATGTGGAATTTGTCCAGCAGTATAGCAGGGAACCGGGCCGGTCAACGCGGTGCGGCAAAAGTCCCGTGCGGCCGTACCGTTGGGCTATGCGTTTTGCGCTATCGGTGCCATGATGGCGGCGGATGGCCACGGCGTAAGCAGGGCGTGGCTGTCGCACAACCGCAGTCTCAAAAGGAGGAATGGACCATGAACGACATTTCGCGTCGCCGATTTCTGGGTGTTGCCCTGGGCGCGGGCGGCCTGGCCATGCTCCCTGGCGTGGCGTTTTCGGCCAAAAAACGGGCCCAGGCCCAACCGGAACCGGCCACCGCTCCAGCCACCGGGTCGGCCCTGGCCGCGATCAAGGCCCACATCGCCCAGTGGACCCGTGAAGGCAAGTCGTTTGGTGCCGACCAGCTGGCCCCGGACAACGAGGCCCAGTGGGAACGGTTGGTGAATCACTATTTCGACCGCGCCGGCTTCACCAGCATTTCGGTCAACGCGGCCAACCTGTGCCCGTCGCTCAAACCCGTGGAGTCCATGCAGGCCCTGGTCCAGCGGCTGCTCGATCAGGACATTTCCTTCCCCATGCGGGGCGAACTGGCCCAGGCGAGCCTGGGTGACGGCCTGGAAGCGGTCAAAACCTGGTTCGGGCTGGACGGGGCCAAGGCCGATTTTCTGCTCGCCCTGGTGGCCAACTCGACCGAGGGCAACAACTTCATCAACAACGGCCTGGTCACCTCGGGCTTTTTCGATCCGCAGCGCGACAACATCCTGGTGTGGGACGTCAACCATCCCACCAACTACGATGCCTGGCAGTACCGCAAGGCCACCCAGGGCTGGAGCGAGCAATCCGTTCGCACGCTGCAAACCAAGATGTTCGCCCAGAAGGTCACGGAGGACGAACGCAAGCAGGGCATGCTGCCCTCGGACCCCCAGAGCCCGGACGACGTGATCGAGCCGCTCCTGCGCCTCGTTGATGCCAACACCAAAATGGTGACCTTGTCCTGGCAGTCCAACGAATGCGGCATGCTGTTGCCCATGGCCCGGATCGTCAGCGCCGTGCGCGGCGTCAGCAAGGACGTGCACATCCACGCCGACAGCGCCCAGACCTTCGGCGTGCTGGACCTGCTCCTGGACAAGGTGGGCGTGGACAGCATTGCCGGCAGTTTCCACAAGTGGCCGTGTGGGCCCAAGATGGTCGGTATTCTCTATATGCGCGAGCAGACCGGGGCGGCCAAACGGTTCACGCCGAGCATCTGGGGCTATGACGAACACATCAACACCCCGGCCGACTACGGCTTCGCGGCCGACAGCGGCACCATCGACCCCAATGCCAAGCGGTTTTCCTACCTGGGCCAGCAAAACGACGCCACCCTGGTCGCCACCTGGATGGCGGCCCTGTTCCACACCGGGCATTTCCATCCCAACCTGACGCCGGCCAAGGTCGAAGCCCGCATCCACCATCTGGGCGACCTGGCCAAAAAGGCGCTGTTTGCCCAACTGCCCAAGGTGTTCCCGGANTTCACGCCCGAAACCGCCTACCGCTTCATCGCCACCCCGACCACCCGNGACGATCTGCGCAGTTCGGTGTTNCTGTTCCGCACGCCCGAGGGCATCGGGGCCGGGGATGTCATGAAGCACGTCTACGAGCGCCACCGCTTCGCCATCGCCAACCTGAAGGTCAAGGGGCACGAGTTGCTGCGCATCTCGCCCACCATCTGCAACACGGCCCGGGATGTCTCGGACGTGGTGGCGGCCGTCGTGGACGTGATCCAGGCCATGAAAAACAAAACCCTCGCCTCCAACGTCCATCCGCGCGCCTACGCCTGATCCGGACCGGATCGGCAAGCATGAAAAAAGAGAGGCCGGGCGAACCCGGCCTCTCTTTACTGAGACAAGCGGAGGATGCGGTCTTCTAGTACATGCCGCCCATGCCACCCATGCCGCCGCCGGGCATCGGGGGCATATCCTTCTTCGGCTCGGGCTTTTCGGCCACGGCCGCCTCGGTGGTCAGGAGCAGGCCGGCCACGGAGGAGGAGTTCTGCAGGGCAATACGGGTGACCTTTTTCGGGTCGATGACACCGGCCTTGATCAGATCTTCGTACTCGCCGGTGGAGGCGTTGAAGCCGAAGCCTTCCTTGCCGTCGCGCACCTTGGCCACGATGATGGAGCCTTCGAAACCGGCGTTACCGGCGATCTGGCGCAGCGGCTCTTCGATGGCGCGGCGCACGATCTCGAGACCGGCNTGCTCGTCGTCATCGGCGGGCTTGATCTTCTCCAGNCCCTTGACGCAGCGCACGAGCGCGACGCCGCCGCCAGGAACAATGCCTTCCTCGACGGCCGCGCGGGTGGCGTTCAGGGCATCTTCGACCCGGGCCTTCTTTTCCTTCATCTCGGTCTCGGTAGCCGCGCCGACATGAATGACGGCGACGCCGCCGACGATCTTGGCCAGGCGTTCCTGGAGCTTTTCCTTGTCGTAGCTGGAGGTGGTCTCTTCGATCTGGGCGCGGATCTGCTTGACCCGGGCCTTGATCTGCTCGGCGTCGCCGGCACCGTCGACGATGGTGGTGTTTTCCTTGTCGACGATGACGCGCTTGGCCTTGCCGAGGTCGACCAGGGTCATGTTCTCAAGCTTCTTGCCGAGGTCCTCGGACACGCACTGGCCACCGGTCAGGATGGCGATATCTTCCAGCATGGCCTTGCGGCGGTCGCCGAAGCCCGGGGCCTTGACGGCGCAAACCTGCAAGGTGCCGCGCAGCTTGTTGACCACCAGGGTGGCCAGGGCTTCGCCTTCGATATCCTCGGCNACGATCAAAAGCGGCCGGGACATCTTGGCCACCTGCTCCAGGACCGGCAGCAGGTCCTTCATGGAGGAGATCTTCTTCTCGTTGATGAGGATCAGGGGCTCGTCGAGCTCGCAGACCATGCGCTCGGGATCGGTGACGAAGTAGGGGGAGAGGTAGCCGCGGTCGAACTGCATGCCTTCGACCACTTCCAGGGTGGTCTCCATGCCCTTGGCTTCCTCGACCGTGATAACGCCTTCCTTGCCGACCTTGTTCATGGCCTCGGCGATGATGTTGCCGATGGTGGCGTCGGAGTTGGCGGAGATGGTGCCGACCTGGGCGATTTCCTTCTGGTCACGGGTGGGCTTGGCCAGGGCTTCGAGTTCGGCGACCACGGATTCCACGGCCTTGTCGATGCCGCGCTTGATGGCCATGGGATTGCGGCCGGCGGCCACGAGCTTCACGCCCTCGGAGAAAATGGCCTGGGCCAGGATGGTGGCGGTGGTGGTCCCGTCGCCGGCGACATCGGAGGTCTTGGAAGCGACTTCCTTGACCATCTGGGCGCCCATGTTCTCGAACTTGTCCTCAAGCTCGATTTCCTTGGCCACGGTCACGCCGTCCTTGGTGATGACCGGGGAGCCGAACGACTTCTCGATGACCACGTTGCGGCCCTTGGGTCCCAGGGTGACTTTGACGGCGTTGGCCAGCTTGTCAACGCCCTTTTTCAGCTTTTCACGGGCTTTGGCGTCAAACAGAATTTCTTTCGCAGCCATGTGTGCGTCTCCTTACGGTGGAAATGTGGAAAGAAGGAACGGGGCGCCTAGGCCTCGATGATGGCCAGGATATCGTCCTCGCGCATGACGAGCAGGTCTTCGTCGTCGACCTTGATCTCGGTGCCGGCGTACTTGTTGAACAGGACCAGGTTGCCCGCGGCCACGTGCATGGCCAGGTGCTTGCCGTCCTCGCCGATCTTGCCCGGTCCCACGGCCACGACTTCGCCGCGCATGGGCTTTTCCTTGGCCGAATCGGGAATGATGATGCCACCCTTGGTGACTTCTTCCTGTTCCAGCCGCTTCACGAGCACACGATCGCCTAAGGGTTTGAGCTTCATACGGAAACCTCCAGTGGGATTTGGCTGTGTTAAGCCCGGGCTGGCACTCACCGGCAGTGAGTGCTAGCGGCGGACGGGAATTTATCTAAACACCTTAGCGGGAAAGGCAAGGGGCCAGGCCCAAAAAAAACAATTGTCACGCAAATTTTTTTCGCATTTTGATAATTAGTTTGATTTAATTGGATTTTTCAGAAAGAGCCGGTTCGGGTGGGTGTTGTGGACGAGGCGCTGCGGTGCTCCGGAAGGGATTTCGTGAAGAAAAGAGGCTTGTGAAAGGGATCACACTGTTGCGTGGGGTAGCATTTTGTAATAATAGGGGTAATCTTGACGCTCCTCTCCATCGGGCCTAGTGTACCTCGCAGCAAGCGGCCGCGCTGCGGTGGTGCGTCTTGCCCTGCGGCGGGGGGGAGACGCATGGTTCGGGCGGTCATAAACTTTCTCCGAGGTGCCTATGCTTGACACGTTGGTCTTTGTGACGGTGCTGCTCCCCTTTTTGGTGGCAGCCCTGTTGCTGGTTTTGCGAGAGCAAAACTTGCGCAAGGTCATCCTGGTGGCCACGGCGGGTGCGCTGATTCTCGCCTCCCTGGCCATGCTCCGAGCAGGAGCGTTCACCCTGTCACCCGCACCCCTGTATGATACGCTGGTCACCCTGGGTGACTTCGTCATCTTATTTGTGGTGCTCTGCGTCGGTTTGAAGCGGAAAAATCAGATCATCATCTGGCTCACCCTGGCTCAGATCGTCGGCCTCGTCTGGTTCGAATTTTTCGTCCTCAAGGAGCATGGCCACACTCCGGCGTTTTTCGCCGACAATCTGAGTCTGGTCATGGTGCTCATCATCTCCATCATCGGCTCGCTGATCGCCGTTTACGGTATCGGCTACATGAAGGTGCATGAGGAGCATCTCCACCTGACCAAGTCCAAGCAACCCGGCTTTTTCTTTTTCATCGTCCTGTTCCTCGGCGCCATGAACGGCCTGGTTTTGGCCAACAACATGTTGTGGATGTATTTCTTCTGGGAATGCACCACGCTGTGTTCCTTCATGCTCATCGGGCATGACAACACGGAGATCGCCCGGAAAAACGCGGAACGCGCCCTGTGGATGAACGTGCTCGGCGGCACGGCCTTCCTTTTTGGCGTGATCCTGCTCCACAAGACCACCGGCACCCTGTCCCTCCAGGACATCCTGGCCCGGGGCTCCCAGTTTGCCGTGGCCGGCAGCGCCATCCTGGCCCCCATGTTCCTGCTGGTCTTCGCCGGCATGACCAAGTCGGCCCAGGTCCCGTTCCAGAGCTGGCTGTGCGGCGCCATGGTCGCGCCTACCCCGGTTTCGGCCTTGCTGCACTCCTCGACCATGGTCAAGGCCGGTCCTACCGCCGGCCACTAACCCGCCCCGGCCCCACACTACTGGCCGCTTCGCTACTAGTCGCGGTCCAACCTCTACCACCTCATTCCGGTCCTGGAAGAACGGCAACCTGACCGGGTGCCGGTCGGCCGGGCACTGGGTCCTTTCGTCTTCCGCGGGCCTTGTCGGTGCTTCCACGACTTTACCAGGGCCGTATGTCGCCCCCGGGTCCGCGTGCCTACTACATCTGT
>JGI20225J20221_1002496_pt1 | contig 10651 bp, 12 predicted proteins | sample BioMet4_FD_20221 | JGI IMG/M metagenome (IMG submission 20221) | reverse complement strand
TATGAGCTCGTCAATCCGCGGATCATCGTCAATTCCGTCCGTAAATGCTATATCGATGGCGGCGAAGGCTGCCTTTCCGTCGATGCGGAGCATCCTGGCCATGTCTTCCGCGACTTCAAAATCATCGTCGACGCTTACGACGCCTTAACGGGCAAGCAAGAAAAGATCACCGCCCGGGGTTTTGATGCGATTGTCTTGCAGCACGAAATCGACCATTTGGATGGAATCCTTTTCTACGACCACATCGATCCGAAAGACCCGATGAAAGTCATCGATGGCGCCGTTTCGGTTTGAACCTGCCAACTCCTTTGCCGTCAACGTAAACGCTTTCATGGTTTTTTCGCCCCTCTCGCNTAGGGGTGTGTTATAGTTANTTCGCTAGTTGGTCGTCATAGCGATAATATAGCGCCACTACTTTAACGAGTTTATTAAGGAGCAAATCCATGCCTATCAATGAATCCCCAGTCAACATCTACGCCCTTGGCGGCTTAGGCGAAGTTGGCAAAAACACCTATTGTTTTGAGACCGAGCGTTCGATCATCTTAATCGATGCCGGCGTTCGTTTCCCCGAAGCGACTCTTCCCGGCGTCGACTACGTCATCCCCGATTACACATACCTGAAAAATAACCGCAGCAAGATCAAAGCCCTTTTCATCACCCATGGTCACGAAGACCATATCGGCGGCATTCCTTTTCTTATTCGCAGCGTCTACATCCCCGTCATCTACGCTCCGCGTCTCGCGGCCGCGTTAATCCGTCACAAGCTTGAAGATAATCACATCAAAGATAACGTCAAAATCGTCGAATACGATAGCGACACCATCGTCCGCATCGCCGATGATTTCACCGTTTCTTTCTTCCGGGTCACCCACTCGATCCCCGATTCGTTCGGCATCTGCGTCGACACCAAGCAAGGCCGCATCATCGAGACCGGNGACTTCAAGATCGACCTCACTCCGGTCGGACCGAATTTCGAGCTGAACAAATTAACCCGCCTAGGCAATGAAGGCGTCGACCTCTTGATGGCCGATTCCACCAACGCCGAACTTGAGGGTTATACCCCTTCCGAAACCAACGTCCGCGCTGGCGTCGACGAAATCTTCGATAAGGCCCCTGGCCGCATCATCGTTTCGACCTTCAGCAGCAACATCAACCGTATTCAGCAGGTCGTCGAAGTCGCGGTTAAACACAACCGTAAGATCTGCATTTTGGGCCGCAGTATGGTCAATGTCGTCGGCATTTCCCGCGAATACGGCTATATCAAAATCCCCGATTCTTCGCTCATCGAAGACACGATGGTCCGCAATTACAAGGCCAGCGAAATCTGCATTCTGTGCACCGGCAGCCAAGGCGAGCCGATGGCCGCGCTTTCCCGCATCGTGAACGGCGATCATAAAACCATTTCGATCATCCCGGGCGACACCGTGATCTTCTCCTCCAACCCGATTCCGGGCAATGGCGCGTTGATCGACCGTTTGGTCAATAACCTCGTCAAACAAGGCGCGGATGTCAAGCAGAACTCTTTGGCTTTCTCGCTTCACTCCTCCGGCCACCCTTCCCGCCAGGAACTCCGGTTGATGTTAAGGCTAGCCAATCCCCACTATTTCATGCCCGTTCACGGCGAATATCGCATGCTTAAGCTCCATGGCCAAGTCGCGCAGCAACTCGGCATGAGCGCCGACCACATCTTCATCTGCGATAATGGCGATAACCTGGTTCTACGTAACCATCAAGTCACTCGCGGCGGCCACGTTCAGGCCGACGACGTCTACATCGATGGCAATGATCTCGACGGGCTTTCTAGCGCCGTCATCAATGACCGTGAGGTCTTAAAGACCGATGGCATGGTCTCCGTTTTGATCGCCATCGATAGCAAAGCCAACAAGATGGTGGTCCCTCCGATCATCTATACCCGCGGCTTTGGCCCGGCTGACCAATCCCACGTCGTTCGTCATAGTCAAATGCACGCCGAAGAGGCGATGAATGAGCTCATGCAGCGCAAAGTCACCTTCAGCGAAATCAAGTCGACCATCCGCACCGTCGTCAGCAAATACATCTATCGTAAGACGGAGCGTTCCCCGATGATCATTCCGGTCATCATGAACGTCAACAACTAACCCCATGCTGATTTTAGCTTCGGGTTCCCCTCGGCGAAAAGAGCTCCTCAAGAAGGTCTTTTCCGACTACACCGTCATCGTTCCGAATATCGATGAACGCATCCTCGACCTCGATCCGAAAGATCTCCCGGCCGAAGAAAGCAAAGAAAAAGCCTACGCCATCCACGCTCTTTATCCCAATGACGCGGTCTTGGCTTGCGACACCATCGTCGTCTTAAATGGCGAGATTTTAGGTAAGCCCAAAGATGAGGCCGACGCCATCCGCATGCTCAAGCTTCAAAGCGGCAANCGCCAGGTNGTGCTTTCAGGCTACACCTATATCGATGCTCATAAGGAAGTCACCCGCACCGTGATGACCTACGTCTACTTCAATGTCCTTAGCGATGAACTGATCGCCGCCTACGTCAAAGACAAAAAGCCCCTCGACAAAGCGGGGGCCTACGGCATTCAGGACGGNTATCCTCTCATCAATCACATCGAAGGCAGTTTCGATAACGTGATGGGCTTGCCCACCGAAGATATCGCTAAACACTGCTTAAATTAACCGAAGATCGTTTGAAAGACTTTTTCCGCATTGTCTTTGATCACTAAGGTCAGCTTATCGGACATCATAATGAAGGAATCAACGCCCGCTTCTTTCAGTTTGGTCTGATCGACTTTGCTGTAGTCCTTTAAAACCAAGACGATGCGGGAACCCGTCACTTTCTTGGAAATGACGTTCTCACTGCCCCCTAAAGCTAAAAGATAAGCGTTCTTATCGATGATCTTTTCGGGGACTTGAGCCTTGTTAGAATGAATTCCCGAGAGATAAATCAAAGCGATGCTTAAGACGATCAGGCCGACGAAAATGAGGGCCAACCACCAGGAATTCGATTTGAGAAATTCGTTAAATGGGCTATCCATAGGTTTGTAGGTTTATAATACCACTAAGCGGAGGAATGCATTCATGTCAAATGCCATTGAAATCGAAGCCAAGGTTCTTTTGGAAGAAGAAGACTATAAGAAGTTAGCCCATCTTTTCCGGAGCGAACCGCGCTACACCCAAACCAACTATTACATCGATAATGAAAAACGCCTGCTCGCCGAGGAAGGCATCGCCTTACGAATCCGCGAGAAGGAAGGCCATTACGAATTGACCTTAAAGACCCCGTTATCGCAAGGCTTGCTGGAGAAGAANGANAACATCACGGAAGAGATGTTCAAGGCTTACCGCGATCAAGGCGTCTTCCCTAAAGGCGACACCGCGCGTTTCCTCACGATGCTCGATATCGACGTGAAGAGCTTAAAGATTCTGACGTCCTTAACCACGGAGCGTATCGACGTCGATTATGAAGGCGGACTTCTTAGCATCGATAGGAACCACTACTCGGGCCACATCGACTATGAAGTCGAATTCGAATACAACAATATGGCGGGGTCGGAAGAGATCCTGAAGAAACTGCTCGACGATAATGGCATCCCCTTCGTCTTCAACAACGCGACCAAGGTCCACCGCGCCATGGCGGCCATCGGCAAATAAACCTCTCTAAAAAACAAAAGAGACGGACAACCCCGTCTCTTTTTCGTTTTAATGATCTTAGGCCTCGTCCCCGTCTTCGTCGATTTCGCTCGGCACCGGTGAATAAGCGCCTAGCGCCAAGAAGAGGAAACTCGCAGTAAGGAAGATTCCGGCGATGAGTCCTAAAGCAAGCACATACGCCGGATAGAAAGTGGAGTTATCGATCGGCAAGGGCCGTTGAGCCACCGGGTAACCAAAGAAAAAGCAAATAAAACCCACGACCGCTAAGCCAAAGCCGACGAGAGCGAGCCAGAACGAGACCGCGCTCCCCCGCTTTTTGTAGGCTAAGGGAATGGCGACAAGATCCACTAAAAAACCTAACAAAGGGAATAATCCTGTTTCAAGAAGCAACTGGCTGGTCGAATCGCCAGGAAATTTGCCTTGGTAGTAAACGGCGATCAGCCAAACTTCATAAAGCCCAAAGAGCAAGATGAGAGCGATGGCCGCGAGCAGGGAAGAGAGGAGGCTGATGGATTCTTGATGAGAAAAGCGACCGATGAAAGCGGCGACGGCGCTTAATAATAGAAGAAAGGCCGCCACGAGATAGCCTAGATAATACAAATGGTCAACATCGAAGGCTCCCCAGGGCAAGCGATAGATATCGCTGTGTTTAAGCAAAATCGCGATGACGGCAACGATTAACGCTAAGGCGGCGAGACCTAGGGTAATCGCAAAGACGATATTGCCAAAGCCCTTTTTCTTGAGCATGGATTATTTGCCTTCGTGATGATCGTTGAGTTGACAAGTCGCCCAATTTTCGCAATTTTCCGGCGAGCATTGGCTTTCGGCGTAGCGGCGGGCCCGCGGGATGAAGGTGCGGATCTCTTCTTCGTTATAGCCGACTTGGACCCGGTGATCATCGACGATGATCGGCCGACGCAAAACGCTCGGATTAGCCCGAATAAACTCAATCAGCTGCGAAATCGTCATCGTATCGAAATCGATATGGTTCTCTTGCACGATTTTGCTGCGGGGAGAAATGATATCGTCCGTGCCGTTTTCGGTCTTTTGAAGGACTTCCTTCAAATCGGCGACGCTTAAATTCGGCGAAAAAATGTTCTTCGACTCGTAAGGAATTTTATTATCATCAAACCACTTCTTGACCTTACGGCAGGAAGAGCAGGACGGCGAAGTGTAAATTTTGATCATGGTTAAACCCTTAAGTAGTATAGCATCGCTTCCAAATTTGACAGCCTTAAATTGATAGAATTTAAGGGCGCGCCTATAATAGGGCCTATCGAGATAACATTATGAAACGGATTTTATCAGGAATTAAGCCGACCGGAAACTTGACCTTGGGCAACTATATCGGTGCCCTCAAGCATTTCAAAGATTTTCAAGATAGTGGGGACGTCTACATCTTTATTGCCGATTTGCATGCCTTAACCTTGCCGATCGACCCCGCGTTTCTCAACGAAAATACCCGCGACCTCGCCGCTTTCTATTTAGCGTCGGGCCTCGACCCCAAAAAGGCCACGATCTTCACGCAGAGCAGCGTCCCGGCTCACGCCGAGCTCAACGCCATCATCCAAAATTATCTCTATATGGGCGAACTTTCGCGGATGACCCAATTCAAAGAGAAATCGGCAAAAATGGCCGACTCCGCCATTGGTTTAGGCTTATTCGCTTACCCGGTCTTGATGGCCGCCGACATCGTTCTTTATGACGCCGACATCGTCCCGGTGGGCGAAGATCAGATTCAGCATGTCGAACTCACCCGCGACCTCGTCAACCGCATGAATAAACGCTATGGCGAGATCCTCCGCCTTCCCAATTATCAAGTCAACAAAGTCGGAGCCCGGATCATGTCGCTCAGCGATCCCTCCGTCAAAATGTCGAAATCCGATCCCAAAGGCGACATTTTCCTCAAGGAAGACTTTGCCTCGATGCGCAAGAAAATCATGTCCGCCGTCACCGATTCCGGAAACGAAATCAAGTATGATCCTGATCAAAAACCCGGCATCTCAAACTTGCTCACCATCTACGCTTCTTTAAAAGAGATTTCCCTATCCGAAGCCGAGGCCCATTTTCAAGGCTTCCGCTATGGCGACTTCAAGAAAGCCGTCGCCGATGCCGTCATCGAAGAACTTACGCCCTTTAAAGCCCGCTATGAGCAGATTATCGCCGACAAGTCTTACCTGCCGGTCTTGCGGGACGGAGCCAAAAAAGCCAGTCTTATCGCTAACGCCACCTTAAAACGCGTTCAGAATGCCGTAGGTTTGCTTAACATTGATGAAGATTAAGAAGCTGATTGCCATCGACCTAGACGGGACTCTGCTCACCGATGATTCTCGGCTTTTGCCGATGAGCGAATCCTATCTTTCTTCCTTGAGCGATCAAGGCTATTTGATCGTGCTGGCTTCCGGGCGCCCCTGGCGCAGCATGGAAAGCTTCTACACCGCCCTCCATTGCGTGGGACCGGCGATTTGCTATAACGGCGCTTATACCTTCGATCCCCGAGATCCGAGTTTCGCTCCCCGGGTTTATTCGTTTCCCCAAAAAGCCATCAAAGATATCTACCGCAAGCTTCAAGGGACCGTCACATCCTTTATGTGCGAGTCCAATAGCGAAGTCTATATCAACCGCCGCGACAATTATCTCGACCACTTCTTTTGGTATACCGGCATGAAGATCCGCCTCGGCGATATCGACGCCATCCTCGATGCCGACCCCATGACCTGCATCATGAAGAATGTCCACGCCTACGATCCCTTAGTCCAAGAAGTCTTGCGCCCCTATGCCTTAGAAGGCATCAATCTCCACCACTGGACGGTTTCCCTCTATAGCGAACTCGCCCGCGAAGGCGCCACCAAAGGCGATGCCTTAGCCTATATCATCGACCACTACCATCTCACCAAAGAAGACGTCATTGCCTTCGGCGATGCCGATAACGATGGCGGCATGCTGGCCCTGGCGGGTTTGCCTTTCTGCATGAAGAACTGCAAAAGCGCAACCTTGCCTTCGCTTTATCCTTCCACAAAAAAGGGCAACAACCTCAATGGCGTTGCCCTCACTTTGCAAGAATTGCTTAAGCTTTGATCTTGAGATCGTGAAGCAGAGACCGATAGATATTCTCGGTCTTTTCTTTTAAGCCGAGCTTCTCGCTGGCGACCGACTCGATGTAGAACTTGCATTTGGGTTCGGTGCCGCTAGGACGGACGGTCACGGTCGACTTATCGTCGAGGACGAATTTGACGACTTCCGACTTCGGAAGGTCGATCGGGGTGGCTTCCCCATCTTTGTAATCGAGCTGCTTTTCGTAATCGAGGACTTCGTCGACGGGGATCCCGGCGATTTGGCGTAAGGGATGGTCATGAAGGCTCGTCATGATGGCGGCCATATTCTGAGCGCCTTCGGGTCCTTCGAAGAAAACGGAATTGCAAACGGCGTCATGATAGCCGTACTTCTGCATCAGTTTATCGTAAGCGACGTCGAGCGGCTCTTTCTGGAGATAATGCCATAAAGCCATCTCGCAATAGAGCAGGATCGCCTGGATGCCGTCTTTATCGCGGACGAAGGGGGCGATCAAGCAGCCATAACTTTCTTCATAGCCAAAGACGAAAGTCGGGCCATGGGGGTCTTTCTCGTAATGGGCGATGCGGTCGCCGATGAATTTAAAGCCGGTGAGGAACGATTCGACTTTTAGGCCATAGCTCAGAGCAATTTCTTTGCCTAAGGACGAGGTGACGATCGTNTCATAGACGACGCCATTCTTCGGGAGCGTTCCTTGTTGGCTGCGNTGGCTCAAGATGTAATCGAGGAGCAAGGCGGCGCTTTGGTTGCCCGTGAAGAGCTCATAGGTGCCTTTGCTCGAAAGATAAGCGACGCCGACGCGGTCGCCATCGGGATCGGTCATGACGATAAGGTTAGCGCGGTTGGCTTTGGCGAGTTTGATCGATTCGATATAAGCATCGGGATTCTCCGGATTGGGGGAGAGGGTGCCACCGAAATTGGGGTCATGGGTGCATTGACTCATGACGGGGATCACTTGATAGCCGCATTCCTTAAAGACTCGCATGGCGTTCTCGTAGGAAGTGCCATGCTGAGGCGAATAGACGATCTTGAAGCCTTGCTTCTTGAGGTCGGGATTGATTTGNATGGCTTCGACCGCGTGGACGTAATCGTCATCGATCGCTTCGTCNAAGGTGATGGTCTCGCCCGGGAATTTGGCTTTGGGGACTTGAACATCAAGATAATCGGGGAGATCGGCGATGATTTGGAGCAGCCGATCGATCTTATCGGGGGTCAACTGGCAACCCGTCTCATCGTAGACTTTGTAACCGTTATATTCTTTGGGGTTATGGGAGGCGGTGATCATGATGCCGCCGCAAGCNTTGACGTAACGGACCGCATANGAGAGTTCAGGGGTCGGGCGCAACGAATCAAAGATATAGGCCTTGATGCCCATCTCATTCAAAATACGGGCGGATTCGAGCGTGAATTCGCGGGACTGGTGACGGTTATCGTGGCTGATGGCCACTCCCACCGCTTTGGCATCGGGGAACTTTTCGAGGAGGTACATACCAAAGGCCACCGTGGCTTTTTGAACGGTCCAGGAGTTCATGCGGTTGGTGCCAGGGCCTAATAGCCCTCGCATCCCCGCGGTTCCGAATTCGATATCCTTAAAGAAGGCATCGGCCCGCTCATCGGCGGTCATTTTCTTCAATAAAACTTTGTCCGCGGAAGAAACCACGGAGGAATTGACCCATTCGGCATAACGTGCAGCGTAATCCATAATCTTGATGCCCTTTCTATTAATCCTTCTTTATTGTAGCGCTATCTTGAAGCTGGNTGAGAACCTTGCTCAGCTCTAAGGGGAGCGGCGCTTCAAAATGCTTCCCATTGAGGGCGCTAAGCACGCCCCCCGGCTTCTTAAAGGTTAAGCTGGCCGCATGGAGGAATTGGCTATCGAGCCCCGTCAAGGCTCGGACCTTGCGGCAATCCTGAAAGTCACCATATTTGCCATCGCCCACGACCGGATGCCCCATATAAGCCATGTGGACGCGGATCTGATGGGTCCGCCCCGTCACGAGTTCAAGTTCGAGCAGAGTATAGCCGCCATAATAACCTAAGACGTGATAACGGGTTAAGGCGGTCTTACCACCCTCCGCGAGGGGGCAGACTTTGACTAAGCCAGAATCTTCGAACTTCTTGAGCGGCTGATTGACTTCGCCATCATGCTCGACTTTGCCGACGACCAAGGCGAGGTAGCGTTTTTCGATTTCGGTGCGTTCCTTGAAAAGATCGGTCAGTTCTTTTAACGCGGCATCGGTTTTGCCATAAACCACCAGACCGGAGGTATTGCGGTCAAGCCGGTGGGCGGGCGAAGGCGTAAAGGCGGCGTTATGAGGATCATATTCGCCTTTGAAGTAAAGATAATCGAGGATGGCGTTCCCTAAGGTGGCCCGCACCCCTTTATCATCGCCATAGACCAATAAGCCTTTCGGTTTGTTCACGATGATGACGTTGCTATCTTCGTAGACGATTTGATAGGGAAAAGGCTTCTTTTGGGCTTCCCGGGGTTTCTTGAAGTCCGCGAGTTGCTGGTCGGTGACATAAATTCGAAGTTCATCCCCTTGATGGAGGATGGCGTCTTTGGGAATCCAGTGGCCGTTGCGTTTAATGTCCTTCTTGCGGAAGGCCTTATAAATAAAGCCTAAAGGGGCATCGCTGAGGTATTTCTTGACGAATTTCTCCGCTTTTTGGCCGTCGGAGAGGCGATCAATGGTGATTTGAATCATGCTGGGGAGATTATAGCATAGCCATAGGCTATAATTCTTCGATTGCCAAGACAAAGCGCTTAACTTATAATCTTGCTTGCCACATTTCTTAGCGTGTGGAGGAATACCCAAGTGGTCGAAGGGGCGGGCTTGGAAAGCTCGTAGTCTCTTAACCGGGAGCAAGGGTTCGAATCCCTTTTCCTCCGCCAGGTGGCAATTAGCCCAGCATTGCTGGGCTTTTTTCGTGCTTGGGTTTTCAAGAAAANTCCAAAAAATACCCTCGAATCGTCGGTAAACGAGCCGAGGGTAAGACTCAGGCCAAATCGATCTCGAAGAAGCGAGCCGAGTATTTGCTCGGGAAGTTGATGGTGAGAAGGCCATCCACCAGGGCAAACGAAGTTTCGAGGTTCACCGGATAGCCGACTTTGGCCTTAATGGCCCCATAGGCTTTTAAGGGAATCGAAAGACTGCCCACCCGGTCGAGGTTCCAGACCGCTAAGAAGAGTTTCTTCTCGCTCCGTAAGCCTGCCGCAGCGAAGGTGGCAAAGAAATTAGTGAAGCCTAAGGGGAAGACCGGATCGGCCTTAAGTTTGTAGGGCGTGAGGTAATGGTAATACGCGACGCCATCCTGCACCATTTGGAATTTCTTGGGGCTCAAGAGTTCGAGGTGGCTGGCCAAGTGCATCCGACCGAGCAGGGCGTTAATCATGTTGAAGGCCACCGCTTCTTCGCTCACATCCCGCTGAACGCTTTCGACACTGAGTTCATTCGGATGGTTGGGCATGACGTGGCTATCGACGGGGTAGGACCAGACCGCGGCTTGCTCCGGGAGAATAGCGCTGAGGATGTTCGCGGCGATATAAGGATACTTTTGATAATGGGTCTGATCGCTGCTTGAGACCAAATCGAAATGGCTGAGTTGCTGATAATCCATCCGTAAGCCGCCGCTCGAGCACGACTCAAAGATCACGTCGGGGTGCCGTTTCCGTACGCCATCGACCCAGGCCAAATAAGCTCGGCGCTCTTCGATGAGACCATCGCCTAAGGACGTGGCATTATCTTCGGTGCCCGGCCCAAAGTCGATATTGTTATCGGATTTGATGTAACAGGCCCCATAAGTGTCCACCATCAGGTCGATGGTTTCGTCGAGATATTTCCGGACTTCGGGCTGACGGAAATCGAGGATGTACTTGCCCATCTTTTGGACGCGTTTGCCATTGCGGTGATAGAAACAATATTCAGGGTAGGCCGCGAGC
>JGI20225J20221_1003106_pt1 | contig 10661 bp, 10 predicted proteins | sample BioMet4_FD_20221 | JGI IMG/M metagenome (IMG submission 20221) | reverse complement strand
AATCAAAAAATTGATAATAATTCAATGTTTGAGTTTTCTACAGAGATAGATAATAGCAAACAATTAAAAAGAGAGTTGAAGAAGTATTTTTACATATCTGTTAATATGAGAATAAAAAATGCTCTAAAATATTTTATTTATATAACTACTGGTAAAATAATTGGAATTTAATCAGTATGAGAATTCTTTGGATAACTAATATACCTCTTCCTGACGTTTGTAATAAAATCGGAATTAAGAGTCCCAATACCGGAGGGTGGCTCCATTCTATTCTTGATTCATTGAGAGAAGAAGCTATATCATTTGGGGTTACTTCGTTGTATAATGGTGATACGTTACAACACCATATAATAAATGAAGTCGATTATTTTTTGCTACCAAGTCCCAAGAATAATTTCAAATACAATCGTAGTTTAGAGAAATACTGGCGAGAGATTGATAGTATTTTTAATCCTGACATTGTAGAGATTCATGGAACAGAGTTTGCGCATAGTTTGTCCTATATTAAATTATGTCCAAATAGACGTTTTATTATAGAGATACAGGGTTTGGTTTCCGTTATAGCAAGATATTACTATTCAGGAATTAGTTTTAGAGGAATTCTTAAAAATATTACTATAAGAGATATTTTAAGAAGAGACACTCTCTTTCACTCATACAAGAATATGAAACAAAGAGGAATCATTGAAAAAGAAATCATTCAACGTGTTAGTGATGCTATCGGTCGGACAACATGGGATGAATCTCATGTTAAGGCTCTAAACCCCAAAATTAATTATCACTATTGCCCACGTACATTAAGATCATCCTTTTATCTAGACTCTTGGAATATTAATGATATTGAAACACATTCAATTTTTTTATCTCAGGCATATTATCCAATAAAAGGGTTGCATCAGGTTTTGAAGGCTACAAATATTATTAAAAAAAAATATCCTAATATTAAGATATATGTGGGGGGCGAAGATATTACAAGGGGAAACAAACTATTAAATAAAATTAAAATATCTGGATATGGACTATATGTTAAACAATTAATAAGGCAATATAGTCTAGAGACAATTGTTATCTTTTTAGGATCACTGAAAGAAAAAGAAATCAAGGAGAGATTCTTAAAATCACACCTTTTTATTGCCCCATCCTCTATCGAAAACAGCCCTAACTCACTAGCCGAAGCACAAATTTTAGGAGTTCCTGTAATTGCATCCTATGTGGGAGGGGTTCCGGATATGATAGCCGAGGGTAGAACCGGATTTATGTATAGATTTGAAGAGGTAGAAGTATTAGCTTTTTTAATGGATAAGCTTTTTTCGATGAATAGCGAAAAATTAATCGAATTAAGCCAAAACGAAAGAAAAGAGGCACATATAAGACATAACCCACAGGAAAATAGGAGAAGAATGGTAGATATTTATACAAAAATTTTCAAAAACAAATAAAAATATGAACATGAAAATTAAAAATATAAAACCCCAAAAATTAAAGGGTTACGTTTTCTCCAAACTATCAGTGATATGGAGGAGTTTATCAAAGATTATACCTTTTGATGTTGTGTATCTGCATGGTTACTATTTTCTACTCATGGAAAAAAAATTGAATTTAAAAAACCCACGAACATTTCAGGAAAAGTTACAATGGTTAAAGTTGAATGATAGAAATCCGAAATACATTAGTCTTGTTGATAAATATGAGGTGCGCACAATTATTTCAAAAAAAATTGGAGAAAAATATTTAATACCGTTTTATGGTGTCTGGGACTCCTTTGATGATATTGATTTCAATATTCTGCCAGACCAATTTGTGCTGAAAGCAACTCATGATTCGGGAAGTGTAATCATCGTCAAGAACAAAAGTGAATTTCTAAATAGTACTGATTTTGCCAAAGCAAAAAAAAAAATAACAAAAAAATTAAACTATAATTATTTTTATGCAGGCAGGGAGTGGGCTTCAAAACATGTCAAACCTCGAATTATTGCAGAAAAGTATCTGTTTAATAAAAAAAATAATGATCTATCCGATTATAAATTTTTTTGTTTTTCTGGTATCCCAAAGCTTCTTTTTATTGCATCAGATAGATTCAAGGGGGGGAAGACAAAATTTGATTTTTTTGATTTAAATTTTACTAGGTTGCCTTTCTCGGCTCACGGACACCCACATAATGACAAATTAGGAAAACCGAAGAATTTAGATAAAATGATAGATATTGCAACAAAACTTTCAGAAGGCATTCCTCATGTAAGAATAGATTTATACAATCTTAACGGAGATATTTATTTTGGTGAATATACTTTTTATCATGATGGTGGATTTGTTCCTTTTATCCCGGATGAATGGAACAAAACTATAGGAGACTTTATTGAACTGCCAAAGTAAACTCTTTTTGCATTGGCAATGGTGATATCTGTAATTTTCCTTAGGCTATGGCAGCCAGAAAGCTGACCGAACATAATAATCAGAATAAAACTCTGTTAAGATTGATCCATCATTGCTTTCCGATCTTTGTGTTTGGATACCAGACGATCGAAGTAACGTTTAATGAGAAATTCCACAATCTGTGCGAAAACATATTTGCCGCCGTTTATAACTGTTCTAATTTGTATTTGGGTGCAAATTAACAAAATTCAAAAGGTCTACAAGGTCTTTAAGAGTTATTATGCAGTGTATAAAGTAAATATGAAATAAATTAACAAATTTTAGTAGACACTAAGTTGAAATATGAATATTCTAATTATTTTTTTAGGAATAACATTGTTAATTCGGTTAAAAAACAAACGGATTGATAAAGCATCAAAAAGAATACTTTTAATTTTTATCATTTATTGGTTTATTTCACTGTATTTAGCAACACAGCAGATTTATGATTTTAATAAGGTACAGACAACGACTATAATAATTCAATTAATCAGCATATACTCTTTTATTTTTGGTTTTTTAAAGGTAAAGATAAATCCAAATATTCAATTCAACTTAAAAACTCCTCAGTTCCAGAGTCAAGTTGATAGGATTATGAATAATCCTTTATTTATTCTTTTACTAATTGTTACGACAGCTTATGTTATAAGTCTCTTTTCTATCTTTTATAAGAGTATACTTTGGGAAGGCTCAATGAATATTGTAAGAAACGCATATTATGATGATTCTTTATTTGGAAAATGGTTTAGGTATATTAACTTATTTTTACTTTCTCCGTTTTATACAGTGTTAACTCCTTTGTTTTCCTATTATACAATCTACAAAAGGAATTGGATTTGGTTTTTATCTCTAATCTCTTTAATTATATATAGCTCCCTATCTGGAGGAAGAGTTGAATATATTAGAATACTTTTACCTATTATTCTAATAGGGACTATACTGACAAATAAGGACTCATTAAAATTCAACAAAATTGCAGTATATACATTTTTTACAGTATTAGTGCTTGTTCTTATGTCTTACATCTCTTCAAGTCGTTATGGAAATATTGAATTTAACAAGGAAAATTTAACCCGGGGATTTGAGAGAACAACAGAAAATGTTGTTTCATACAGCGTTGGGGCTACAGTAGCCTTTGATTATTCTTTACAACATAATTATTTAGATCAAATTGGAGGGCCTAAATTTGGTATGCTTACTTTATCAGGCGTAGAGAATATATTTTTCTTAGCATCACATGCTATTGACATGCCTTATAATAGACCATCAGATAAATTTTTTACTTTGAAGTCAGATCAAATCAGTATCTCAACTGAGTCACCGAACTGGAATGCACTTTATTCATGGAATTTCTATTTTTATCACGATTTTTGGATATTTGGTGTGATTGTTTTCCCTTTTTTATTTGGTTATTTACTACGTAGAGTTTTGATTAAGTTTTACAGAACTCACAATATTAATTACTTTGTTATACTAAGCATATTATTTTATATAGTAATTTTTTCAGTGTTTGATATTAGCTTCATAACTTCGCCTGGAAATATCATTTTACTCGTAGTACTTCTAAGAATTAGTAGAAGAAAATCACTTGCAGTAAAGAATGTTTAGTATTAACAAGGGATAATTTTAAGTCTAGAACTTATTTCACAATATATTACCTATGAATATTCTATATGTTTCCACATTAGTCTCTCCCGACTGCATTAATAAACTTTTGGTTAACGGCTACGAACCTCTACAGTCTATCCAAAAATTTAACTGGTTATTGGTACAAGGTTTCAATGCCAATGGTTGCAAGGTAAATACTTTATCCAATATCCCTGTATTAGTAAAGGGAGGAGATAAACTTATATGTGAAAGTAAAGAAGTAGCAAATGGAATATCATTCAACTACTGTCCTAAAATAAAAACAAAAGGATTGGACAATGTTGTAGTTTTCCTGTATTCTCTTTTCAAAACAATCATATGGATAAGAAATAATAAGAGAAAAAATTCTGTAATCATCCTTGATACTTTAAAACTATCTATCAGCACCGGCTCTTTGATAGCCGGTAAGATAATGCGTGTAAAGACAGTAGGAATCGTTACGGATATTGCAGGAATTATAAAAGAAACAAATCCTACTATAAAACAAAAGCTCTCCACCTATTTTATTAATTTAATAATAGAATATTACGATTCTTACATATTATTGACAGAGCAGATTAATGAAGTCATAAATAGAAAACAAAAACCTTATATCATAATGGAGGGATTAGTAGATGCTGATATGAGCATGATGACTAAGAATATTAAAAGTGACGGTGACAATAAGGTAAGAAGTATAATGTATGCAGGTGGCTTATACGCTAAATATGGATTGAGGGATTTAATCAAAGGTTTCATGAAATTAGAAGATCCAAACATAGAGCTTCATCTTTATGGCCATGGTGATATGATTGATGAAATAAAAGAGTATACTACAAAAGATAATAGAGTGCGCTATTTTGGTGTAGTTCACAACGACAAGATTGTGGAAGCAGAACTAGAGGCTACACTATTAGTAAATCCCAGACCTACAAAAGAAGAATTTACTAAGTATTCTTTCCCTTCGAAAAACATGGAATATATGGTGTCGGGCACACCGGTTTTAACAACTGTGTTACCAGGAATGCCCTTGGAGTACCACAATTATGTCTATTTATTTAAAGATGAAAGTGATAATGGTATTTATAAAAGTTTAAAGCACTTATTAATTGAATTGACAGATAAAGAGTTAAATCAAAAAAGTAAAAATGCAAAGCAGTTTGTCTTAGAAAAGAAAAACAACAATTATCAGGCAAAAAGAGTATTGGAGTTTATTATGAAAAACGAAAACAATAATTGAAAAAAGTAACTTTATACAATGAGACAAACAAATTAATAAACCTGTAAATCGTTTGAAAAATATTAAGCGCCAAATGTATGGCAGATCAAGTTTTGAACTACTAAAACGCAAAGTTATATCATCTTGTGCAGGATAGCATCACTAAATTCGACGAAGAACCATTGTTGGTTACCATTAACATCAGATAAAAACAAGATTAAAAAATAAAATTTAAAGACAAAAATATATATGAAAACCGCAATTATTATACCAAACCCATGCGGTGAAAGTAAAGTTCCTTGTAGATATACTTGCTTCAGCTAATGGATTCTTGTATTGTAAAATGTTTGGAAAACAAGAGGAGGCAAATGCTGCATTAACAATGGGTGAAGTAAATACAGCATCTTCAAGAATGGAATCTATAATAATATATCCGATAAAATATTTTCTTCAATCTCCTATTGTTGGTATTGGAATATCTGTTTAGGAATAAATGGCAAGAAATTTGGGTCATTCTATGTTTACATGTACTGCTATAAATATTTGACTTACTTTGGATTGTTTTTTGGTGTACTGCTTTTTTTATTGGATACAAAAGGCTTTAGAAGCTAGAAAAAAGAATCTTTTACTGAAACTATATTGATTAATATTACTGTATTTGCAACAAAAATATCTGAGAATTATACATTTAATCCATTATAAGAATCATTTATGATGTATGGCTTTCTTTACAAAAATGAACAATTATAGTTGTTTTTTTACCCAATTAACAAATAATGCTTTATGATGAAATAATTGAATTTAGAGTTTTAAACAATAAATATATGGATAAACAAAAAGTCCTATTGATTGGAGGTTCGCCAATAAAAGATTCTCCATATATTAATTCTTACATAGATATTTTTGAAAAGAATAATATTCCATTTGATTTTGTATACTGGAATAAACATCTTGATGATATTTCAAATATTCCGAATAACTATATTCCATACAATCATTTTACTAATAATCGTTATCCTTGGTGGATAAAAATTTTCGAAGTCTACGGATTCTATAGATTTGCAAAAAATGTACTTGCACAAAATAAATTTTCTTATATAGTAGTATTTACAATTGCTCATGCAATTTATTTTGATGTTTTGTTTATGAGGAAGTACAAAGGAAGTTTTATTTTTGACATTAGAGATTATTCGCCAATTTGCGAAGTCGTTTTTTTGAAGAAGATAGTAAATCGTTTGGTTTTTAATTCTGCATACACTGTAATTTCTTCACAAGGTTTTTTAAAATGGTTACCAAAACATGGAAACAACAAATTTATTGTTTCTCACAACACAAATCTTCATATCATTAATGATCATATTAATTCTAAAATAATACAAAAACCGGTTTTACCTTATAATATACTGACCATTGGCCAATTACGTGACACAAAGGCAAATTCGCTTTTAATTGATGAACTGGCTAATAATAACAAATATAACCTCATTTTTTCCGGAATAGGGATTGCTCTTCCTGCATTAAGAAAAAATGCTGAGAAATTAAATTCTTTCAATGTTTTGTTCTCAGGCCGCTATGATAAAGCAGATGAGAATTCAATTGTTGAAAACTCAGATATGATAAATATATATTTTACAAGAGATACTAATAGTGACACCTTGATGAGTAATAGATTCTATCTGTCTGTATTGTTTCGAAAACCGATGATTGTTAATGATAGTTGTTATCAAGCTGGAGTAGTAAAAAAATATAGTCTTGGAGTGGTAATAAGACAGAACCAAAGTTTTGATTCTGCCATTGAAGACTATTGGAAATCATTTAATAATATTGAATATGAAGCCAATTGCATTCGTTTTCTTAATGATGTAAAAGTGGATATTTATGCTTTTGAGAAAATTTTGGTTGATCTTTATTTTCATTGATTTTTTTCATAAGAGAAAAAGTGACAAATATATATTTGTATAGTAAATCGACTTTCTTAAATTGTTAAAGTTATTATTTATGGATTTTAAGCAAATTAGGCCTTATCAAGTTTGTTTTCATTGTGTAATGGATACAACAGATAAAAACATTGTTTTCGATGAAAATGGTGTTTGTAAAAGGTGTAAAGAATATGAAGATAAAATTCTTCCTTGGTGGAATCATGGTAATGGACACAAAGCAGAACTTAAAGCAATTTTACATCAGGTTAAGACTTCAGGAAAAGATAAGGAGTATGATTGCATATTAGGACTTAGCAAAGGTTTTGATAGCCGTTATATGCTTCATCTTGCAGTAACTGAATGGGGACTTCGCCCGTTTGTATTTCATATTGATTCTGGCTGGAATCTTCCAGTTGCTGAAGAGAATATTAAAAGACTTTGTGATAAACTTGGAGTTCATCTTAATATTCAGAAATTGGATTGGGAAGAAATGCGTAAAATGCAAATAGCTTTCTTCAATACTTGACACGCAGGTTTGGATGTACCTCAGGATCATGCTTTCATTGCTCAGATTGACAAGTATTCACAGTAGTTGGGTGTGAAGTATATCCTGAATGGGTACAATATTAGCACAGAAATTGTTGCCGACCCGGAATCTTGGTTTGAAGGTGCAGGTTCAACAGCCGATAAGACTTACATTAAGGATGTGCTGAAGAAATATGACAACATAAAGACAAAGAATTATGTATACACATCAGGTTTCAAACACAAGTTCTGGCTTCCTTATGTGAAAGGGATAAAAACACTTCATTTGCTCAATTATGTACCATATATTAAGGAAAATGTGATTGAAACCCTAGAACGCGAGTATGGCTTTCATGCCTATGGACAGAAGTATTTCGAGGATTTACTTACTAAATTTCTTGAAGTGTGGTGGTTTCCAACTCGTTTTGGCTTTGATATCCGAAGATCTCAACTGTCAAGTCTAGTTCTCACTTGTCAAATGACACGCACCGAAGCTCTTGGTATTTTAGAGACCCCACCTTTATCGGAGAATGAATGTATGGAAATGTTTAAAGATGTGTCTAAGCGACTTGAGATAAGCGAAGAAGAACTTATGTCTCATCACAAACTACAATAATTAAATCTCCATTACAAATACAACGCATATTTTATTCAAGCTTGGAATCAAACTCTATCAATTATTAGGACTGAATAAAAGAATTAGAAAATAAGGTAAAAAAGGAAGGAATCGAATATGGATTACCAAATTTGCACTAATTGTGTCATGGACACCACCGATTCAAAAATTACTTTTGATGAAAATGGTGTTTGTGATCATTGCAGGAACTATGAAAAAAACATAAAGTCCTATTGGAAACCACATGAGAACAGGTTTGATGAACTGGAAAAGCTTGCGGCAAAGATTAGGAAGGCTGGGAAAAATAGTGAGTATGATTGTATACTCGGACTAAGCGGTGGCGCAGATAGCTCTTATCTTACATATATTGCTAAAGAGGTAATGCATCTTAAACCCTTAGTTTTCGTAGTAGATACTGGATGGAATTTAAATGTGGCTGTAGAAAACATCGAAAAAATTGTCAAAGGGCTTGATTTGGATATGTACACCGAGGTCGTGAATTGGAAGGAAATGAGTGACCTACAATTGTCTTTCTTTAAAGCTTCAATATCTTCCCAGGACTTTCCTCAGGATCACGCTATTTTTGCCGGTCTTTATAATTATGCTATTAAGCACAAGATCAAATATGTTTTGACAGGTTCAAATAGTGCAACAGAGTTTATTAGACCTCCTATGGAATGGTTGTTCCTGAATGACCTTCGTATGGCAAAAGACATTCATCAAAAATTTGGCAAAAGAGAGTTAAAAACTTTCCCAATGTGTAGTATATTAAAATATAGAGTTCTTTATAAATATCTCTATGGTATGAAAAGAATCTATCCATTGGACTATGTCGTTTACAATAAATCAGAAGCTGTAGCTTTACTACATGAAAAATTTGGGTGGACTCGATATGAAAATAAACATTATGAAAATGTCTTTACTCGTTTTTTTGAGGGATATTACTTGCCGCGCAAGTTTGGTTTTGATACAAGAAAAAACGTTCTATCCAATGAAATACTTGCCGGAACAAGAACCAGAGATGAAGCACTAAAAATTCTTGAACAACCTCCATATGATCCGGATCAAATGGAACTGGATAAAGCATATGTGGCTAAAAAATTAGGCATAAGTACCGAAGAATTTGAGTCTATAATCGAACAAGAAAATAAGACTCCCTTGGATTACAAAAATTCATTATGGATATTGAAAATAGGTGTTGCAGTTTGCAAACTTCTCGGAATTGAAAATAGAAATATACGATAAGATGATTGCTATTATAAATTATGGCTTAGGAAATCTGGGATCTATAGCCAATATGCTTAAGGTTATTGGTGAGAAATTAGTAATAACATCTGAGAAGACAGCTATTGAATCTGCGGGTAAATTAATCCTGCCTGGTGTTGGTGCTTTTGATGCAGGAATGGCTCAGTTGAGGGAGAAAAATCTTATAGAAGTAATTCAAGAGCAGGCAATCGAAGCTAAGAAACCAATACTTGGTATCTGTCTTGGGATGCAGTTGCTTGGTAGAAAGAGTGAGGAAGGCAAGTTGCCTGGTTTAGACTTGATACCATTTGACAATATTCGTTTTCGTTTTGATGAAAACTCTCAATTAAAAATTCCTCACATGGGTTGGGATATAGTAGAATTCAAGCAGAAGAATCCGTTGATAAATAATCTGGAAGGGCAGCAGCGATATTACTTTGTACATTCTTATCATGCTTTATGTGATAACAAGGAGAATGTGTTGATGACTTGCGATTATGGTTATGAGTTTGCTGCTTCTGTTGTGAAAAACAACATCTATGGTGTTCAATTTCATCCGGAGAAGAGTCATGACTTTGGAATGGCATTATTTAATAATTTCGTAAAGAATTGCTGATATGTTCACAAGACCAAGAATTATCCCGGTTCTTTTAATTGATGACCGGGATTTGATAAAAACGGTAAATTTTAAGAATCCGACGTATTTGGGTGATCCGGTTAATGCTGTAAAGATATTTAATAGAAAGGGCATTGATGAACTTTCTATTTTGGATATAGGAGCCACAAGAAATCATCGGGAGCTCGATTTTGAATTGCTGAAAGATATAGCAAGTGAGGCCTTTATGCCGCTTAGTTATGGTGGAGGAATCACATCCGTGGATCAAGTCAGAAAGTTGCTGGCTATAGGTTACGAGAAGGTTGTTATCAATACTGGTTTAATTCGTAACCCGGAAATGGTTAAGGAGGTTATTGAGCAATTTGGAAGTCAGAGTATTGTTGCATCAATTGATGCAAAGCTGGTAAAGGGTGAATATAAATGTGTTATTAGTGATGGCCAAGAAGTAATTGAAAATTCACCTTTAGCATTAACAAAGAAAAC
>JGI20225J20221_1002462_pt3 | contig 10678 bp, 16 predicted proteins | sample BioMet4_FD_20221 | JGI IMG/M metagenome (IMG submission 20221) | reverse complement strand
GGATGTTGGCCGGTCTTATTTCATGATTGCCGTGGATGCAGAGGATGGTCGGTTTGAGCCTCTGCAGCGCAGACTTCATCACTGTGTCACGCTCGTCAAGACAGAAGTTGGCTCCAACATCGCCGAGGATCACGATGGTATCGTCAGCCGTTAATTTGAACCGTTTGCAGAACCGCACGACCTCGAATGCCGAACCGTGAGTGTCCCCAGTAAAGTAAACCATTTGGATCTCCACCTTTCCGCGATCATTATATCAGCCCATCTGCCCGAATAGTTGGACACACAGAAAACATAATCACTTTTACAAAATCATATGCACTTTTACCCCGCACAAAATTAAACCAGCAGTCAAAACAATGACTCCCGGTAGATTGTTTTCTATACGAAGCGCAGTACAATTGTTATCGGTTCGTGTGTGACAGCGCCGACTTGCGGTCGCGGAGCGATGCCTTGATCGCTTTTACCGTGTCGGTGATGACCATCCTCTCATAACCGCTGCAATCTGCCAGCAGCATGGTGACCTCTTGGCTTGCCGCCATGACGGAGCCGGTGAGTTGCTCTGCAAGGAGAATGTCTGCCGGGATGTCCAGAGCATTTGCAATCTGCACGAAGGTTTCAAGGCTCATTCTCTTTTTTCCGTTTTCTATGTAGCTGACATAGGTGGGCGACTTGTCGATCAGCTCCGAGAAGTCCAATTGGGAAATGCGGTTTCGTTTCCTGATGACCATGATGCGATGCCCGATTGCTTGATAGTTTAGACTCATAATAAGAACCTCCAAAAAAATATTGTCGGTCCCATTATAAAGTCAAGGCTAAATGATAATCCTCTCATTATATCAATTTAGCCTGTAGTTGATATAATTCGGATTATAAAATAGTCTACAGATTAAGTCGAGAGGAGTGAGACGATGGCAGGGCGAGATACAACGGAGAGTCAGGCAATCGGCTCACGGATCAGAGAGGCGCGAATCAAAAACGGCATGAGCCAAGCAGAACTCGCTGTTAAGTCCAGCATCTCCCTCCCACATATCAGCGATATAGAGCTTGGGAAAAGCAATATGATGCTCCCCTCATTCATTCGGATCGCTGAAGCCTTACAGGTATCCGCCGACTCGCTGCTCCGCCCGAATGTACCGGGTGTGACGAGCCTATATGAGAGCGAATTTTCCGAGCTCCTCAACGACTGTACTCCTTCGCAGATGGACTCTATCCTGAAAATCGTTCGGGAACTGAAGCAAACCATGTGTAAAAAAGGCGAAGAATAGAATCTATCAAAGCGGGTTGGAGTGATCCAATCCGTTTTTTCTTTTCAAATCTAAACCAGAGGTCAAGTTCTTGACTTCTGGTTTATTTCTTTCTTGGCGAACGGATTATATAATTTCTTGGTAAGTATTATCTTCCGGAGGGATTTCATGTCAGATTTGATAAAAAAGAGCGAGGACGCTGATCTGGAGACCATGCCGTCCTTCGACTTCATATTGGAAAAAGAGGCCGAGCAGCAGACGCAAGTTGCGGAGCATCGCGCTTGGCTTAAAAGCATCAAGCATGAACGGCCTCTCCCAAAGCACCACTACAAGGTTGCGGTCTATATCCGCTACTTCAATCAGACGAAGCATGAGGATTACCTTTCATACCACAAGCAGCAATTTCTTGACACCATTGGGCTATGCCCCAACTGGGAGTTTCTCGGCTTTTACATTGACGAGGGCGGAACTGCCCCCAACATGGAAAACGCAAAGGAATGGACGCGGCTGCTTCAGGACTGCTTTGACGGGAAGGTCGACCTGATCATTACGCAAAAGGTGAGCAATGTATCGAAGAAGCAGTCCGAGATCACCTTCTGCGCCCGAATACTTGCGGCGCATCAGGTGGGTATCTATTTCATTTCTGAGGACATCTTCACGCTTGCCTCATACTATCAGGAAGACTTGAAAGACCCCTTTTTCTATCCATCACCTGATTGGCAGCTTCTTCCCGATGATGACCTCGCGTTAAGAGGTATACTTCATGATTAATCAGTCCAAAAAGCAAAAGGAAACCGAGCAGAAGCAGAAAATTCATCGACGGGTATATACCAAGATTGATCCCGAGAATTATGAGTTCATCCCAGCAAAAAAGCAGATCGACTACTACGACAACGATATCCCGCAAAGAGTCGCGGTCTACGCTCGTGTTTCAACGGACAATATTCAGCAGACTTCCTCATACGAGCTTCAAAAGAAGTATTACGAGGAGTTTGTCATTCGCCATCCCAACTGGACTCTGGTGAAAATCTATGCCGATGAGGGCATAAGCGGAACTTCAATGGCTCACCGGGACGAGTTTCTGGCAATGATTGCCGACTGCCGGGCCGGTAAGATCGATATGATCATTACCACGAAGCGGGAGCTTGTGACATTCGTATGTCCGTTGAAGAACTGGCTTTCCGCGCCCTGGCACATGGAGTGGAGCCCCAAGAGGATCTCCTGCAAAAGCTCCTTGGTGTAGAGCTGGTATTTGTTTTCGTCGAAACCCTTGTACTCCGCCTCAATCAGCGCGTACAGATCCGAGAGGATGGGGTAATCCACAGGCGTCAGCTTGGCGAAGTTCGTGCGGTCGCTGATACCCCATTTTGCGTATAGCTTCGCCAGCATCAGCTCGATGACGTCGATATGCTTGTCATCGAAATCCTTGTAGCATCGGAAGAAGTCCTTGAGGAAGGAGATGTGCTGACTGAGCTTGGTGGTCTGGCGGAAGGTCTGGGGTGCGTCGGCATCGGCAATGTCCGCCGCATCGCTGCCATCGCTACCATCGTCCCATGACTTGGGTTCAAGCGGGTTGATCATGTACTGGCCCGACATGAGGTCGATAAAGCATCCGCCAAGGTTCTCCGCCAGATCGATGTATTCGTGCTCGGGGTCCAGACATAAGACATTCTTGCCGCTCTCCAGAATGTTGCACAGGAGCAGCTTGAGCAGATAGCTCTTGCCCTGACCGCTGTTGCCGAGGATGAGGCAGCAGGGGTTGGTCTTGTCATCGTCGCGCTTGTCGAGGTCGACGAGAATGTTGCTGCCGAACTTATCCCGCCCGATGTAGAAGCCGTGGGCGTCGGTCTTGCCGGAATAGTTGAAGGGATAGAGGTTGGCGACCGAGCTGGCCGGCAGAACACGCTCGAACTGCGCGCCAAACACATTTCGCCCGGAAGGGCCGACGCAGAGGAAGCCCTGCTGCTGACGGAGCAGGAGTCTGTCCACATTGAGCTTGCTCCGTACCAGTTCCGTCAGTACATCGGTCTGGAGCAGCTTGAGGGCGTCGTATTCGTGGGCGATGAGTTCGATATATACCGCGCAGTGCAGGAGTGGCTCACGGTTGCGGTGCATGCTGGATACCAGCACGGCCACATCCTGCAGGTTGCTCTCGGCGGTGACCGTCTGCTGGAGGTCATTGGTGTTGGAGCCCGCCATTCGATTTTTGTTGGCGGCGTTATGAATGATCTGCTTTTCCTCCGTGGGCGTGACCTGCCGGGTATAGATGCGAAGCGTCACGCCGTCCTTCTCGCCCAGATGCCGCAGGATCGCCTGTTCGTCGGTCGCCGTGGGATATTCCCGCAGCGCCCAGACGCAACGATAGGTGTTGCCGCAGATGATATGGTCGGTGTTGAACTTGATGATCCCCGGCGAGACCATATCCAGAAACTCCTTGATCTGAGCATCCTTCACCGGGGCGGTGCCTTTCTTGGTGTGCTTACCCAATTATAGATACCTCCTAACTTTACTCGCCGAGGATAATCCAACGCTCGCCGTCGTTGTCCTCATAGACCTCGGTGGTCACATTCTGCTCATAGTACACGCCGAGAAGCCGCTTGATGTCCTCATTTCCGAAGCGCCGCACGGTGAAGTTCTGATCTTTCAGGGATTTTTCGATGCGGGAGAGATACGGGAACACCTCCGCTTCCTTTTCCTTTCTGAGTCTCACAATGATGAGAAACTCACGGGCGGTCGCCATCTGCACCTGCAGGCGGTCGAGGCTGACCGCGTCCTGCTCCAGCAGCTTCCGCACGGCAGGCAGATTCTCCGCCTCGGTGCGGCTCTTGAGATAGCTTTTGTTATCCTCAAAGCTCTCGCGGCTGTTGATGCAGAGCATCTCCAGCTCCGCGATGCCCTTGAGAACAGTCATCAGCGCATAGATCCGCGCCGCCACGCTGGTGTCGGACAGCACGCTGATGTTGGTCGGCTTGATAGAGAAAAAGACCAGCTCTCCGTTGCCGGTCAGCAGACTGTAATCGGTAATGCCGAGGATGTTCAAGAGCTGCCGGGTGGACTGTCGTTCCTTCTCGGCTGTTTTCTTTTTTCTGCTCATGCGTTCATCTCCCATCTGTAGGTTTGCGGCTTCAGGAAAAAGAAGCCGATGGCGTTTGCAATAAAGTCCTTGATGCTGGTGCCCTCAAAGCGGATGGAGAGAAAGGCGTAGACCGCCGTGATCACGATGGGCAGAAAGATGTGGAGCTGCGCCAGCGCAAAAACAGAGAGCAGAAGCCCCACGCCGATAATGCCGATATCCTTCAGCTCCCACAGGAACAGCGTCGCCTTGGCCTTGAGGTTGTCAGGGTATAGATACAAAGTGTTCACCTCCAAAAGTTTAGGGGCCGCCTTTCGGCAGCCCCCATACGGTCGTATTGGATTATTCGATGTTTGCGTCGTCCAGAGCCTGCTGGATAAGTCCCAGCACGAACTCCCGCTGACTGAGCTTCTTGCCGGTGCGCTCCGACTCGCTATCGAGGTAGCGCTTGATCCGCTGGAAGAGTTCCTCCGGGATCTGGAATGCCATAGTTCTGTTGCCGTCCATTTTCTTTCCTTCTTTCTGATTGTAGTATTCTGTTATAAGCATAGTCACATATTGGCTGAGCGTCTGACCTGATTGCTCCTGCTCCGAGCGCACTCTGGCGTGCAGGGATTCTGGTATCTGAGCGCAGAGGTTCTTAGTGTTCTCCATGGCGGGTACTTCCTTTCTCCTGATTTGCAACGCAAGTATAGCGAAAGAATGAAGCGATAGCTATTACCAAACCCAACGAAGAACACCCGAAAAACGAAGCATATTACATACTTACCCGACCACTCGGAGAGCGGCGGCAAGGCCATGCAGAACGAACTCAACGCAGGGGATCGCCACGCTGTTGCCCAGCGCTTTATACCGTGCGCTGTCGGATGCATCAGGGATATCCGTCCAGCCATCGGGGAAGCCTTGGAGCCTTTCGCACTCCAGAGGCGTCAGGCGGCGGATGAGGCAGGTGCGTTCCACGATGCATTTATCCTCGCTGACGAACTGATTGTTGACGCCCTTGTGGTCGCTGTAGCCGATGGTGCCCACCGTCTGCTGATAGGTCGGCTGGCAGACGAGATCGGTGGCATCCTTGTGCTGCCTTGCGCTCTGGGTGCTGGCAATCTCATCATCCTTGAAAACATCCACACGCTGTCGGGAAAAGACTGCGTGATGATCTAATCCCGAGGATTGAGTTATTCCGATGTTGTCAGGTAAGGGCGGAGCTACTTGTTGAGAATCAAGCTTTTTTTCATCCGTTGACATTATTAAACCTCCAGATAATAGATTAAAAGCGGTCTGGCAGTAAATGCTGCCAAGACCGCTTTTTTCGTATTCATACTAATTGTTGATCTAATTTTTCTTTAGGCATATATTGCGTTTAGAATAGCTTTCCCACTCAATGTTTTAAACATTTTACCCCCGGCACTGTGAACGGAGTCAATCGACATATCATCCTCATAAAAATTAACAAGAAAGTCCGCCTCAACCAGTATCTGATAATCGATTCCCTGAATGTCGGTATAGGTATGATGACGCGCGATAAGCCAGCAAACACGGTCAATAACACCCGATTCGATGTCTAACCCCTCCAGAAGCTTTTTTGCTTCAGGCGGACCTTCAATCTGCTGATAGTTTCCAGCGGAGCTGTTGTACTTTTTCTCGCTGTTTTTAATCCCAATGTCATGAGTAAGCGCCGCGATTTCAATAATCTCCTGCGTGCTTTCGTCTAATCCTTCCATCTCTCCGATTGCCTTGGCAAAACCGTATACCTTCAGAAAATGGTTAATTCGCCGAACATCCCCGGCGTAATAGGCAATCATAGCGGTGATTATCTGTCCAATAAGGTTCATTTCGTGCCCCTTGCCTCTCTTTAGAAGGTTACCGTTTTATCCGCCCATTCCACCATCTTCAGGCAATCAATCATTGTTGAAAGTGGGCAGACTTCGCTGCCGTCCATATTCCTTGATTTGAGGCAAGTGCCGCAAGCGAGAGTTTCTCCGCCTGCCTCATGAAACGCCTCAACCTGAGNAGCCACGTCNAATTTTTCGTGGTGAAGGCTCTCAATTTCAACAGCTTCCCCCATNAGAAAAACCTTNACTTCATGCCCGTTCTTTCTGGCTGTAACGGCAAAACGCATCGCGTTCCAGGACTTCTCAAATTCCTTTGTCTCGATAATAACCCCAATTTTCATTTTGCAGCCTCCCAACATTAATTTGATGCTAATAATTATACCATAATCAGTGCGATGTTAAATAATGATTAGATGATGATGCGCCCTTCTGAACTGCCAAAACCTTTCAGAAGGGCGCTGATTCATGGTTATTCTACCGTGATAACAGAGACGGGACAGTTATCCCGCGCTTCTGCTGCCGCGTCTTCCGCAGATTCAGGAACAGGGTCCGCGCAAACCTCCGCGCGCCCGTCATCAGCCATCCGGAATACCTCCGGACAGGTTGATGCGCATAGTCCGCAGGAAATACAGTCTTCTCTGTCGATCATCGCTTTCATATGCTGATATTCCTTTCCCAATCAGGCATTCATGAACAGTTTGATGTCATCGTCAACCGCTCCGACACCCGCGATACCGAATTTTTCAACCAGCACCTTGGCCACATTGGGTGACAGGAAGCCCGGCAGCGTGGGGCCGAGATGGATGTTCTTCACGCCCAGGTACAGCAGAGCCAAGAGAACGATGACGGCCTTCTGTTCGTACCAGGCGATATTATACGCAATCGGCAGCTTGTTGATATCGTCGAGTCCGAACACCTCTTTGAGCTTAAGGGCAATGACCGCCAGAGAATAGGAGTCGTTGCACTGCCCGGCGTCCAGAACCCTCGGAATACCGCCGATATCGCCCAGCTTCAGCTTATTATAGCGATACTTCGCGCAGCCCGCCGTAAGAATCACCGTGTCCTTCGGGAGCTTCTCGGCAAACTCGGTGTAGTATTCTCTGGACTTCATGCGTCCGTCACAGCCGGCCATAACAAAGAACTTCTTGATCGCGCCTGATTTGACGGCATCGACAACCTTGTCGGCCAGGGCAATTACCTGATTATGGGCAAAGCCGCCCACGATGCTGCCAGTCTCAATTTCATCTGGTGCGGGAAGAGTTTTGGCAAGCGCGATGATTTCGGAAAAATCCTTTTTGCCGTTCTCCTCGGCTTCAATGTGCTTGCAGCCAGGATAGCCCGTGGAACCCGTTGTAAATATCCTGCCCCGGACCTCCTCGCTTCTGGGCGGAACGATGCAGTTGGTGGTAAACAGGATGGGACCATGGAAGGAGACAAATTCGTCAAGCTGCTTCCACCATGCGTTGCCGTAGTTGCCCGCGAAATTATCGTATTTTTTGAAAGCCGGGTAATAATGGGCGGGCAGCATCTCGCTATGGGTATATACATCCACGCCAGTTCCCTTCGTCTGCTCCAAAAGCTGTTCCAGATCGGCCAGGTCATGGCCGGAAATCAGGATCGCGGGATTTTTTCTGACGCCGATATTAACTTCAGTGATTTCAGGATTGCCGAACCGCGAGGTGTTGGCCTCATCCAAAAGAGCCATGACTTTGACGCCGTATTCGCCTGTTTTCAGTGTCAGCGCAACCAGATCATCGGCGGAGAGGGAGTCGTCCAGCGTTGCAGCCAGCGCCTCATAGATGAAGGCGTTGATGGNCAANTCTTCTTTTCCGATGTTTTTCGCATGCTCGGCATAGGCCGCCATGCCCTTAAGACCGTATGTGATCATCTCGCGCAGAGAACGCACATCCTCGTTTGCGGTTGACAGCACGCCGACGGTTGCGGCCTTTTCCAGCATGGATTCTCTTGAACTAACCGTGAAAGTCGCCGCGTCGTGTAAACCCGCAGAAGCAACAGAATCTCTGAGTTTGTCTCTTGCGGCGATCATTTTCATGATCTGCTTTTCAATAGAGCCGTCGTCGAAATTCGCGTTGGTGATGGTCATAAACAGGCTGCTGAGCACCTCATAATTTGTTTCGCCGAGGGTTTTGACGTCCAGCTTTCTTTTGACTACAATTTCTGAAATGCCCTTGAGGGTGTAAATCAGAAGATCCTGAAGCTTTGCTACTTCTTCGGTTTTTCCGCAGACGCCGCGCACCGCGCAGCCCTTTCCTCCAGCGGTTTCCTGACACTGATAACAAAACATACTCATTTTTGCTTCCTCCTTTAAAATTCAGTCTTCAACAGGTTCGAATTCGTCCTTGCCGACAAAACAGATCGGGCACTGCCAATCATCGGGTAAATCTTCAAATGCCGTGCCGGGCGCGATGCCGCTGTCGGGATCGCCAAGCGCGGGATCGTAGATATACCCGCAGGGAATACACCTGTACTTTTTCATCCGGATTCCTCCTACACTTTCTCAGCTTTTCGGTGCCGGCGCCTTTACGATAATCAGCTCCAGCGTTTCGTCATGCGTATTTCTGACATTCATTTTGGCTTGAAACGGGATTTTCAGCAGAGTCCCGGCTTCGTACTCATGGATTTCCTGCTCATCAAGGCCGATGGAGAGCCTTCCGCGAATGACGGTCATATACACGTTTGAATTGGATAAGTGCTCCGGCAATCCCTCACCCTTGTTGAACACCATGTGGAGGTAATGAAGGTTTTCGTCAAATATAACTTTTTCTATCGCTTTTTCATTNGTTTTGGACAGCTTATACTCTTTTTCTATCATTATGATTACCTCCTGTCAATCAAGAATTGTTCCATCGGTTGAAATCGTCACTACCTGCCAGGGAATCATTTTGCCGCTGTTTTGAAGCGCCCTTTTTACTGCGTTTTCGATCCCGCCGCAGCAGGGAACTTCCATTCTGACAACCGTAACGCTTTTTATATTGTTGTTTCGAATGATCTCCGTGAGTTTGTCGCTGTAATCCCCTTCGTCCAGCTTGGGGCAGCCGATCAGCGTCACTTTGTTCCTGATAAACCTGTTGTGAAAATCGCCGTAAGCATAGGCCGTACAGTCGGCGGCGACCAGCAAATTGGCGTCCGCGAAATACGGCGCGCCCAACGGCGCAAGTTTGATTTGGACNGGCCACTGTGACAACTGGCTTTTGTTTTCGCTGATATTGGGCCGGACGGCCTCACACTCATTTTCCCGATGGATTGCTTTAGACTGCGTCCCCGGNCANCCGCANGCCAGCGTTTCTCCCTGTTTGCTCAGCTTGCTTTTCTTCACGGCGGCTTCGTCGTATTCCTTCGCTTCGCGTTCCTCAAAGCTGATCGCGCCTGTCGGGCAGGCTGGCAGGCAGTCGCCCAGGCCGTCGCAATAATCGTCGCGGAGAAGCGTGGCCTTTCCGTTTATCATTCCGATTGCCCCTTCGTGGCAGGCTTTTGCGCACAGACCGCAGCCGTTGCATTTCTCTTCATCAATTCTGATAATTTTTCGAATCATGTTCCGTTCACCTCTTTTTCGGAGTGCGTTATTTCATATTATTGTTGACTTTATGTCTTGAGTTTACTATTCTTAAGTCAATAAGTCGGTTGGAATTCCAACGAAAGAGGATTTAATGAAAAATTATATGGATGTGCTGAAAACAGTACGATTATTCAAGGGTATTGAAGAGGCTGATTTACAGCCGCTTTTATCGTGCCTGGCCGCGAAATCGGTTCGTTTTGAGAANGGTCAAACCGTGTTTTCCAGCGGCGAAAGCATCGAAAAATTCGGCATTGTTCTATCGGGACAGGTCCAGGTCGTTCAGGATGACTATTACGGAAACAGAAGCATACTCGGAAAAATTGACATTGGGAACCTGTTCGGGGAATCCTTTGCCTGCGCGGAAATAAAAACGCTTCCGGTCAGTGTAATCACAACGACCGAAAGTGAACTGCTATTTATCGACTGTCACAGGCTTGCCGTCCCGTGCGCCAAGGCATGTGGTTTTCACAGCAGGCTCATTCAGAATATGTTGAGTATCGTATCCATGAAAAATATATCGCTGACACAGAAAATTGAATTTACCTCAAAACGCACCACCCGTGAAAAGCTCCTGGCCTACCTTGCGACTGAGGCCAAGAAATCGGGAAGCAGTCACTTTTGCATTCCATTCAACCGGCAGGAACTNGCGGACTACCTTTCCGTCGAGCGCAGCGCCATGTCGGCCGAGCTTTCAAAGCTCAGGGATGACGGCGTTCTAAAGTTTCACAAAAACCAGTTCGATCTGTTATAGCTGTATCGTACGGTTACCAATTTCAATGATTCCCTCGTCCTTCATTTTTTTCAGTTCCCTGAACAACGACGGTCGTTGAACGCCCAAGTAATCTGCCAGTTCTTTTTTACTGAAAGGGAGGACGATTTTCGAAGAGCCTTGAATAATGATGGCTGAGATAGTCCATAAGTTCTCACGCAGCGTTTTGGGATCTCCTCTTTT
>JGI20225J20221_1001036_pt3 | contig 10683 bp, 9 predicted proteins | sample BioMet4_FD_20221 | JGI IMG/M metagenome (IMG submission 20221) | reverse complement strand
ATACAAATCTGCTGAAAAATTTGCCTCGGCCGGGCAAAGTACACAAATGATCGTGGGCGCAACACCGGAAAGCGATTACCAGATTTTGCGCCTCACCGAGGGGCTGTACCACAAGTATCAGCTGAAACGGGTATTTTTTTCGGCGTATATCCCGGTGGCCGAAAATGCGCTGTTGCCCGCGCTGGACACCAAGCCCCCGCTGCTGCGCGAGCACCGGTTGTATCAGGCCGACTGGCTGNTGCGGTATTACGATTTTGAAGCGTCCGAAATTCTGGATGAGGACCATCAGGAGTTCAACCCGTTTCTTGACCCCAAATGCAACTGGGCCGTCAACCATTTAGAGCAGTTCCCCGTAGAGGTTAACCGCACGCCNTATGAAACACTGTTGCGGGTGCCGGGCATTGGGCCGGTCAGCGCAAAGCGCATTGCGCGCGCACGGCGGGCGGGCAATTTGGATTGGGACGACTTAAAACGCATCGGGGTCGTGCTGAAACGCGCGCAATATTTCTTGCTTTGCAAAGGTAAAATGCGGCCGGGCCTCAGCGTCACGCCGCAAAACACGGTGCGCGCGCTGATCGATGGTGCGCCGCTGGCCAAGGCGGAACAGCTGACCTTGTTTGGCACCAGCAGCGCGCCGTCGCAAGCCGAACTGTTGGAGGTGGCGTCGGAATGTGTGTCGCGGGCAATTTGATCTATGTGTACGACGGCAGCTTTGAGGGGATGCTGTGCTGCATTTTTGAGGCATTTGTGCGCAAAGAGCGCCCGGTGCAAATTTGTGCGCAAAGCGCGTTGCAGCCCAGCCTGTTTGAGGTGCTGCCAATAGAAACCCAGCCGGATAAGGCGCTGCGGGTGCTGCATGGGCTCGAAGAAAAGGTCTCTCCCCTTGCGGGTGCCACCGTGCGCGATCTGTTTTTGTCCGGCCAGCAGGACAAGGCCCTGCTGGCGCTGGATTTTACCCGCCTTGCGTTTCAGCGGGGCAAGGTGGTGACCACGATGCTGGGCAACGAGGTGGTTGCCGCGGCGGCCGGGGCGGTGCGCAAGCTGTACAACGAAGCCCATATGTACAAGGGGCTCATTCGCTTTTCAGACGTGGGGCAGAGCATGGTGGCCGAAATAGAGCCCAAAAACTTTGTGCTGCCGCTCATCGCACCGCATTTTTGCAGTCGGTTTCGCAATGAGACTTTTTTAATCTACGACAAAACAAACCACGCGGCACTCATCTGGCAGCAGCACACGGCAAAGCTGGTGCCGGTCGATGCGCTGACACTGCCCCCGCCTACCGGCGAAGAGCAGGTCGTGCGCCGGCTTTGGAAGCGCTTTTATGACACTATTGCCATTGAGGCGCGGCGTAACCCGGTTTGCCAGCGCACCCATATGCCAAAACGCTATTGGGCCTGCCTGACCGAAATGCAGGCGGACCTTGACACCTTGGCCGCCGCCGAAGAGGCGCCGCCACTGCTGGCCCCCGGTGCGGGGGCAGAGCCATACAGTGCCTTGCAGCCACAGCTGGTTTGACGAAAAGGGGAAAACGGATGAAAGAACAGCTTGCACGACAAACAAGGGCCGTGTACCGCGCGGCGGCGGCGTTGCAGCTTTATGCTGCGGGCCAGTTGGAGGTGGGGCGCACCCCCGGCGCAGCGCGCATGGCGGTGCTGCTTGCACAGTTGCAGGCAGCCGAAGCGGCATTGCAAGCCGCACTGCAAAACGAAGAGCCCACTGCAAAGCAAGGCCCGCCGGGGCAGGTGTGCGGGCAAACCACGTTTTGGCCCGCAGGCAGGCAGCCCGCGCCCGCGCGCCGCAAACGCGCGCGGTGACGCTGTTTACAGCAAAGCAGGCGCACAGGGCAGCACATATAAGCAGCAAAAAATTACACCAGCGGGTGCAGAGTAAAACGGTAGGGGTATCTAAGTGTAAAAACAGTTTATCGGCACCGGTTTCTCGGCTTTAAAATGTCTAGAACTTTAGTATTCATACACCCATACACCAGTTTTGCCGCAAGCTTACAAGGTTGCCCCTTGCCGCCGGCAGCAGGGGCAGGGCCTGACCAAAAGGGGATGGCCCCAAAGCTTGCCCCGCCATACCGGGCATCGGTAAAAAGCGGCTTTGCATTTGCGGTACGCGCCATCGCAGGCAAAACAGGGATATTGCAGGGTCTGCCGCTTTATAAACACAAAAGCACGTGCCCCGCCAAAACGGCAGGGCACGTGCTTTGTTGTAAAAGTTTCTTTGCTTGGGCAGTTGGGTCAGGCAATCTCTTCCGGCTCAAACTGGCTTTGGTACAAATCGGCGTAAAAGCCGCCGCGTGCCAGCAGGTCGTTGTGGTTGCCCACCTCTACAATATCGCCGTCCCGCATCACCAAAATCACGTCGCTGTCGCGAATCGTCGACAGGCGGTGCGCAATCACAAAGCTGGTGCGGCCTTCCATCAGCCGCTCCATCGCGTGCTGAATATGCAGCTCGGTGCGGGTGTCCACGCTGCTGGTCGCTTCGTCCAAAATCAAAATCTTCGGGTCGCTCAGCACGGCGCGGGCAATCGTCAAAAGCTGCTTTTGCCCCTGGCTGATATTGCTGGCTTCCTCGTTCAACACGGTCTCGTAGCCGTCCGGCAGGGTGTGGATGAAATGCTCCACCCCGGCCAGCTTTGCCGCGGCATAGACCTCTTCGTCGCTGGCGCCCAGCCTGCCATAGCGGATGTTTTCCATAATCGTGCCGTTATACAGCCAGGTGTCCTGCAACACCATGCCAAACAGGCCGCGCAGGTCGTTGCGGGCAAACTGCCGCAAATCGTACCCGTCCACCANAATCGCGCCCTCGTTGACATCATAAAAGCGCATCAGCAACTTGACGATGGTGGTTTTGCCCGCACCGGTGGGGCCTACAATGGCCACTTTCTGGCCGGGCTGTACGACATGCGAAAAATCGTGAATGACGGTCTTGTCCTCGTTATAGCCAAACTTCACATGTGCAAATGCCACCGAGCCCTCCACCTTATCAACAGGCACCGGCTGCGCGGGGTCGGGGGTTTCCTCTTCTTCCCCTAAAAATTCAAATACCCGCTCTGCCGCGGCGGCAGTTTGCTGCATGACATTGCTGATATTGGCCAGCTGGGTGATGGGCTGGTTAAAGCTGCGCACATACTGGATGAACGCCTGAATATCGCCCACGCTGATGCTGCCCTTAATGGTCAGCCAGCCGCCCAAAACGCAGATCGCCACATACCCAAGGTTGCCGACAAAAGTCATCAGCGGCATCATCAGGCCGGATAGGAACTGGCTTTTCCACGCCGAATCATACAGCCGGTCATTGATTTTGCCAAAAGTCTCAATGCTGCGCTCTTCGCCATTAAAGGCGCGCACGACGATCTGCCCGCCGTACATCTCCTCAATATGGCCGTTTGCTTCGCCCAGGGTCTGCTGTTGGCGTGCAAAAAACGGCTGGCTGCGTTTGACGATCTGGGTGACAAAGATCAGCGAGATCGGCAGCACTAAAATGGCAGCCAGCGTCATCAGCGGGCTGATCGTCAGCATCATCACCAGCACGCCAATGACGGTCGTGATGCTGGTGACGATCTGCGACAGGCTTTGGTTCATACTCTGGCTCAGCGTGTCGATGTCGTTGGTCACGCGGGAGAGAACATCGCCGGTGCTGGTGCCGTCAAAGTACCGCAGCGGCAACCGGTTGATTTTTTCGCTGATGTCCCGCCGCAACTGGTACGTGACCTTTTGGGTGACACCGGTCATCAGCCAGCCTTGCAGCGACGAGAGCAAAAACGACACGCCGTACAGCGCAACCAAAATCAAAATGATCCCGCCGATGTACCCAAAGTCGATGTTGCCGGTACCGGCGATCAGGGCCAAAATGCCCTCAAACAGTTTATTGGTGGCGCGTGCCATCACCTTAGGGCCGGCAATGGCAAAGACGGATGAAAAAATAGCGGCGATGATGACGACCACAATGGTGGTGTGGTACTTTTTTAAATAGTTGATCAGTTTTTTAAAGGTGCCCTTTAAGTCTTTTGCTTTTTCGCCCGGCATCATGCCATGGCCACCCATTGGGCCACCGCCCATTGGCCCGCCCTGGCGGGGTTGTTTCTTTTGTTCGCTCATGCCAACTCCTCCTTTGAGAGCTGCGACAGCGCAATTTCGCGGTAAGCTGCACAGTTTTCCATCAACTCGCGGTGGGTGCCCTTGCCAACCATCTTGCCGTCGTCTAGCACAATGATCTGCTCGGCGTTCATGATGGTCGAAATGCGCTGTGCCACCAGCAGCACGGTGCTTTGGCGGGTCACGTCATGCAGCGCATGGCGCAAAGCCGCGTCGGTTTTAAAGTCCAGCGCAGAGAAAGAATCATCAAAGATGTACACGGCGGCCTGTTTGACCAGCGCACGCGCAATGGAAAGGCGCTGCTTTTGCCCGCCGGACACGTTGGTGCCGCCCTGGCTGATGGGGGTTTCAAACCCTTCCGGTTTCGCGCTGATAAATTCAGTCGCCTGTGCAATGTCGGCTGCTGTTTGCATCATGGCATCGTCGGCGTTTTCATCGCCATAGCGTAGGTTGCTGGCAATCGTGCCGGAGAACAGCAGCCCTTTTTGCGGCACATAGCCAATCTGGTCGCGCAGTTGCTGCTGGGTCAGGTTGCGGATATCCACACCGTCCAGTGTGATGCTGCCCCCCGTGACATCATAAAAACGCGGTATCAGGTTGACGAGGGTGGATTTACCGCTGCCGGTCGAGCCGATAAATGCAGTTGTCTCGCCGGGCTTTGCCACAAAGCTGATGTGTTGCAGCACGTCGGTATCGGCCTCCCCATAGCGGAAGGACACGTCGTGAAATTCCACGGTGCCTTTTGCGCGCCCGCCAAGCTCCGCGGGTTGTTCGGGGTCGTGGATGCTCGTTTCGGTGCTCAGCACCTCATTGATGCGGTCGGCAGAGACTGCCGCACGCGGGATCATGATGAACATCATGCTCAGCATCAAGAAGCTGAACATGATCTGCATGGCATACTGCATAAACGCCAGCATGTCGCCGATCTGCATCTGGCTGTCAGCGATCTGGTGTGCGCCCACCCAGATAATCAGCACCGTCATCAGGTTCATCACAAACATCATGGCGGGGAACATCAGCGATATCAGCCGGTTGACAAACAGATTCGTGCGCTTCAAGTCCTCGTTTGCGTCGTCAAACCGCTTTTCTTCAGACTGCTGCGTGCCAAAAGCGCGGATGACCATCATGCCCGACAGGCTTTCGCGGGTAACAAGGTTCAGCTTGTCCACCAGCTTTTGCATGATCTTGAATTTCGGCATGCCAATGCGGTAGATGACCAGAATCAAAACCAAGATAAAGCCAACGCCCACGGCAAGCACCCAGCTCATATTCGGGCTTTTCGACAGGGCCATAACGATACCGCCAATGCCCAAGATTGGCGCATAACAGATCATGCGCAGGCCCATGGTAATGATCGTTTGCATCTGCGTGATGTCGTTGGTCGTACGGGTAATCAGGCTTGCAGTTGAAAATTTATCAAATTCGGTGTTGGTAAAGTGGCTGACCTTTTTAAATACGTCGCCGCGCAGAGTGCGGGAAGCGCCGGCCCCGATGCGGGATGCAAACAGGCCCACCAGAATACTGGCCGCGGCACTGAGCAGCGAGATGGCCAGCATTTTACCGCCGGTCTTGCGAATATAGGCCGACTGAATGGCACCGGTGTCGGCACCCAGCTCGGCAAGAAAGCTTTTTGCAAATACAGAACCGGTGCCGCTGGTCAGTTGTTCCGGTGTTTGAGAGGCGGTCTCGATCGCGGCGTCAATGGCGGGTTGCTGTTGGGCCAGCATCGGCATCATGGCATAGATTTGCGTAAAGTCAAACTGCACGTCGCTGGTACCGCTCATGTTGGCAGCGGTGTTGCTGCCGCCGGATACCTGTTTCATCAGCGTGACCATGGCATAGCCCGCCTGGCCGAACGTGGTGTTCAAAGCGGTGCTGTCCTCTTTGCTCAAATCATTTACCACCCAAACAGTGTCGCCAAGGCTGCTGTATGTTTTGGCGAGTGCAGTGTATTCGTCACTGCCGGCTGTTACTTTGTGGTAAGAGGCATCNGTNTGGGTGCGCTCCTCGTCGGTCATAAAAGTTTTCATCAATGTCAGGCCGTTGTCGCTGATCACGGTGGGGTAACTGTACTCCACACCGCCCCGCTGAATGCCGACATTCACAATGTCAGACATATAGTTCGGCAGGTTTAAGTCGGCGTTGGCCTGTACAAACAACAGTACAATCGCCGCTATCAGCAAAAACAGGTAGGGCTTAAGGTATTTTGCCAGTTTTGTCATAACTTGTTCTCCTTTAAGGCGGCAAACCGCCGCGCAAATTCGGCTGAAAAATGGTCCTGTTCGGCCGCAATCGCCGCTTTCAAGTCGCGTAAAGTCGCAATAAAATCGCTGATCTTTTCATCCCCAAGGCGGTCTACCACTTTGCGCCCAAGGCTGTCGTAAATCGTAACGGCTTCTTTGACGAGGCTTCGCCCTTTGTCGGTCAGTGATACATAAACGGCACGGCGGTCACGTTTGCTGCGGCGGCGCTGGATGTAGCCCAGCGCCTCCAGCTCGTCTACCTTTTGGCTGATGGTGGGCGGCGCATTGCGCATCAGCCCGGCGAGTGCGGTAATTTTCAGCCCGTGCTCCTGCTCGTCATAGGTGCCCGGCGGCAGGTGTGGCATGGCACAGCCATGTGCCTCAAACATATACAGGTGCCGCATTAAAAAAAATTGGCCCTGGTTCAACTCCGACAGGGGGGAGTAGTTGACAAACAGATCGCGAATTTCGGATGCGGCCTGAAACAGCTCCCGCACACGGGGGTCGCTTTCTTTTTCAAAAGGTTCCATTCCGGGGTGAGGTGAATGCATGAGGGTCTCCTTTCCCGCCCTGTGGCGGCAATAATTGTTTCGGCAAACAAATATTTAGGCTACCTAAATATCTGGCGTTTTCCTATCATAAAACTTTTCTGACAAAAAATCAATGAATTATTTGTGAACAATGCAGAATAAAAAAACCGGGCATTGCCCGGTTTTTTGTTGCGGCTTGTTGTGGCCGAATTTATTCCTTGTTATTAGCGGGTGGGGTGCCGCCCAAAGAGGGGGGTGGTACGGGTGCAGCCGGGGGGCCGGTTTGCTTTCGTGCGGTGCGCAGCGTTTTAAAAAAATCGCTCAGCAGTGCCGCGCATTCTTCTGCCCGCACGCCGCCCACCAGCTGCGGTTTGTGGTTAAAGGGCAGGGCCGTTAAATCCACTACACTGCCGCAGCACCCGGCCTTGGGGTCACTGGCGCCATAGACCACCCGCACAATGCGGCTGTTGATGATGGCGCCGGTGCACATGGGGCAAGGCTCCAGCGTGACGTACAAGTCACACTGCCAAAGCCGCCAGCCGCCAAGGGTGCGGCAGGCTTCGTCAATGGCGGCAAGCTCGGCGTGGGCCAGTGCGTTTTTACCGCTCTCGCGCCGGTTGTAGCCGTGGCCCACCACTTCGCCCCCGCGCACCACCACCGCACCTACCGGCACTTCGCCCAGCGCGGCCGCCTGTTTTGCAAGTTCCAGTGCAAGGCCCATAAAATAAGCATCATTTTTTTCTGTCATCGGCTATACTCCAGTACCACAATTACAATTAAAAGCAGCAGCGTAAAGGTAAACACCGGCGCGCTGAGCAGCCGCTCGGTGCGGCCCATGCGGTTTTTGCGCGTGGGGTAGCGCGGCAGCCGCACCGGCCCGCCGCCGCGCCGTAAAAGCAGCAGGGCCAACAGGCCCGCACCAAGGTATACACTAAATAAAATGGCAGAAATGCTAAAGGCGTTGGCACCATCCATCTGTTGCTTTGCCCACAATAATACGAAACCGGACAAATTATTTGCAAAATGTAGTAAAATAGAATAACTGAGGTTTTTGGTAAACGCATACACATAGCCTAAAAATAAGGACAGCGCAAAAATGGCGGGCAGCTGCGATAGGTCAGAGTGCAACAGCGCAAACAGCACCGAGGTCACTATAATAGAAAACCATGCACCGTAAGGCGACAGTGCACGCTGGATGAGCCCGCGGAACAACACCTCTTCCAGCACGGCGGGCAGCACGCACACAACTAAAAAGGCCAGCAGCAAAGCCCCACTGCTGGTGGGTAGTTGCAATGTGGCAGGCGGGGTGTAACCGCCAAAGCCCAGCAGCAGGCGCACCAGGTTCGACACCGCGCTGCCAAGGCTGGTAAAGCACAAAAACAGCGGCAGCCAGATGCCCGCCAGTTTTGCAACCGGCTTTGTAATACGCAAAGCGGGCAACCCCAGCGGTTTTACCCAGCTAAACAGTGCGGCAATGGGCAGGCCAAGGTTGATGATGGTCGCGGCGCAGTTCAGCAGCATCGACAGCCATACCGGCAGCCCGGCGGGGTTTTGCAGCCCGCTGCCCGGCAAATTGATCGCACAAAGCGCGTTGAGCGCGGTTTTTAGCAGTTCGGCTAAAAGCAAATAAAAAAGCACCGCAAGGCCGATCAGGTTTGCCGCATAGAACAAGTTGTCCTGACGCAGCTTTTTTTGTTGCATATCGACCTCACTCCCCTTAAAAGTCGTAAAATTTTTTTAAAGTTCATCTTATCTTAACCAATATAGGGTAAAATTACAATATAGTATAGGCGTAAGGCGGTCTGGCTGCCACATCTTTGTTTGGAAAATTGATAAATTAGTGAAAATTGAGTATGATTTAAAGAAGTGAAGAAATCGGAGTACGAAAGTCGTTTTGATACACGAAGAACAAAACAGGGGTACACCCCCCACAACACGAAGGAGTGATCCGTATGACGCCGAGAATTTTATTGCTCATCGTTTCGGTACCGGGCATCTTTTTGGCCGCCTACGGTTTGTATTTTGCCGCTATTGCACTGCTGGGCCTGCGCCGCCATCTCAGTTACCCCAAGGCAGTGCCGCAGGCGCGTTTTGCCGTGGTGGTGGCTGCCCGCAATGAAGAGGCGGTCATTGGCAACCTGGTAGACAGCTTGAAACGGCAAAATTACCCGCGGGAGTTGTACGACATTATTGTCGCGCCAAACAACTGCACCGACAATACCCGCGCGGTGGCCGCGAAACACGGGGCGCGCATCTTTTTGCCCAGCGGCAAGGTGACCGGCAAGGGGGACGTGCTGCAACAGGCCGTCTCACAAATCGTCTTGCCGGAGGGCTATGACGCCATGTGCATCGTGGATGCGGATAATCTGGTGGAGCCGCACTTCCTTGCCCGCATGAACGACGCCTATGCCGCGGGCGGGCAGGCGGCACAGGGCTTTCGCGATAGCAAAAACCCCCGCCAAAGTACGGTGTCGGGCTGCTATTCCATCTCGTACTGGATGCTCAGCCACTTTTATAACCGTTCCCGCCATGTGCTGGGCCTGTCCTCGTTGATCGGGGGCAGCGGGTTTATGGTTTCGGCCAAGCTGCTGCGCCGCCTTGGTGGGTGGAACACCAGCACCATGACCGAGGACTATGAGTTCAGCGCCCAGTGTGTGCTGGCGGGTGAGCGGGTGTACTTTGTGCCCGATGCCATTATTTACGACGAACAGCCGTTGACCTTTGTGCAGTCGTGGAAACAGCGCCGCCGCTGGACGACCGGCAGCCTGCAAGGGCTGGAGCTTTACGGCGGGCGGCTGTTTGCCCGCGCGGTAGACCAGCACGACATGGTGAGCTTTGACATGTACCTCACCTTTTTGTCGCCTATTTTGCAGGTGGTCTCCACCGTGACAGGGGTCATCGCCGGGGGCTTGATGCTTTGGCAGGGGCGCCTTGTGCCGATGCATCTGTTCTTGATCGTTGCAGTTGCCGCGGGTTCGGTGTTGGCAAGTGCCGTGGGCTGTGCCGTGGTGGCCCTTGCCGCCGTGCTGATGAAGCAGACCCCGATGACCGGTATGGCCAAAAGCATTTTGTCGTTCTGGCTGTTTATGTTCAGCTGGATGGTCATCACCTTTGTCAGCATGGTCAAAAAGCAAAAAAGCTGGGACCCGATCGCCCACACGCAGTCGGTNACGATCAGCGAGTTGNAGCGCTGATAAATTTGGCTCTGCCGGTTACATCCGGTTCTGCCCATCAAATCAAAGCAGGCCCCTGCCGCGCCAGTTGCGCGCGGCGGGGGCCTTTTTGTGTTCTCCCGCGCAAAAATGGCGGGGCGGGGGTGCCACCACATAGCAAGGCCCCGGCTCCTTTTGGCTTTTTCGACGCCCATTGCAAAACCCCAAGTTTTACCATATTATAAAAGGGAAAGTTTTTTTGCCCCCGCTTGTGCCTTGCAACGGGGGCGGTTTAAAAGCTTGTACTAACAGGGCCCCTGCTCAAACGGTGGCGGCCGCCACGCGGTAAAGTACAACATATGCCGCCAGCGGCGCAAAGCAGGGGCCTTATAATGGTTTTCATGCGGGGGGAAATATGAAAATAAAAATAAAAAAAGCGGCGATTTTATTCGTGGTGCTCTGTCTCGCATTGCTCTCTTTTAAGGTGATTACCAGCACAGACCTTGGGCTAATGCTGCGGCTGCACAACATCGCCGCAGAAAACGAAACACTGACATTCCAACAGGCTTTCCCGTTTAGTTGGGATGTGGCGTATCGCGATGCCGGGGTGTATGGCACTGGCTCGTGGCTGAAGGAAAAATACAACCTGGAATTT
>JGI20225J20221_1003103_pt1 | contig 10686 bp, 7 predicted proteins | sample BioMet4_FD_20221 | JGI IMG/M metagenome (IMG submission 20221) | reverse complement strand
GTCCGCCCTTTGAAGGGCGGGGGACCGATTGGCGAAGCCAATTGGTGGTGGGATGCCTGATCCCCTCCGAACTGCCGCCAGTCTTGGCTGCTGATGTACTGAGCTGCAAACCATCTGTCTGCACCCTGCAAAACGGAGAAACAAAACAGCAACAAAAAAGCAGGGCCCAGGATATACTCCTTTGCCCTGCCAATAGCTTTCCCATAATACAAAGTACAGTCTCAAATCAACCGATTTTTATTGGCTATTTCCTTAATATAGTCAACGGAAAGTTCCGTACACTTTGCAATCAATTCATAATCCAAACCATTCCGCAGCATCCCCATAGCAATTTCCTTTTTGCTTTCGGCCTTGCCCTCAGCTTTGCCTTCAGCCTTTCCCTCGGCCTTTCCCTCGGCATAGCCCTGCCGTTTCTGCCGTTCCAGTTCCATTGCCAGTGTCATATATTCTCGCCTCGTTTCATCGTGGTTTTTTACGCGCTGCACTTCTGCAGCTAATTCCCGAATAAAGGTTCTCTCGCTCGCCCTTCCATCCACGTATTCGAGAAAGGCTGCGATATCCGGATCAATCCTTCCACCATCCTTTTTATCTTTATTCTAATCAAATCAAAATAGATAGGCAAGAGGTTTGCGGGGAAAATTGCTGTTGCCAGGAAGCGTGGTACTTCGTGGTGTTCAAGAAGTGCTTTCAAGCCAGGGATCGTGGTATTTCCCAGCGCCCAGGCTTCCCACCACCATGCTCCGCATGGTCCCCCGCCCTTTGAAGGGCGGACAAGGGGCACACAATGGCTTCAAGCCAGGGATCGTAGTATTTCCCAGCGCCCAGGCATCCCACCACCATGCTCCGCATGGTCCCCCGCCCTTTAAAGGGCGGACAAATAACAGCCTGCCTTATCCCAAAGAACCGGCATAAGCCCCACTGTCCGCCCTTTGAAGGGCGGGGGACCGATTGGCGAAGCCAATTGGTGGTGGGATGCTTGATCCCCTTCGGCCCGCCGCCAGTCTCGGCTGCTGCGTTTTAGCATATAAAAACAGGGCGAAGATCATTCTTCGCCCTGCGGGATATTTTAACTGCTGTAGTTTATAGATGAGCCTGGATTTCCCTATGGATCCTTTCTTTTACTGCGACAAATTCCTGCCATATTTCCAGATTCGTAAAACGCAGGACCGTGATTCCCATTTGCTCCAGCTTCTTTGTCCGCTGTTCATCGTACTGATGACCCGTCGGCTCGTAGTGCTGGCTGCCGTCCAGTTCAATTGCCAGCTTTGCCTTTGCGCAGTAAAAATCTACAATGTAATTCGCAATGGTTTTTTGCCGTTGGATACGCAGGGGATACTCCGCCAAAAAATCAAACCACAGATGACGTTCTTCCTTTGTCATGTTTTGCCGCAGGTTTTTGGCATTACTGTTCAATTCCTTATTGCGCGGCAGATAGCGCACGCTAAACGCTCCTTCCAACCCTGGATTTCATTTCTCCTGCTCAGGCACTGATTTTTGCCGCTGTAATGGTGGTCCCGCTGACGGTCAGAGCATATTCGCTCTTATCGGCAAAACGGAAGGTGTTCAAAGCACTGGCGGACCAGTCGGAAATGGTCAGGGTATCGCTGCTGCCCAGGCTGATGGTCAGATTGGTGCCATCCGTGGCAAAGCTGGCCTGCTTGTAGTCTGCATTGTAAAAATATACCACATCCGCAGACTGCCCGTCAGCAATAGTATCCGTGCCATCACCGATGCCATACCAGAAGGTATCTGTCCCGCTGCCGCCCTGCAGGGTATCGCTGGCACTGCCGCCGCCCCACATGCCGGTGGTTCCGCTGCCGCCGATCAGAGTGTTGCTGGCCGCGTCGCCAACCAGGATATTGGATCCGCTGGAGGCGGAGGCATCTACTGCATCGATATTCGCATACCAGATATCCCTGGCGGATTGAAGATTGATCACTCTACTTGTGTTGCCCGTGAGTAAGATAGTATCCTTCGTGGCAGCTGAACCATCATAAAAATTGATATCTGTGGTATAGGTCACGCTGTTGGCCTGATCCGTCCGGGCAAACCAGCAGTCATAGGTCTGGCCCCCCACCTCTACTGCCAGCCGCTGATCCGCCGCCCCTTCAATGGTGAGGCTGCTGTCATCTGCGGTGATGACCACATTGGCTCCCGATGCCGCAATGGAGCTGAACCCTCCGGTATAAAGCTTGACCAGATCCGTACCGGCATTGTAGCTCGTAATGGTATCCGCCCCATCCCCGGCAGCCCAGTAAAAGGTATTTGTTCCCGTGCCGCCCTGCAGTGTATCGCTGGCACTGCCGCCGCCCCACAGATAGTTTGCTCCGCTGCCGCCGATGATCGTGGTAGAGGTAGTCCCCCAGCCCACCAGGGTGGCATTGCCGGAAAGGGAGGCCCCATCAATGGTGGTCACTGCGGCAGCATAGCCGCTGGTTCCGCTGCCCAGCCAAAGAACGGTATCCGCAGAGGAGGCATTGAAGGTAATGATGTTCCCCGAAACGCTGGCAGCAGACGAGGATACCGTACCATAGGCTGCCTGCTGTGCCAGATAGCGCAGCAGCATATAGCCCGCCGCATAGGAGCTGCTGTCCCCCGTCCCTGTATCCGAGAGATCCAGCGCACTGCTCAGCGATGATGAGCTGCCCGCCAATGAGGTAATCAGCGAGGTCCATTTATCATCGATTCCCTGTACCAGGTCAGCCGCACCTTCCTTGATGAATTCCGGCAGGCTGCTGAAGCAGCTCATGTTGGCTGACATCACCGCATGTACCAGTTCATGGGCTATGGTACGATCCAGCGCCTGGGATGTCCCCGTGGAGCTGGTCACGCCATCCTCATCACTGCTGGATATACCGCTGTAATAATACATATTGATGGTGAGCAGGAGATAGGTGGAGCCGGCCCTGTCCGTATAGGGCCCGCCAACACTGGCCAGGGTACCATTATTGGAATTAGAAAACTGGACCCGCAGCGTGGTGGTAGTGGTGCCGCTTTCCGTGAAGCTCATCCCATAGGATTCCTCAATGAGGTTCAGCGCTGAGGAAATCCACCAGCTGTTGAGGTCAGCGATCACCGTCTGTTCAGCAGAGGTTAAAAAGTTCATAGGCCAGACGACGGTAAGTCCATCGATGACCGTGCTGGAGGTGGTCGGATAGGCGGCCGTACCGCTTTCCTCCACTACAGAGCTGGCTGTCTTCACCGTGGATCCTCCCGCATCGGAGCCGCTGATGGATCCTGTATCCGAATTTGTGAGATCAATGCCGCAATATGCATTTAAAAAGGTGGCGGCATCACCTGCCGCTGTACAATCTGCCAAAAAGCTGTCGATGAGATCCTGTATCCCGGTGAAATTCGAGCAGGCCTGCACAGCCTCATCCAGGGCCGTAGTACCTGTACTGGTGGTAGAATCCAGGGCGGCCATGAATTTCTTCATAATGTCGGTTGCTGTACTCATATTTTACCTCCATCCAAAAAACAAAGGGACCCACCCCGCTGCGCTCTGCGCCCGGAGTGTGTCCCTATTCTGCGATTCATCCCTTGATCGTATTGTCATGATGTTTCCATACGACCTATATTCTATTTTCTTACAGGAAATCCTTCTTTTGACCTAAAAGATTTTTCAATCGGGCCTTTGCATCCAACCGGTCAATACAGCTGATCGAAAGGATATTCCACAAAGGTGATGCCCGGATACATCTTTTCCAGTTTCCCCCGCTCATCCATCCCCTGACTCGTGGGAATCGTGTAGGGGTCAGTCAGCTGCTGTATGTCTCTCGAGACATACATCCCACCGCCTGGTGCCGCCACCTGATTCTCTTTTTTATCCACGATATTGATACGAATGAACTGGTGTGTGGCATCCGTAAAGGCACAGCGGCAGAAGATCTGCCCCCCCGATACCTTATCAAGTTCTTCCTCTGTCATCATAGCTTCGAGTCCTGCCATTTTCTCCATATCTGTCATTTTACACAACTCCTTTATTTTAATGATTTTTATTTTCTTTGCTCTTTATACGCTGACGAAGGGGTTCCATTACAAAAAAACGCAGCCCCATCAAAAAAGGAGCTGCGATATTCTATTCTGGCTGTCAGGCCATCTGGGCCATGTAGAGGTGATAGTAAGCGCCCTTCCTTTCCAGCAGCTGATCGTGGCTGCCGGCCTCGACAATGTGACCGTGGTCGATGACCACAATGGCATCACAGTCGCGTACCGTGGAGAGGCGGTGGGCAATCATGAGCATGGTTCTGCCTTCTGAAATAGGCCCGATATTGTCCATGATTTTTTTCTCCGATTCATAGTCGAGAGCACTGGTGGCCTCATCGAAGATGATGATGCGGGGATCCGAGATGAGAGCCCGGGCAATGGAGATGCGCTGGCGCTGACCGCCGGAAAGCAGTGTGCCGCGCTCACCTACGAAGGTGTCATATTTATGGGTCATTTCCTCGATGAATTCGTCAGCACCGGCCAGCTTGGCTGCCGCCACCACGTCCTCGTGGCTGGCATTCGGGCAGGCGATGCGGATGTTTTCCTCGATGGTGCCGCCAAAGAGCATGCTGTCCTGGAGCACTACGCCGATCTGACGGCGCAGCCAGGCCGGCTCTACCTGGGCGATGTCCACCCCATCGATGAGGATGCGGCCCGTTTCCGGCAGGTACAGGCGCTGGATGAGCTTGGTGAGGGTGCTCTTGCCGGAGCCGGAGCGCCCTACAATGCCCACCTTCATCCCCGCCGGGATTTCCAGGCTCATGTTCTGCAGTACATTGCCGCTTTCCGGCGAGTAGCAGAAGTTCACCTTGTCCAGGGAGATCTGTCCCTGGATGTTGGGCAGGGTGGTACGATTCGGATTAAAGGCCGGCTCGGTCTTTTCATTCATGATATCTCCCAGCCGTTCCATGGATACCCGGGTCTGCTGGAAGTACTGCCACATGTTCACCAGACGCATGATCGGCGCAATGAGCTGTCCCGCCATCATCTGAAAGGCAATGAGCTCGCCCACCGTGATGGTGTGCTCCATGACGTAGATAGCTCCCACCCAGAGAATTGCCAGGTTGAAGATCTGCTGCAGGAACATACCGATGCTGCCGGCGATGTTCGCCAGATTGATGACCGCAAATACGGATTTCACATAGCGGGCGAGGATTTCCTCGTAGCGGCGGATGAAGTTGCCCTCTACACTGGAGGACTTCACCGTATGGATTCCCGTGATGGCCTCAATGAGGAAGGACTGGTTTTCCGAGCCGATGAGGAACCGTTCGTTGATGAGCCGTTTGTAGACCGGTGCAACGACCACGTTCAGCAGCACGAAAAGCGGCAGGATGATGAGTACCACCAGGCTCAGGATGCGGCTGTAGAAAAGCATGACCCCGAGGTAGATGATGGCAAAGACGATATCCAGCACGATGGTGAGGGAGGAACCGGTGAGAAAGCTTCTGAGGTTTTCCAGCTCGCCGGCACGGGATACCACGTCACCTACCTGCCATTTGGAAAAGTACTTGATGGGCAGGGCGGTGATATTCTTGAAGAGGTGGCTGGAAAGAGCCACATCCATTTTACTGGTGATATTGGTGAAAAGATATCCTCTGAGCGCCGTCATCCAGTTCTGGAACACCGCGGTGAGGATCATGCCCAGGATCAGGATATCCAGGGCTCCGGCGCTGCGATGCACCAGGACCTTGTCGATGATGACCTGGGTAAAGAAGGGTGAGGCCAGTCCCAGCAGCTGCAGCAGGAAGGAAATAACCAGCACGTTCCTGAGGTAGCGGCCGTACTTGCTGATGACCGGCAGGAACCAGCCAAAGCCGAATTCCTTGATCTTTTCCTCCAGCTGGAAGCGGCGGGTGAAGAGCAGGATTTCTCCGCTCCAGCCCTCCAGCACCTTTTGACGGTTGGCCTCCATGGGCTGAGGGGAAAAGGCCGGATCACAGATGAACATGTGCTGCTCGTTCATGCCGGTGATGACAATATAGCGGCCGTTCTTCATGCGGATGATGGCCGGGAACACCATGTTTTTCAGTCGCTCCGGCTTCACATTCTCATAGGCACGGACCTTCAGCCGGTAGTCCCGGGCCGCCCGGACCAGGGTGGTGGTGTCCACCGCCCCCGGCTCCAGCACGTAGGCCCGCTCCAGCTGATGAAGCTCCGCCGGTATGTTGTGATATTTCGCCACTATGACGAGGGATGCGAGTCCCGTATCGATTTGCTGCATGGCTTATCTCTCCCTCAGTGCTTCGCTGGTATAGCGACGGAACGGGTCCATGAAGAAGTCGATGATGCGTTTCTCGCGGATCTTGATTTCGGCGTTGACACTCATACCCGGGGTAAGATTGGCCTTCTGTCCGAAAATCATGATGTTATCCTCAGTGGGCTTGAGTACCAGCCGATATTTTTTATCCCTCGTGGGATCCTTGGTATCACTGTTGGCATCCGCACTGATTTCATCCACATCAGCCTTTACCACGCCGAATTTCTGGAAGTTAAAGGTATCGATCTTGACCTCGGCCTCCTGGCCTTCCTTGATGAAGCCGATATCCTTGTTGTCTGCCCAGACCTCGAATTCCAGGCTCACATCATCCGGCACGATCATCATCAGGGGCTGGGCATCGGTGACGATACCGCCCACGGTGTGGACTGCCAGGCTGTAGACACGGCCGTCACAGGGCGCCGTGATTGTAGACAGACGGTTGTTCTCGTCGGCCTTCTTGATTTCTTCTTCCAGCGCGTAGTAGTTCTTGCGCGCATCCACCAGGGCCGTCATGATATCCTTCTTATAGGCGGCATCCACATTGGCCAGCTTCTGCTGGGCCTCGGCCATTTCAGCCTGGGCCTTGGCGATGGTATCCGACTGGGCCTGGGCTGTCTTTTCATACTGTATGCGCTGTGCCTGCTGCTCCAGCAGCTGGAATTCCGCAATGGCGTTCTGGCTGACCAGATCCTCCAAACGGTTTTCTTTTTCCCGGGCGATGGTCAGGACTTCCGCGTATTTATCGTAGTTGATCTGTTCTGCCCGCAGCGCGGATTCCTTCTGGGATACACCCATTTCCGCAGCCTGCAGCTCGGAATGATACTGGCTGGTACGGCTCTGATAGAGAGCGCGCTCCGCAGCCAGATCCCGGGTATCCAGATCCGGGTCATCCTTCGGGGAGAAGGGCTTGCCTTCCATCTCCGCGTCCAGCCGTTCAATGTCGAGATTGAAGTAGGCTGCCCGCTTCTTCAGGTTGTCGTAGTCGGCTCCGGCACTGGTGGGGTCCAGTACTACCAGTACGTCGCCCTCCTTGACGCTGTCGCCTTCCTTGACCTTGATTTCCTTGATGATGCCCTTGTTCTTGACCTGAACGGTCTTGACCTGGCCGGCAGGAATCACCTTGCCCTGAGCCACGGACACTTCGTTGATTTTGCCTACGCAGGCCCAGATGATTCCTACCACCAGCAGTCCCAAAATCGTCCACATGACCAGCCGGCCGGTAGGCGACGGCGGGGTCTCGGTGACTTCCAGGATCGCCGGCAGGAATTCGGTTTCCTTCTCATCGGTCTTGCCGTTGATGAGATTATCCCACATTTCTTTTATTTTCATTCTTTTGATCCCTCTTGTTGTTTGTATAGATTTTGGTATATGCCTTCCCGGGCCATGAGCTCGTCATGGGTTCCGCTTTCCACGATTTCCCCCTTGTCGACCACAACGATGCGGTCGCAGCGGCGGACGGTGGAGAGCCGGTGCGCGATGATGAGCATGGTACGTCCCGTGGAGATGGCATCCAGATTCTGCATGATGATGCGCTCGGATTCGTAGTCCAGTGCACTGGTGGCCTCGTCGAAGATGAGGATCGGCGGGTTGGCCAGCAGAGCCCGGGCGATGGCGATGCGCTGACGCTGGCCGCCCGAAAGGGCTGCGCCCCGCTCGCCTACTTTGGTATCATAGCCTTCCTTGAGCTCCAGGATGAAGTCATGAGCTCCAGCCATTTTCGCGGCCTGGATGACCTCCTCCATGGAGGCATTGGGCCGGCTCACAGCTATGTTATCGCGAACGCTGCTGTTAAAGAGGTAGTTTTCCTGCATGACGACGCCGATCTGGCTTCTGAGCCAGGCGAGGTCCGCTTCCATGAGGTTCAGCCCGTCGATGGTGACCGTGCCGCTTTCCGGCATATAAAGCTTCTGCACGATGTTGGTGAGGGTGCTCTTGCCGGAGCCGGAACGGCCAACGATGCCGATTTTCTCTCCGGCCTTGACCTCCAGGTTGATATGCTTCAGTACCAGGGGCAGATCCAGCCGATAGCGGAAGGATACATCCTGAAAGGATATATTGCCCTGCAGCCGCTGCTCGCCTCTTTTTCCTATGCGCATAAGCACCGGCTCCATGCTGGTATTGAGGATGTCTCCGATTCGCTCCAGAGACAGGCCCACCTGCTGCACCGTCGGCCACATGGTCAAAAGCTTCGTCATCGGGCCCATGGCCTGCCCGGAAATCATCTGGAAGGCGATGAGCTGGCCCAGGGTGAAGTACCCATCCATGACCAGATGGCCGCCATACCAGAGGATGCCCAAAGATACCACCGTCTGCACCAGGCCGCTGAAGCCGCCGATGACCAGCCGGAATTTCGCGTTTTCAAAGGTGGTGCGCACATAGCGCGCCAACAGATTTTCCCAGCGATGATTGAACTGCGGCTCTACCGCCAGTGCCTTGATGGTTTCGATGTTCGTGACCGATTCCACCATGAAGGCATTGTTGGCGGCGCCTGTGCGCCAGACCGCTTCGATCTTGCGCTTGACGATAGGCACGGCCCAGATGTTCTGCACTACATAGAGCGGGATGACCAGCAGCGCGATACCGGTAAGGGGTACGCTGTACCAAAGCATGAAGGCGATGAACACCACGGAGAAAAACACGTCCAGGATGGTCATGAGCGCCTGCCCGGTGAGGAATTCCCGCACGCTGTTCAGCGCGCCCACCCGCATGAGGGTATCGCCGACGCGGCGGCTCTCATAGTAGGGCAGCGGCAGACTGATCAGATGCCGGAACAGTCGTGTGCCCAGGATGGCATCCAGCTTGTTGGTGGTATGGTTCAGCAGGTAGGTCCGCAGGCCGGAAAGCAATGCCTGCATGAAGAAAAAGATTACCATGCTGCAGCCGATAACGGTCAGCGTGGAATAGCCTTCATTGCCGATGACCTTATCGATGATGACCTGGGTGATGAGCGGCATGGCGATTCCCATAAGCTGCAGGAAAAAGGCCGCGGCCAGCACTTCATACAGATAGGTTTTGTAATGCCCGATGACTTTGAAGAACCAGGGCAGATTATATTTTTTCTTGAAGAACTGCCAGTTGTATTTGGCGGAGAAAACCATGACCTCGCCGGTCCAGACCTCCATGAACTGGTGCTGGGAAAGAGCGATTGGTTTTTCCACCCGGGGATCGATGAGGAACACTGCTTCATCGTTGTTCACCACCAGCACTGCAAAAGCGCCGTTGCGCATCTTCACGATGGCCGGTACTTCAGCTTCCCGCAGTTCGTCTGCCGTGAGCTTCAGCGGCTCGGCCTTCAGCTTTTTCTTCCTGGCAATCGTCTGCAGACGCTTCCAGGTGAGTTCCTTGTCTGTATCCTTATATTCCTGCAGCAATACCTTTTCGTCATTCAGGATACCGAAGTGCTGCAGGATCTTGGCCAGCGATATGATGCCCGACTGGCTTGTTCCTGTATCCAATTGATTTACAGCCATGCTTTATCTTTATCTCCTAATCTACGGCCGGCAGAGCCGGCCAAAAACAATTTTGCTTACATTGCGACATTCTCTATTATCTCAGAAAATGTCTGTTTGTGCAACTCCCACAAAGGACACAAAAGGACGCCCTCTTAAAGCAGCAGCCACTGCTCTTCAAGAAAACGTCCTCTTGATACATTTATTTTGATCGTATGAGCACGGGAGAATAGCGTGCTCCTAATGCGGACAGCAGCTTCCGGTAGCACGCAAGGGCAGGTTCGTCCTCATGCCGTACCAGCATGCCCCGAATGCGCTTCATCTCCGCCGCTTGCTCCGCACTGCCGGCCAGGGGCAGATCATCCCAAAGGGATTTGTCCCGGAAATATGTCCAAAGTCGGGCCCGCGGGTCCAGACAGGTAATATACCAGGGCTTGGTAATCGGCCCGACAAAATGGCAGAGCACGGACTCCGGCGGAATGGCTGTCGTCTTGCCCGGCAGGATGAAATTGCAGCTTAAAGGGTAATTATAGCTTTCATCAAAAAGAGCTATCCGCCCATTGCAGACGGTATTGATGGCATCCTGATCGGGAAAGGCCAGTGCCTGCTGGCCTCTATAGAAGTCCAGCAGCTTGTCCAGCACATGCTCGCGCCGCCAGGCAGCCAGGTCCATGAGCAGCACGCCGGAATTCACATAGTGAGAGAGCCCGGTGCGTTTTTTATGCATGGGCTCCAGCGGATCAATGGCTCCCGCGGCCAGGCAGCCCTTCAGATCCATCTGCCAAAGCGCCTGCAGGCTGCCACGGCAGATCACATCGCCATCCAGATACAGCACCCGGGAGACATCCTCCCCCAGCAGGCGGGGAAGCAGCAGCCGGTAGTTCACCGCCATCGGATAGCCGGCCTTTACAGACCGGAATACCTGCAGCTCCGGGCGATCATCCGTGATGCGATGCAGCTGCACCCCTGCCACATCCCGGTACAGGCGGGCAA
>JGI20225J20221_1003101_pt1 | contig 10694 bp, 14 predicted proteins | sample BioMet4_FD_20221 | JGI IMG/M metagenome (IMG submission 20221) | reverse complement strand
GGGCAGGGGAGGCAGTCATAGCTGTCCAAGCCGGTCATAGCCCCCTATGGCAGAAAATAATATGTTCTGACGATAGGTTAAATGCCACGGTCAGGGCTGTCATAGCGAAACACAGCTTCTTTTAATGGCCAAGCACTTTCACGCCACTCTTTTCAAAACATCTTTTTGCTATGACCGCTATGACAGGCTATTTAACTAAATGAAATAACAGTAAAAAATCTGCCAGGGGGGGCTATGACTGGGTTTGGACAGCTATGACCGGCCGCCCACCCCTGGCAGGTAGGCCGCCTTACACTTCGGGCCAGTCCATATCCTCATCGGTCGAGTGCATAAAGCGCGTGAACGCGGCCCGGCATTCGGGCAGGGATGGGAGTGCGTATCCCCGCGGCCTCCGCCCTTGTATCGTCGGGCGCGAAGGAGTCACCCCGGTCAACACCTTCAAGCGACTGCCGAAGGTCTCATCGTCTTCTACACGCTTGCCGCTCCCCTTCAGGGACTCTTTATAACTTGTGTACAGGTCCTGAGTTACCTTAAACTCTGGATTAACAGGCCAACCAGCTTGCGGTTCACTTTCTTCAACACACTCTATAACGTCATCATGACTGGAGAATGATCCGCGACTAAGGGCAGTGTACCACCACCGATCCACCGACGTTAGCGTTTGCAACTTCTGTAGAATTAAAGCGTGCGTGCTCGGTGCTTGGCGAACGTCTACAGATTCATAGTCATAATGCAGTAAGAAGTGGTAAAGCTCAACAACACCGCCATTTTTCATATCGTCCGTTATTGAACGATAATACTTCATATCCTTGACGTGCGTTGTTGCACAGTCCAACACAACAAACCTTCGGTCGTCCGCGTCGGCGGGCACCATCCATCGTTCATTACTCGTAAACACTACCCGAGTATAGCTATCGACGGATACAGCGTTGATGCCCTTTTGCTCGAAGTCCAACGGGCTTTCCGTTATTAATGCTTTGAGAACACCTGCAACCTTTCTGTTGCCACTCCACACACACTCGTCGGCATTAACGAACAACTTGTCCATTAGGTGATGGTTGAACCTTCCTATCAGTCTTTCCTCTGTTGAAATCTTCATTGAGTGCGCTGGTCCAATAACACTTTGAATCCAACGTGTAAAAGTACCTTTTCCGCAACCTTGCGGGCCACGAATTGCTATTGCGGTACCTGGCTTATCATCTCCCGGTTGTTGAATCAGGTGGGCCAACCATGCTAGGACATAGTTATAAATACGATCATTGCCACTACAGATTACGTCGTGGACGTGTTCAAGGTATCGCCCACATGATGCACCAGGAACACTATTCATTCTTGCTGCTTTCAATCCACGAAACATATTGAAATAGTTCGGTGGTGTTACAACAGGATATGGATAGAAGCCAACCCCCTCATACTTTCTTCTATCCTTGCTTCTTAGCCATATTGGCGCAAGTCCTGTGTATATGGGCTTCCCGTCATTATCCACCTTCCCAGTATTAGCAACAACTTCCGGGTACCAATCCCGAAAAGCCTGTAGCTTCATAAAAGTTACATTCTCGCCCTTATCACTCGGAGGGTTGATTTTCAGCACGTAAGTATCTTTTCCGATAATTACGTGACTATGAAGCCTGTTTATGTCCTGTATCCCTTCCTCTACACTTCCATAAACATTTTTTAGAGGTGCGTAGTCTTCAACATGCTCATTGAAAGGGCAGCTAGAACAGTCGCACCCTTTGATGTAAGAGCGATTAACTTTACAACTAAAAGCTCCCTCAAATTGCCATTGTTCTTTGAAGTGCTGGATGCGCTTTTCTACGGTATCATAACTTGCGCTCCCTTCAAAGTTACTTAGCCAATCCCTTTCAAAATCAAGTGAATCTTCAAGTGTAAGCCCCCACACTTTGTAATAGGGAACTTTAACCATTGTAACTAGTTTGTTGAAGTCTATGTTCGGATTTTCGCCATAATCCGTCATTGCCCTAGATGCTATAATACAACTAGGGTCACTGTCTTTGAACAGTTCCCTAAACTTTTGCTTCTGTTCTTCCGTCCATGGTGTTATAGGCTTACAAGAGCCCTTAGCTTTTTCCGCTCTAGCCTTCCCAAGTGATACAAGTGCATGTAAAGAACCACTCATTGTTTTACCTCGCTTTTGGGAACCGCAGGTAAAGCAATTAAGCGGGGCTGTTTTGCAAGTTCCACTATTTCAGAAATCGATAAGCCGCCTTGCTCTGCTACTTCGGACAATAGGAGAGGAATTTTATGGATACCATTTTTTTCCTCCCTCTTTACGTTTGGGATTCTGTAAAGTTGTCCTTTGCCGGTTTTATATATCCCTGCATCAAGGGTAGGAAGTTCCTTCTTCAGCTCTTTCGCCATTTCACCGTAGATTGACCAAAGGATATTGGAACCGGCTTCAGTTCCTAGTAACGTGTTGAAGATTGTTAAATGAAATCCTTTTCCGCCGCTATAGTAAATCGGCACCATCTTTGGGTCCACGCCATAGTCTGGCAGGATTCGGAATAGCAGCTTTCTAAGGTCTATCAATGCAGGCGTAATGTCCGCTTGGTCTGCATCAAAGTCCAGGTGCCAGTGTCCATAGCGCACAATATCCAGGTTTCGCGGATCACTGGCAGGAAGGGGTTCATCTTCAAAGCCATGAATCGAAAAGAAGTGCGAGTGATTGGCAGCAGCATCTACGGCAATGCGGCTAGAATCATATTCGACACTATGCCAAGTCGATACTTTACGTTCGATTTTGAAACAGTACCAGTTCGCGTTGTGTGGAATGAAGCGGTCGCTATAGCGCCAAAGCCATTCACAGACTCCTTGACTTATCCAAGGGTTCCCATTATTATATGCCCTGAACTTTTCGATCCAGCCTTTTCCAGTAACACCCCCGGCCGTGACCCCGGGGGTGTTTTGCGTAATAATGCCTTGCGTTCCCATTGTTCTACCCTACCATCTCCACGTCTTTCTTCTCTTGCAATCCCATCCGTTCGATTACGGCCAATATATCGCGGCTTCTCCAGACAATAACTTTCGGACCCAATTTCATGGGTGCCGGAACATCTCCCCTCAAAACCATGCAACGCAAACCTTCACGTGAAACAGGGATGTACTTGCGAACCATTTTTTCCCGGAGAAAATGAGGCTCGGATAAAGGCATTTGCTTTTCCATAACATGACCATCCTTCTAGTTAGAGATTGAACAAAAAATACACGGCCACGGGCCGGCTAGCGCGGGCCGTAACGGGCGAAACAATAGCACAACGGGTTGATCAACCGGTGGGTCTGAGAAAACTGGGAATACTTACTGATTATTCTGGGCTTTTTTGCTGTTTTTGAAGCTAATCAGTCCCAATATTTATTTTTCGTGATTGTTGACTAAATCGGTAGGGATTTTTTGCCTTTTTCATCGTGGAAGGAGGGTCTGGGGCGAAGCCCCAGCTACGATCTGGCGGGCTGGACGTCGAACAGGATCGGGGACCAGATGGGCAAGGTGGTCCCTCTTCTTTCTTTGCCTATTTAAATCCTATTAATACCTATAGGCGGCTGGAAACGTAGAGCTGGCGCTGGTTCCGGTGCCCTCTCGGTGATCGCTGGACCACACAGCGGTGATCGCTGGACCACACAGCGGTGATCGCTGGACCACACAGCGGTGATCGCTGGACCACACAGCGGTGATCGCTGGACCACACAGCGGTGATCGCTGGACCACACAGCGGTGATCGCTGGACCACACAGCGGTGATCGCTGGACCACACAGCGGTGATCGCTGGACCACACCAGCGTCAGGCCACCAGGGGCTTGCCGTTGATCCCAACCGGATCCAGAAGCACCACGTCACCGGAGAACTTGCTCCTGGGGGACAGCACCGAGGCTTTGCGTAGCTCGGCCATCGCCAGCATGATCTGGCGACGGATTTGCTTTTGCGGTTGCTCCATGTCCAGGTTGATCGCAGCGGCCAAGGTCAGGAAGTGCCCCCGCCACTCCCCCCGGTGGGAGGTGGCGAAACGGTGCAGCGCCTTCGACACCGGCCGCGACAGTTCTGCCCGTTTCGCCAAGTCGAGCATGTTAACCGATCCGGCCGCGTACATCGTTGCGAAATAGGGATTCACCGTAATGGCGACGGTGGCTTCCTTGTCGTCGCCATCGGCACCGGCCACCATGTTGGTGATGGACCACTTCCCCCGCTTGGTTTGGAGCTTGACCACGGCCATGGCCAGCAGTTCCAGCCCGGCCTTGACGCGCTCGTAGTTACGCTTTCCGGTCGTCTTATAGCCCAACGCCGTAAGGATCGGCCGCAGGGGGCCACGGTAGGTCCAGGAGGGGCGGCCGTCGTTGTCCTCCTGGGGGACGGTCTTGAGCAGCGCCAGAACGGCCAGGAGCAAGTCCTCCTCGAAGGTGGACAGCTTCGGCCCGGAGTAGGTCACATCGCCCCATGCGCTCTTGGCGATGGCCATGCCCCGGATGAGCTGACGGGAGGCCATCTCATTTTTTCCCATCGGAAAGAACGGGGAGACCCGGCATAGGTCGGTCGGCATGGGCGCAAAATTCATCCACGCTTGCTCGGCCGGCAAGACGCCCTTGGGCGCGATCTCGGCATGGATCTCTGCGGCGGCGGCCTCGGCATCCTGCTCGATGGGCAGGCCGGCGCGTTTCGCTTCGATCCGTGCCATAATGTCTTTCAGCGATCCACCCAGCGGCTTAGGTTCATTCGCCATGATCGACCTCATTTTTCAAAATTCGCCGTACAGACCCCTTTGCCCATGTTCCTCGACCGCTCAGGGTCGGCCACCCCAACCGCCGCATGGCCGTTGCCGTAGCAGCTGCCCCCAAACCATCCGCATGGTGCCGCAGCACCTCTTGGACGATCTCCGTCCGGCTCTTAGCTGGAACCGACCGCGTAGGCGGCCCCAGGAACGACGTTTGGGACTCGCTATGAACATTTCCCTGCCCGTCGCCTTTGAACGCCTGCACAGGCCTATTTGCCGCAAGAGCCTCCAGCGCGGCAACGCCGCGTTCCAACACTGTGACGAACCTTTCGGCCAAGGGCAGCAGGGCGGCCAGGCCAACCTGGCCTGGTGCAACTGTCGGAGTCGTCGCCGGTTCGTCGCCACCGGGCACGTCGAAGACCCGACCGAATCGCTTGGCCAGGTCGGCGGCAACCTCATCCCGACGTTGGCCATTGGCGAAGCCGGCCGCCGCGATCCGCAGCAGTTCCCCCAGCTCGGGAGCGTACAGCGTGGCCTTCCCGATCTTTCGGGATCTGACGAACTCAGCGAACGCGTTTGCATAACGCCTAGCCGACGGCTCAGGCACGCCTACGTCTCGGGCGATTGTTGCTAGAGGCTTCCACCCATCCATGGGCATCTCCAGGGGCATGTGGTCGTCATGGTCGTCGCCGGTCCGTCGCCGCTTCCTATTCCGTTTACTGGCGCTGAATGACGAGGTGACGACGTTCACGTTGTCGTCAGTGCTTCGCCACCCATAGCGCCCATGCCCGGCGACGGCAATAAAAAAAGGGAGTCGTCCCGGCCGACCCCCTTTTTCTCGACTGTCTAATCCGGATCTACGCCGCCGCCAAAAAAACCGCTTCCCCAACGCGCACCGTCGCACCGGGCGCTTCGCCGTAACTCAAACGACCGGAGAGGAAAACAACTTGACGGTCATCATGGACCACAACGCCCACCATGGCATCCATGAGCGCCCGGAGGAGTGAATCAACGTGCTTGTCACTGGGCCTGATCTCGCCGGCCAGCATCCGCGCCCGTGTAGCCTTAGATGTACGCTTCGGCATCGGGACGCGAAAATCCATCTCCAACGCAACCCGACCGGTGAGAGGCGCACCTTTCCATTGATCTATAATGGATTGGCGCAAAGGCTCATAATCCTGGTCATAGTAGGCCATGACACTTGACCCTTCTCTCTTGAACTTCGGGCGTTGTTTGGGCGGGAATGAAGGAAGTTCGATTGTGACGAGCATTGCAAAATCCTCCTAAATAAAATTGTTTACTCCCTCTGGTTTAAAGCGGTATTCTGTCCCGGACAATAGATATAGCGCGGCCCGTGGATCGATGCAAGGAAAAATATTGTCAGACTAGGAATTTTCTACAGGCGGGAACATTTCCAGAATGTCTTTTATGTATGAATACTTGCCAGCGAACCTTGCATTTTCCGCTTTCCACGGTCCGGCGCATAGCCCTATCAGTGTTCCACCATTCCGATGTGCCAGCGAAAAGCCGCGTTCCTTTGCCATTGTAGCCAAAGCGGCAAGCTGCTTCAGTCGAGTCGGTGAAATTGGAGCTGCCATCACCGCAAGTCCCGTTCAAATCTCTTAATTTTATGCAAGTCTCCAGAAAGAATATAGTTGGCCTTGCAGCGCGGGAACCAATAAAGCGAGAATTGTCCTGTATCGCCATGCCGTGCAATTCTTACGTCCTTGGCTTTGAGCCTTCGCCGCAGTTCTTTCAGTTCGTCGGACTCTTTTACCCTGGGCGGTAATACAGGATCATTGCACCATCCCAGGCTTCCTGTGACCCGATTCAACCTACTGCAAAGGCCCTCCGATAATTTCGGATTCGTCTCTTCCCAAGCCAAACATTTGCCGCAGCGTTTAGGCATAGTTCTTCCCTTTAAAACTCGTCGGTTGTGCGTTGCTCAATAGATTCACAACAACCGTCAATGTTCTTTACAATCGGCCAAATTCCCTTCCACTCACTGTCCACAACAATCGGAGCACGACGCCGACATTCACCCTGTATGGAGTTGTATTCTTTCGTTTCCCAAGCGCCGCACTTTTCGCAGTGAGTAAATTCAGCACTCATTATAAAAGCTCCTTTTGTTAAAGATTATTAGATTGTAGCAGCACAGAATATGCCGCCATCGGGCAGCGCCACCGGCATGGACAAAAGCAATCGTTCAGCATCGGCCATGCTGCGGACTACTGTTTTGCGTCCATCGACTGCTACGGACCACCCTTCACGATCGGGTGTTACTCTAGCGCCTCGCAGTTTGGCGAGGCGATGGACTCTCATTGCCTCTTGAACTCTTTGCATGCTCATAAACTCATCCTTGTTTTTTAATAATCCAGCACGGCAACTCACTTGTGCTGTTTTTTCACTTGTAAGTTGCCGTGCTGGTGCGACCGCATCACAGTATGATGCGACCGCCGTCCCATAAACGCCCCCTCGCTGTACCATCCCGCCAGGTTCGGGCAGTGAGGGAATTGCAAATACGTGACCACGTATTGCAAATGACTTGCACTGATACAGTGCGAAATTTTGTAAAAGAGCTGGGCAAGCGTCCCGCAGGCTACCAGCTCCCAGCAATGGACTATTACATCGGGGAGACTTTCCGATGCAACTTTTATGATTTAGGCCGCAGCGACCTTCATCAACTTTATCGCGCAAGAGTCAGTAACATTGCCAGAAACACGCTTTCTGGCGTAAATCTGTACAAATGCTTTGTTACTGTAGGGATCGCGCAAGAACGCCATGGATCGGTCAAGAATCGTGTATCCAGAATTGAAATCACCGAAAGCAAGCGGAAAAGCGTTAGCTGCAATATCCGGCATATGGGCACACTCAAGCACGCGATACCCAAGCAGCATAGCAGGCTGTCCAGGGGCGATAGAATCGGCCCAAATGTAATCTCCGGAAGTGTTCTTCAGCTTGCGAACAGCCGCAATAGTCGAAGCGTTCATAGTCCAGACGCCGTTTTGACGATATTCAGGACGCAGACTGTAAACCAGACTGATAAGCGCGTCGGCAGTAATAGCAGAAGCATTGCCTGAAAGCAGGTACTGCAATTTGCCAAAGGCCCTTACATCGTCATCTTCCGCAGTAGGCGTGCCGTTCAAGAAACCGTAGGGCTTTTTGGTTCCATTGCCTGTAATGAACGCTTCACCTTCGCTACGGCCAAAAGACTTTCCGATTTCCTGAATGACAAGCTGGGCGGCTTGCGTATCTTCATCGGCCCATACAGAAATTGGCACATTGCAATAACATTCACCGTCCGGGAATGTAATTTCTCCCAACGCTGGCGGATTGGTACTTGTGCGGTCATCGGTTTCACCAACCCAACCGGACGGAGCACCGTCAGTAAGGATCGGTTGGACAAACTTCGATGCAGTAGTTTTGATGGACAGTACCTTGCACACCTCGCGCAATGGAGAAAATTTCTTTGCAACGGCCATTACCTCAGACGCGATTTCCTCGGGAACAAGAACACCGGCGCTATCGCTAGCTTCGGTCCAGCTCTTGCGCTCCGAGGCCGGCAAATCTCCCGTGCGACAATACTGCCCGAAAGCCGCTTTGGCTTCGGTAGCAGCGCTAAAGTAACTACCACCAGCCGCAGGCGGCCGGTTGACTTTCTTAGAAATCTCATCAATGGCAGTGCCGAGCTGTTTAATTTCCGTATCAGTACGGGACTTGAAGTCAACAAACGCTTTCCCCTGCTGTTCCAAAAGACCCTTAATTTCTTCTTCCATAGCTACGCTCCTTTAATAGCGTTAAAAATTCGAGTTATAATGTTTTGCTTGGGCTGTTGCCTGAACGTTCCTTGCAGGCGCATAGCAGCTACAGCAATTTTCGCTGCTTTTCTGCTATAGCCTTCGGCCCGTAACAGTCGTTCAACGTCGCGGGGGGTTGTGGTCATTTTTGGGGTTCCTCTTTGCCGGCAAGGGCTTCCTCGATTTGCCGGAGTCGGGTGCGAGCAAACCCGGCCAGGGCGTCGTCACCGGCCTTTTCCGCCGCCTCCAGCATCGCTTGAAAGCGATCCAGGCCGTCCTGGTCGCCCGCCCAGGCGTATGGATCGGGTAAATTATTCCGGGGAAATCCAGTCGCATCCAAGAGCGCGTTAATCGCTCCATCCATTGTTTGGCCGTTGTCCCGGGCATAAGCCCTGAGTCGGCGGGCTGTGCCGGGATCGATCCGCAGCATGTGTGTCTTCGTGGTAGGCATAGAACCCGACCTCCTTGGCTTACAAATGTAAGCCCCTCAAAAATAATTGCAAGGGGTAAGACGATAAAACTTTAGGATATAAGGAAAACCAGGCACTTTTCGAGGGTCGCTGGGACGCCGCATCAACGGGTTTTTTCTGCCCGTGTGTGGGGTATCACCAACATACCGAAAAAGCGGGATAAATTAGCGGGCCGGAAATCGTGGCTTCTGTAGGTAGACACTTGACATTTTTCGTGTACCCACGTAGGTAGACGAAACATGAGTGGGAGATACCCACGGGAGGGGCTATGTATTGTACCGTCACTGAAAAAGCGTCGAAGAGAAAACCGGAGTCAAGCGGAATTTACCGTAATCCTCGGGCGAAAATCGTATATAATCCGGCTAGGGAAGTGGGTAAGGCTCTATATTCTGTACAACTTGAAGGAGAAAATGAAGTAGAACGGGAAGCAAAACAGAAGTGGACGTTCACACTTAATGATTCAAAGAGAGTTGACGGCAAGGTTGTAAAGAAACAATGGAATATAGCTACGTTCACTTTTTGGGATTTTGTTGATGAATATATGCGGATTGAGGCACAGGAACGTCTAGGCTTTCACTCAATATTGGAGTTACTAGCGGGTAAATCAAGTACATGGGCTTCTGGATCAAACATCAAGAACATCATTAGCTCCGCAGTGTTTAAGCACTTCCCGCTAGATGAAATACCAGACGCTTCAACCGACTTAAAAGGTAAAAAATACACTGAAGCACGTGACGCCGTAAGGAAACAACGTGGTGAGCAACGAAGGGAGCATGAAGATAAAGTTGGAATAGTTATGGAGAAAGTAAAGGCTATTCTTGGTAGTGTTGTTTCAGAATACAAAGTTATGGATGAATACCGATACTTTATTGACTGCTTGACTCTTCTCGAAACGCCAATCGAGCAACTAGAAGCTGAAGAAAAAAAGCAGCGAATTGAAGACAGGAAAAAGGAAAACGATTACAAAAGAAAAAGACAAGAATCAATGCGTTTTCAAACGTATTGGACTTTTGAAGGTGAAAAAAAAGCTTTGCTTGGAGAACTTATAAAAGCTGGTTATCACTCGCTAGCTAAAAAGTATCATACAGACCATAACGCTGGTGACGATGAAATGATGAAAGGGCTTAATGGACTAAAAGAATCACTTGATAAATTACTAGCCTAAGAGCGCCGGCCATCTGATACTTAAATTTAACTCCCGTCACAAGTTTATGTGGCGCTTTTTTTTGTTTTTATAATACGTAGCACGATTCTCGAAAAAGTCCTCAATTGTGGCAGCGAGCGTAAATGGGGGCGCACTCGGTCTTAAAGTGAATCATCCTAGAGATTTAGGCCACCCCCTGGGCTATGCGGCTATCCTGGGCCGTTTGCCGCCGGAATGACCTAGACATCGGTTTGGGGCGTAGAACGCGGCCACGGGCCGTTAGTGAAGGCCAGAATCGACGCTGCCTGCCCGGCGCGTCCGATCCAGGGCAGGGGAGGCAGTCATAGCTGTCCAAGCCGGTCATAGCCCCCTATGGCAGAAAATAATATGTTCTGACGATAGGTTAAATGCCACGGTCAGGGCTGTCATAGCGAAACACAGCTTCTTTTAATGGCCAAGCACTTTCACGCCACTCTTTTCAAAACATCTTTTTGCTATGACCGCTATGACAGGCTATTTAACTAAATGAAATAACAGTAAAAAATCTGCCAGGGGGGGCTATGAC
>JGI20225J20221_1003100_pt1 | contig 10705 bp, 7 predicted proteins | sample BioMet4_FD_20221 | JGI IMG/M metagenome (IMG submission 20221) | reverse complement strand
CATACTTAGAAAAACATTCAACTAAAAGCAGTACAATATTAACGATCAAGCGTTTCCAGTTCTACTATAAAACATTTGCACCATGTCGCTACAAAAAATTTCGTAACCAAAAGTTTGTAACACTCATCACGTCATTTAGTTAAAGTACAATAACTATTTTGGTGAATCATATTTTTTATTTAACTTTGCCGGTTAAAAAAGGAAAACTTGTATATGGCAGAAGATAAACTCAGGCTAATGCAGCAATTAGTTGCTCAACTAAACAAAGCTGCAGATGCGTACTACAACGGACAAGGCGAACTCATGACTGATTATGAGTGGGATGCCATGTTCGATAAAGTTAAGCAATTAGAAGCTGAGACTGGTCAACGTTTTCCTGATTCTCCAACCAATCGCGTTTCTGAAGACAACATCAATGGCAATAAAGAAGAACATGAATTTGCCGCTCTTTCGCTTGCTAAGACAAAAGATCCTCAAGAACTTGCGAAATGGGCTGAAAGCAAACCAATATGGTTAAGTTGGAAACTTGACGGATTAACATTAGTAGTTACTTTTGACAATGGCAAATTGACAAAAGTTGTTACTCGAGGAAATGGACATATTGGAACTAACATAACTAATTTAGCATCAGCTATAGATGGCATTCCTCAAAATATAAATTCAGAGGGACATGTTGTTGTACGTGGAGAATGCGTAATTAGCTATAAAGATTTTGAACAATTCAATATCGAAAGCGAAGAAGAATATGCTAATCCAAGAAATCTAGCCTCAGGCTCTCTTACTCTGAAAGACCTGAACGAAGTGAAACGTCGCCATTTGAGATGGATACCATTCACATTAGTATATACTGATGAGGAAATACTATCATGGGGTGCTAGAATAGATTGGCTAGAAAAAAATGGTATGAAAGCTGTTGAAAGACAGTTAATAGAAAATCCTGATTTAGAAAATATCACTAAGGCGATTGACAACTGGACAGTAAGGGTTACAGGAACTTCAAAAGATGATACTAATGAAGATAACTCCAACCCCTACCCTGTTGATGGACTTGTTATTACATACGAAGATACAGAATATGCACAAACTGGTAGCGTCACAGGACACCATGCTACACGTGCAGGATACGCTTTCAAATGGAAAGATGAAAGCGCAGAAACAGAATTAGATCATATAGAATGGAGCTGTGCAGCAAGAACGATTTCACCTGTTGCTGTTTTCCATCCAGTAACATTGGAAGGTACAACCGTAAAGCGTGCATCATTGTGCAATATCAGTGAATGTGAACGGCTGAACATTGGTGATAAAGGCACTCGTATCAGCGTAATCAAAGCAAATAAGATCATACCAAAAGTCATTAAAGTTGACAACAAAGTTGGATCATTACAGATTCCAGATGAATGTCCTGTATGTGGTTCACCCACAGAGATTACAATAAGTCCGGCTAGTCAGACAAAGACATTGCATTGCACAAACCACAAATGTCCTGCAAAACAACTAAGAAAGTTTGCAAGATTTGTAAGCAAGGATGGAGTTAACATAGACGGTATTTCAGAACAGACTGTAGCAAAGTTCATTAATCTAGGATGGGTGAAGGAATATGCAGATTTGTTTAAGTTGAAAGATTATGCCTCAAAATTGTCTTTCATGGAAGGATTTGGAGAAAAGAGCGTACAAAACTTGCTAAAATCTATAGAGGCAGCACGTAACGTTGAGGCTCATCATCTGTTATATGCTCTCAGCATTCCATTGTGTGGACAAGATGTATGTAATCGCCTACTCAAAGTTTATCCGTTGCAACAGTTAATAGAAATAGCAAGTGGAAATAGTCAGGAAGTTGTTGCTGGAGGAGATTCTCCTTTTGCTGTCATCGCAGGAATAGGACCTGAAAAGAGCATGCGAATCGTAGAATGGTTTCACGATGAGGAAAATCAAACTATTGTAGCCAACCTTCTTAAACAGATAAATGTCACACAGGAAGAAAAAGACGCCGAGGGTGACTTATGCAATGGACTCACATTTGTCATCACAGGCGATGTATACGAATACAAAAATCGCAACGAACTGAAAGCATATATAGAAAGTCAAGGAGGAAAGGTTACTGGTAGCGTGAGTAAATCAACGAACTATTTGATAAATAACGACTTACAATCAACTAGTTCAAAAAATCAGAAAGCCAACCAACTTGGTATTCAAATTATTTCGGAAAAAGACTTCATAGATAGATTCAAGTAAATAAGATAAACAAGCCCCATACGACTCATGGTAAATTTTAAGAGAATTATTTTAATTACTATATATATAATATGTATAGCAATACCGTCACTTGCTCAAGATGTCGGTAACAATAGTTATTCTCCAAAAATAGCACTCAAGACAAACATGCTATTTGATGCAGCTATAACTCCAAACTTAGAAGTAGAAACCTGCTTAGGCAAGCAAAAACGAATGAGTTTAATGGCTGAGATTTGGTTTCCTTGGTATAAAACTAAAAGCAATACCAAAGCTTACGAAATAAATATGGCAGGTATTGAGACTAGATACTGGATGAATAAGCAAGATGCAAGTCATCCATTACTTGGGCATTTTATTGGTTTATATGCAGCAATTGGCAAATATGACTTAGAATGGAATGCAAAGGGTAACCAAGGAGAATTCTTTAGTACTGGTATAACTTACGGATGGACTCATAAATTAGGAAGAAAACTAAATATAGAATTATCTTTATCTTCAGGTATTGCTGTTGGCCCCTACAAGCATTATGAGGCCAAATATGAATACCAGCATCTTATTTATCAATATAGCAAACATTGGACATATTTGGGCCCAACCAAAGCCAAAGTTAGTCTTGTATGGCTATTAGGAAAAAGAAGAAAAGGAGGTTTAAAATGAAAAAGCTCATATTCATATTAATCACATCACTAATCATTTTTTGTTCATGCGATAGAAGGCCTTTAGAATATGTTTCTGAAGAAAATGCAGCTATTGCTATCAAATATGATTGGCAAAAAGCTTTTAGTGAAACTCCAACGGGTGTAACATTAATAGCTTATGGCAGCAATGGGTCAACACAACAAAATACATCTAACAATACTACGAACATGCCATTAAACCTTGAAGTAGGAGAATGGAAAATGCTTTCTTTTAATCTTAGCACAACAGAATTTAATTCATTCACCTTCAACAAAATGGAGAACTATGATTCAGCGCAGGTTAAACTTAACAACATTGAATCAGATACTTATACTAATGGGGCATGGGATAAAGGTGTGACATATAAACAAGAGCCAGAAGATCTTGCTATTATCACAGATACGATCAGAATTACAGAAGATATGGTTTCCGGTTCTAAAAACTTCAACACAACAGGAAGTGATACCACAACCAAAACATACGAGATAAAAGTGACTCCGAAGCCCGTTAATACCAAATTTACGATAAGAATCAGGGTTTACAATATTAATAGTATAAAGAATTCTATCGGATCAATATCTGGTTTGGCTGGAGGTTACATTCTAACTAGTCATCATGCATCAACAGATAGAGCAACATTCCTTTTACAGGATTTAAAGACAACAGTTGATTCAACGGGATCTACAAGTGGTTGGCTAACAGTTACATTGTCAACGTTTGGTTTGCCATACGGAAAAGAAAATAGCAATGCAAGAATTGATACAGACAACATATTGACATTATATTTGCAACTAAGCGATAATAAAACTGAAAAGCTACTAACATATAATGTTGGAAGCATGATAAATTACGCAAAGGAAGTAACAAGAGCGTTAGAACCTACAACTGATGTTACTCAAAACTTGTTGCTTATCATTAATAACGGCCCTGAATTACCCAAGATAGACAATGGTACTTCGGGAGGTAGCGGATTTAATGCAGAAGTGGATAATTGGGGTGATGGTGGAAATGTAGATATTGACATATAAATGGCTTAGGATAAAATAAACTTTAAATTCTAGACTAATTATGTTAAGCTATATTAAATATAGATTAAAAAATTTGGTAAAATAAGATAAACACTTAATTTTGCATCGTTTTAACGGATCATGATAAATTATACTAATATGATGTTTCAGATCAAGTAAATATTAAGAGTAAATAAAAGCCGAAAAAAGGCAAACAAAAAGTTCAAGTAAATTTAAAAACACTTATGAAAAAGATTCTATTTTTTACGGTTGCTGCTGCAACAGTAATGGCATTAACTGGTTGTTCGCAGAGTTCAGACTTGGCTGACACAGAAGTTACTACACAAACGCCAGTTTCATTTGATACCTATTTGGCAAAAACTCGTGCCGGAGTGTTAGGTTCACAGACTACAGGAACACTTATGACAAATGGATTTGGAGTGTTTGCTTATTATACAACTTCAGACTATAAGGCTGGTTCGACCATTCCAAACTTTATGTATAACACTAAAGTTACAGGAAGCACAACAGAAACTACAACTACTTGGAAATACACTCCTTTACGCTATTGGCCAAACAATGATGGCAAAATTAGTTTCTTTGCTTATGCACCTTACGTTGGAGTTAATAGCGATGGCCAACCTAATAGTACTGATACTAATCGTTATGGTATTACAGGTCTTACTAAAAATAGCGTTTCAGACGCTCCATCTATTAGTTATGACTTAGGTACTGATATTACCAATTCTGTGGACCTACTTCGAGGTGTAAAAAAGAGCAACAATGCTGAAACAAATATCAATCTAACACGTGCTAATGATATTGTTGGATTTACATTTAAGCATGCTTTAGCTAAATTTAATATTAAAGCTAAAACTGTTTCAGCAATTGATGCTTCAACAAAAGTCACTATTGAAAGTATTAAAATTACAGATTCAAACAACCTTAGCCAAACAGGAACATTAAATCTAGTTGATGGCAGCTGGTCAAATTATGGAGGAAAGGTTCTCCTTACAATAGGCAATACTAATATAAATACAAATTTCGCAGAAAGTCTTGCTCGTGAAATACAAAATACAACAGACTTAGCTACATTTGAGAAAATAGCCGGTTTAAAAACTGACGCACAGTCTGTAATGATTGGTGATAAATCATGCTATTTTATTCCTACCTCAAAGCCATCAATGACTATTGAGGTTACATATTGGGTTAGAACTCTTGATAATAACCTACGATATGGAGTAACATCTGAAGGTTCAAGCAATACAATTAAAAAGACGATTACATTCACAAATGATTTTCAATCAAACAAACAGTATAGCTTAACTCTAAATATTGGACTCAAATCTATAACTTTCGATGCTGAAGTTTCAAATTGGGATACTGAGGTTGCTACAAATCCAGATGCAGTAGATATTTCTGTTAAATAATCAATAGAATCAACTATCAATAATATACAAGAAGGGGACAAAGCCAACAGGCTTTATCCCCTTTCTCATTTATACAATTGTTAACAAATACTTAACTTTAAAAATGTTAAGGCACACACAGTTAAACTAAATTAACTATATTCTCAAATACTTTTAATTGTAATTATTAATCACTATATTTGCTATAGATAAAAAAAGTAGATTTAGGATTAAACATTAAAGGCTAAGAATTAGAAAAATAAAGAAGAGAATATTTTAAAGCGATAAAATATCAAAGTGATCACAATATTACTAAATTCAACTTTATTCTAGACTGATTATTGAAATCGTTGAACGCATTAAACATTTTGATTATGAAAAAGATCGCCTTACTTATCATGATTGCAATCGTTAGCTTGTCATCATGTACTAATGAAGAACTCACTGATTCAGCATTAAACAAAACAGAATCACAAAATGAGTACAAACCTGTTGTTTTCGGTACATATATCGAAAATACAGCTTCTAGCCGTGCGGTCAACAATTTAACTACATCTTTATCAGCAAAGGACGGTTTCGGTGTTTTCGCATTCAATACTTCAGAGTCAGATATTAAAACAATCTCTCCAAACTTTATGTACAATCAGAAAGTCGCTTCAACAAATAAAGGAGATTCATGGAACTATAGTCCCGTAAAATATTGGCCGGCAAATAGTTCATCTATGGAAAACCAAAATAGCTTCTTTGCTTATGCCCCGTACGTAGACTCAAGTGTAAATTCAGAAGGTATTACAAGTATTACATCTAACAGTAGTTTAGGTGCCCCAAAACTTACCTTCACAAATTCTTCAAACGTAGAAAACACAATCGATTTGTTATGGGCTGTTTCAAAAGAAAGCGGTAAAGCTCTGAAAGACATGACTTCATTAAACTCTAATGGAGAAGTAAATTTCAACTTCCGCCATGCCCTGGCAAAACTTAGCCTAAACATTCAAGGAGTATTCAATTCTAACTCAAATGAGAATATTGCAGATGGAAACAAGATTACTATTGAGAATATAACTATTTCTGGTTCGTTTCCAAGCAACGGAACATTGAATCTTGACAACGAAATAGCCTATACACCACAATGGGAAAATACAAATGGAGAAACAGTATTCAATATAAATAATAATCAAATAGCTGAAAATATAAGAGATGGAGGTGATAGCAAAAGTACTGATAACATAAGTGGCGTAACAAATATCACAACAAATCTTTTGGCAAATACTTCTGATAATAAAGAACGTTATCTAACGTTCATACCTTCAAAAGGAAATTTAACAATAAGTATAACTTATTGGTTAACGACTAAAGATAGCAATTTGGCTGGAGGCTATTTTAGAGTTAAGAATAATGCGGAAAAAACAATATCAAATATGACTTTAGAAGCAGGCAAAAACTATTCTATAAATGTATTACTTGGAATGAGCGGAATACAGTTTAACTCAAATGTTGCAGAATGGGAAACCATAATTGCCGAATAATTAGTTAAAAGTTAAAGAAGAAACCTAAAAAGCTTGGTAATATATCTCTTTTTGACTAATTTTGCAGACGAATTCACGAAGTAAATGATTGATCAAGTAAGTAATTGACTAAGTAAGTGAAAATTTTATTATATTTTATTCTAATTTTAGGGTTGTCATTGGTAACATCAGGTTGCAGTGATAATTCTATCATGGAAAGTGAAGGCAAATTAGGAGATGCACTTTCTATGGATTTTTCGTGCTATACCAGTAAAGCCACAACTAGCCGTGCCAACAGCAATTACATTATTGATGGAACAAACACGACCACCATTCCAAATGGTAATTCAATTGGTGTATTTTCTTTCTATCAAGGCCCAACGAAATGGGATGACATTACCTCTCATGTTGCGTCATTTATGAATAACCAGCAAATGATGGCTAAAACGTCAAACAACACGGTAAGCTTCACATACTCACCTACAAAATACTGGCCGAGCAATCCCAACGATAAACTTAGTTTCTTCGCCTACTATCCTTGGAATAATCTTTCAAACGGTAGTCTAGATATTGGTGTCGAGAATATTGAAGATGCAAGTAAGATGTGTTTAAGATTTAATGTCAAGGATAATCCTAGTGACCAAGTAGATCTTATGCTTAGCGATTTAATAAAAGACAAGACATATCAAGACACAAATAATGAAGGAAAAATAAATTTCAACTTTCACCATATACTAAGCTTTGTAAACATTAAACTCATCATTGATGATAATATGAAAAGCATAGCAAAGCTTAAAGTTAACAGTGCCATTATATCGGGGCTATACAATGCTGGCACTTGTCACCCTAGCTATGATCAAAGTTCGGGGAAAACAATATTTGCATGGACCCCATATTTCAAAACAGGAACGTCAGATCAGCAGTATGTGCTTGATGCCAGTGCGCTATCTTCAACAACTTCTAACCAAACAGGAAATATATTGTTAATGGTTCCACAGCAACTGAGTACAAACGTGGTATTCACAATAAACTATGATATAATATTTATCGACAACAACGGTAACGAAAAGTACAAATACACGAACAATGAGCAAAATGTAGTGTTAAAAAACACTGGGAACATAACGGATTGGTTACCAGGTAAGAAATATACCTACACCTTTACTATAGGTTTAAAGCCTATAAAAATGGATGCTACGACCGACGAATGGTCTAACAGTGGATATGACACTGATGTAAACGGACCAGGTACTAATTGATAAAATAAAAATGAAGATTACACGACCATATATTACCTTAATACTGTTTGTTCTATGCGTAGTTTCATGCACAGAAAAAAGTGATATCGCGGATAATAGCTATGCTAATAATATCAGCGATAATGTTATCGGTATCTCAGCAGAAACAGACAGTATGAAGACTCGTAGCGTAACATCATCTCCATTCTCCATAGAAAATAGCGCAGATATTCAAGCTAACGGCTTCAAAGTTTACGCATACTATCATGGTACTGACAATTTCGTAGCTGCCAACCAAAGCCTTTATACACTCATGGATAACATAAACGTAAAATACAATAACGGTACATGGGTTTATGATGGAGACACAAGGTATTGGCCTATTGGAAAAAATATGCTATCTTTCTTTGCAACATCATATAATCCTAACTTAGGAAGCAATCAATTAACGTTAAACAAGAATACGAATACCGGTAATCCGGAAATAACTTACATTGCATCAACAGACTTAGATAAACAAGAAGACATACTTTGGGGAACCAGAAGTAACGGAATGCCATACACTAACGAGACAAGGCCTAGTGACGAAACAGTACACTGGCACTTCAAGCATGCTCTTGCCAAAATTATACCAACGATTTCAAGCACACTATACACCGAGCCATACTCTACGACGGTAACATATTCACAGACTTCGCAAGGTTTGGATTACATTCAGACAAAATATCTCATTAAGAGTGTTACCATTTCAAACGCTAACAAACAAGCTACACTTTCATTACAAAATAGCGTAGCTAGTACTCCAGCATGGAATAATAAAAGTGGGACTTTGGAATATCTTTTAGACTCAGAATTAAATGATGATATAAAGTACACACAAACAGCTGGTCAAACACAAAATCAAGCAAATATGAATAACTGGTCTAAGAACGGAGTCTACACTACGACAATGCCCTTATTACCAGAAGGCAAATATCTTACCCTAATACCAAAATTAGCTACAGAAAACGGTAATTTGAAAATAAGCATTACTTATGAAGTACTAACACAAATTACAGAACAAAAACAAACTAGAGATAGATATTGGTGGTCGTATTGGCGTAATACTGGTACACCAACAACAACATATGCGAACACAGAAAATGTTATTTCTGGTGATGTAAACACAGATTTTATTGGAAACAGAAAATACAATCTCAATATAAATATTCAAGCAAATTACCTTGAATTGACAGCAATTCCACAACCATGGGAAGAGATTTCACAAGTAATTGATACAGAAACAAATCTTATAACCATAGCACCTGGCGGTGGTATAGAATTTGATGCTGTTCAATATGGAGATTTAATTGATAGAACTAACGGTATTATCTATCTTAGAAACAAAACTTGTGCGCTAAGTTTCAACATTGCCACACCACGTGGAGCTACTTGGCGCGCAGCACTTATACAATCTGGAGATATAGATGCATTCCAATTTGTTGATGAAAACGGGACTGTACTTGCAAATCAAAATCCTCAAGGTGCTATTGGAACACAAGCGACTTTAAGGATAAGGGCAAAAAACGCAACAAATACGACAGATAATTCGGCTATATTAAGAATATACGTTATTCAACCGAACCAATCTACAATAGTAAAGACGCTTACAGGAAGCGACATATTCAAAGAGTATAAATTTGTTGAACCCGCTAACGCAAAAAATTAAAATAGTTAGACTGAGTATGATGAGAACTATTATAAAATATACATATATACTTGCAATGTCATTCATAATCATGACATTATATAGTTGTTCGGAAAAGGATATCGCAAATGAAGGTGAATCCACTCTGAAAGACGGGTATATGTCTTTTGTATTATACCATACTACTGCAGAGAAAAATGGTATAGAAACATCTACCCGAGCAACAATAAACGGTGAAGACCAATTGAACGAAAACTATATTGAAAACGCAACGATATTCATTTATAATGATACAACACAAGCGGCTGTACAAACAATACAAGGACAAAGCGTTTCAATAAACAATGATGGGTCTTATCTCGTAAGAACTAGAATTACAGATGAACTAAAATCAGCATTATCAAATGGTGGATATGCATATATTATTGCTAACCCTACCAATAATTTCAATGATGGAATGACCCTTAATGAAGTTAAGAATTCTATTGTATCTTCTGATTTCACAACTAGTAGTTCTGGAGTTCAAGATAAATTCACAATGTCTGGCGGTGAAGACATATCTTGGAATAACAATGCTGCATATTCTACTGTGCCTTTGTATCGATGTGCTGCTAAAGTTGTGGTGTATTCAAACATTAAGGAGTCTGTAGATGAAAATTCAACCAATACTACTTTAACTTATACACCTAACTTTGAAAGCATGACTATAAGTTTGCTAAATGGATTAAATAAGGGAAAGGTTGATGCTAGCTACGAATCTTCTGATGCAGATTATTTCAATAAACAAGAAATTCTACAAAAAACAGATGCATCAAAGACCTATGCGGGAGTTGAATATGCATATTCTGATGTTCCATTTTACAGTTACCCAACATCATGGAAAGAAGTTGATCCTAGAGAGACTGTTGTAGAAATATGTATACCATGGACTGTGAAAGGAGAAAACAGA
>JGI20225J20221_1003099_pt1 | contig 10710 bp, 10 predicted proteins | sample BioMet4_FD_20221 | JGI IMG/M metagenome (IMG submission 20221) | reverse complement strand
AGCTGTGGTTTTGCACGGCCCGGGACAAGGAGGTCTTTGCCCAGCTGTCGCAAAATCCCCAGGTGGAATTCGCCTATACGTTCGCGCCGGAGATGGTGACCTTGCGCATTCGCGGCGCGGTCTCCCTGGATGACGACATGGAAGTCAAAAAGGGGATCATCGAGCGCAGCCAAGTCGTGCGGTCGATTTACGGCAGCGCGGACAATCCGCGTCTGGTCGCCTTCTGCATCCCCCACGGCCAGGCGATCATCGCCGATATCGCCGGCAAGGACGTGCGGCGTTCGACGTTCTAAAGAATGCCTCCGGCGGCCAGGGAGGGGCGTTGCCCCTCCCTGGACCCACCCCACCGGGGGGATCATCCCCCCGGACCCCTGGAAAATAATTTATCGGGGCCCACGAAATGGTGCGGGGGCTGTGTTTGCGCGGCCCCTTTCGGGATGGGTCCGGGAAGGGGGTGACCCCCTTCCCGGCCGCCGGAGGCTTCTTCCCTCTGCTCTCCCCCCGACTACAGCGCCAACACTCTTTCGAGGCGGGTGAGCACCCGGTGGCGGCCCATGACGGCCATGGTCTCGAACAGACCCGGGCTGGCCGTGCCGCCGGTGATGCCGATGCGGATCGGCTGGGCGAGCAGTTTGAACTTGATGCCCGTGGCGTCCAGATAGCCCTGGACCACCGCCTCCATGGACGGCTGGTCAAAGGTATCGAGCCCGGCCAGCAGGTCGCGCACCTTGGTCAGGTGCTCGATCACTTCGGGCGTGAAAAACTTTTTCACCGCCGCCTGGTCGAATTCCAGGGCCTCGTCGGCGACCACGAAGCATTCCGCCTTGTCGGCCATCTCGACCATGGTCTGGGCCCGGGGCTGGAGCAGGGGCACCACGCCGGCCAGGTATTCCAGGTCCTGGGTCGGGTAGCCCCGGGTCTCCAGGAAGCCGTTTAGGAGCACGGCCAGGCGAGAGACCGGGCTTTCCTTGATATAGTGGGCGTTGAGCCACAGCAGCTTGGCCTTGTCGAAGACCGCGGCCGAGGAGCCCAGGTTGTCGGCCGAGAAAAGCGTGACGAGCTCCTCCCGGGAAAAGATCTCCTGGTCGCCGTGGGCCCAGCCCAGGCGCACCAGGCCGTTGAGCACGGCCTCGGGCAAAAATCCCTCGCCCTCGTATTCCATGACCGCCGTGGCGCCGTGGCGCTTGGAAAGCTTTTTCTTGTCCGGGCCGAGAATCATGGGCACGTGGCCGAACGGGTAGGGGCAGCTCCAGGGCCTTGTAAATGAGGATCTGGCGCGGCGTGTTGTTCAAGTGGTCGTCGCCCCGGATGATGTGGGTCACGCCCATGGTGGCGTCGTCCACGACCACGGCCATATTATAGGTAGGGGAGCCGTCGGGACGGCGCAGGACCATGTCGTCCAGCTCGGCGTTGTCGAAGGCGACCGAACCCTTGACCATGTCGTCCACCACGGTGGTGCCGGAAATGGGGGCCTTGAGCCGCACCACCCGTCCCGGGCCGGGCCCCAGGCCGGCCTCGCGGCAGCGACCCGAATACTTGGGCTTGAGGCCCTTTTGCCGGGCTTCCTCACGCATGGCCTCCACTTCCTCGGGCGTGCAGGAGCACCAGTAGGCGTGGCCGGTTTCGAGCAGCTTGTCGATATACTGGTTATAGATGTCGAAGCGTTGGCTCTGGTAGGTGATTTCCCCGTCGTGGTCGAGGCCGAGCCAGGCCATGGCGTCGAGGATGGATTTGGTCATGTCCGCGTTGGACCGGACCAAGTCCGTGTCCTCGATGCGCAGGAGGAAGCGCCCGCCATGGTGACGGGCCAGCAGCCAGTTGAAAATGGCCGTGCGGGCGCCGCCGATGTGGAGGTAGCCGGTGGGGCTCGGGGCGAAACGGGTGACGATGGTGCTCATGTGGGCGCTCCAAGGCGAAAAAGGGGAGCCCCGCTGCGGAACTCCCCTGGTGATGGAAAAGAAAGCCAGGGGACTTACACGGCTTCGACGGCCTTGAGGCCGGGGACTTCCGCAAGCAGCAGCCGTTCGATCCCGTTTTTCAGGGTCATTTGCGACATGGGGCAGCCCTTGCAGGCGCCCGTGAGCTTCACCTGGACCACGCCGGCATCGGTGACGGCAACCAGTTCCACGTCGCCGCCGTCCGCCTGGAGCGACGGACGGATCTTGGCCAAAACGGCCTCGACCTGCTCTTTCATGCGGTCTCTCCTTGGTGGTGGCCGGACAGGTTGACCGGCCTTGGGGGCGGGAGGTAGCGTCTTTGTTTGATGCCGTCAACCGGCCCGGCCGCGAATCCCGGCCCCTCGGGGATGGGCAAACAGGTCGAGGCGTGCTAGAGGGCGGGCAATTCGACACCTCCCGGCGGGCCGCGCCGGTTCCGGAGCGCCGCGATGCTCAAAAAGACCATAGTTCTGACTCTCTTTTTCTCCCTGTTCTTCATGCTGCTGACCTCGCTGGTCATGTACATCGTGCCGCCGGCCCGGGTCGCCTCCTGGGCGGACTGGGCGTTCCTCGGCATTTCCCGGGCCCATTGGGAAGGCGCCCATCTGGGCATGGGATTGCTTTTTTGCGCCGCGGGCCTGGCCCATCTGCTGCTCAACTGGGACAGCCTGCTCGATTACCTGCGCGATGCCGACGGCGTGGTGGTCGTGTTCACCCGGCCGTTTTTTTTCGGGCTCATCCTGAGTCTTTTCGTGTTTGTCGGCGCCCTGGCCGGCCTGCCGCCGGTCAAGCAGCTCGTGGCCCTGTCGAACTACATCAAGGACCGGGCCGTCGAAGTGTACGGCGAGCCGCCCTATTCCATGGCCGAGCGCGCCACCCTGGCCGACTTCGCCCGGCGCATGGGCATGGAGCAGGACAAGGCCCTGGCCTTGCTGCGCATGCGCAACATCAAGGCCGAATCGGCCAACCTGACCCTGGCCGAGATCGCCCGCCAAAACGGCGTGGCCCCGGGTGGGGTGTTCGAGGCCCTCAAGATGGTCATGGAACCCTCGGGGGGCACGGCGGGCGGTCTGCCCAAGGACCCGCCTCCGGGCCTGGGCCGGCGCAAGCTGTCGGATATCTGCGAGGAATATTCCCTGGATCTCAAGGCGGTCATGGGCCGCCTGGAAGGTGCCGGCATGCGGGCCCAGCCGGCCATGACCCTGGCCGAGGTGGCCAAGGTCAACAATGTGTTGCCGATTTCGGTCTATGAGGTCCTGCGGGCGGAAAAGAACACCGTGCCGGTCCAGGTGGAGGTGTCCTCCTCGCCGGCTTCGGCCGAGACCAAGCCCCAGCCCGTGACTCCGGAGCCGCAACCCCAGCCGGTCACCCCTCCCGCGCCCCAGCCGGCCGCGCCGCCGGCCACGCAACAGGCGGTCCAGACGCCCGGCCGGACCATCGAGCCCCACCAGCCCTATCAGCCGTCCCTGCCCCACGAGCAGCCCATGGCGGCCCAGACGCCGGTGCCGTTCCAGCCGGCGCCGGTCCAACAGCAGCCCGTGCAACAACAACCCGTCCAGCCGCAATCCGGCTACCAGCCCGCGGCGCAGCCCCAGACCGGCTACCAACAGCCCGGCTCTCAACCGCCGGTCCAGGCCCAACTGCCGCCCCAGGCCGTGCAGCCGGCCTTGCCGGCCGCGCCGCCGCCTGGGCTTGAAAAGATGATGCTCCAGACGTTTTGCCGGGAATACAATCTGCCGCTCAGCACGGCCGTGCAGCGGCTGGCCCGCCACAACATCACGGCCTTCGGCGACATGACCTTCGAGGAGCTGTCCCTGGAGAACAACCGCACGCCCAAGGACATCCTGCACCTGGTCACCGGCCAGTAGTCCGGTCGGATAGGCGCTGCGGAGGGGGCCGACCGGTCTTTTCCGCAGCGCGGCCGCAAGTGGCGTCCACCCCGGCTTCACCCGAGGCCCCCCCGCCATTCCCGTGGCGTCCGTTTCCCTTCCTTACGGGTTTCCAAAGGGCACCGCCCTTTGGCCGCCGGAGGCGTCCTCCCAGCCCCCTACGCGCGCTCGGCCAGCAGGCGGTGGAGGACTGTCAGCAGTTCCCGGTGTTCCACGGGCTTGGGCAAGTAGTCGTCCATGCCGGCGGTCAGGAAGCGTTCGCGATCCCCGGCCATGGCGTAGGCGGTCAGGGCCACCACCGGCGGATTGGGCCACCTTCCTTCGCCGGCACCCTGGCGGATGGCGCGCAGGGTTTCCATGCCGTCCATGCCCGGCATCTGGATGTCGAGGAGCACGGCATCCACGACTTCCTGTGCCAGCACATCCAGGGCCTCCTGGCCCGAACCGGCCTCCAGCACGGTATGGCCATCCTTGCGCAGCATGCCGCCCACGGCCAGCCGGTTAACCGGCTCGTCCTCGACCAAAAGCAGGCGCAGGAGGCGGTCGGACAGCTCTTCCGGCGGCGTCGGCGCAGGCTTCGGGGCCTCGGGGGCCACGGCCAGGGGCAGGGCGCACAGGGCGATGGTTCCGACCCCGGGCTCGCTGTCGATGCGGATGGTGCCGTTCATGAGCCCGACCAGCCGTTCGACGATGGAAAGCCCGAGCCCGGCACCTTGGTGGAGCCGGGTGATGGAGTTGTCCACCTGGGTGAAGGCCTCGAAAATCGTCACGAGTTTGTCGGCGGGGATGCCGATGCCGGAATCGGAAACGGCCAGGGTCAGGTGCACTTGGCCCGATTCCGTATCCGGGACGGCGCAGGCCTCCACCCGAACCTCGCCGGCGTTGGTGAACTTGATGGCATTGCCCACGAGGTTGAGCAGGATCTGGCGGATGCGGCCCTCATCTCCCAGGAGCCGGTCCGGAACCGAGGGCGAAAGGACCGTGATCAGGGAAATGTCCCGTTGGATCAGGGCGGTCTTGAACACGGACCGGGTGGCCGCGAAGATATCGGCCAGCCGGAAGGGGGCCTGGGCCAGNACGAGTTTGCCGGATTCCACCCGGGACAAGTCGAGAATGTCGCTGAGCAGCCGGGTGAGCCGGCGCCCGGAATCCAGGGCCGTAGTCACGCATTCGGTCTGTTCGGCATCGAGGGGCGTGTCCTCCAGGAGTTGGAGCATGCCGAGCAGGCCGTTTAAGGGCGTGCGGATCTCGTGGCTCATGTTGGCCAGGAAGGCGCTTTTGGCCTGGTTGGCGGTTTCGGCCGCCACCTTGGCCGCGGCCAGGTGGGCCTCGGACTGGCGCAGGGCTTCCTCGGCCCGTTTGCGATCGGTGATGTTGGTGAACATGCCGAAGGCGCCGGCAAAAGCGCCCGACGGGGAATATTCGCTGCTGACCGCGATCAGGACCCAGATTTCCTGGCCGTCGATGCGGCGCAGCCGGCGTTCGTAGAGCCCGCCGCCAGGGCGTTGCGCCTCGCGGCGGACCATGGCCTGATGCAGTTCGTGGTCTTCCTCGTAGAGGAAATCGCGAACCGGCCGGCCGGGCATGTCGGTCGGATCGGTGCCGAGCATGGCGGCCATGACCGTGTTGCCGTAGGTGGTGTACCAGCGTTCGTCCACGGCCCAGACCCCTTCGTTGGCGGTTTCCACGAATCGGCGGTAGCGGGCTTCGCTGGCGGACAGGGCCTGGTCGGCCCGTTTGCGGTTGGTGATGTCGCGGATCGCCCCGACGACGTGCCGGCCCCCGGCCGCGTCCACGTAGAGGGACTTTCGGGTCATGAACGTGCGGTGGTCGTCGTCGGCGTCAAAGGCCGTTTCCTCGGCGATGTCCTCGGTGCCGCAGGCCATGACCATGGCGTCTTTCTTGATGGAGATGGCGCCGGCCCGGCCCGGGAAGACCTCCTCGGCCGTGCGCGACAGGACATCCTGCTTGGCCTTGCCGGCCAGGGAGCAAAAGGCGTCGTTGACCAGCCGGAACCGGCCTTGGGGGTCCTTGACGTAGAAGGGATCGGGCATGGTGTTGATGACCCGGTCGAAAAAGGGGTCGTCTCCATGCCGGGAGCGGGCGCGGCGCCACAGACGCGCGGCGAGGAGCGCGCAGGCCACCATACCGCCCACGATACCGACGACCACGATCCAGGTCAGATCCATGCGGCCCCTTTTCGGAGGCATGCCGGGGCCCCTGGGAACGCCTACGGAAGATGGCCGGTTACGCGCCAGGAGGCTCGCGGTCTGCTCCGATGTCGACGAATCCGGCACCCTGCGTCGGTGCCACGGACCCAACTTTCACCCATCATGCCTAAAAAAGCACATGAGATCAAGTGGACCGGCACAGGGTTGCCGGGGTGAGCCGACTCAGGCGGTCAGGGCGGCCAGGGTCTTTTCGGGCGGGCGGCGTTCCGGGACCACCGGCGCGGGTCCGGCCGCGTCGTGCAGTTCCCGGGAGACGTAGAGCCCGCAAAAACAGGCGCCGTGCTCGGCCACGTCGGCGTCACGGTAGGCGCAGGGGCAGACCACGTCCCGATCGACCTCGAAATTGCCCGAGGCCAGCCGGCACGGACAGGCCATGTACCCGTAGCGCTCCTTGTTGATGAGCAACGAGGCGAGCAGATCCAGGGTCATGGTCATGTCGGCGTTGAAGTAGTTCCCCTTGGACTCCTGGAACGGCCGCAGCTTGTCGTAGAGTTCCTGGGCGGTCATGACTTGGGACACTCGGCCATCGCCTTTTCGAGCTGGTCGCGGTGGAAGCCCACAAGGACCTTGTCCCCGATGACGATGGTGGGGAAGGACAGGGCCGGATTGAGCTTGCGGATGACCTCCAGGATGGTCTTGCGTTCCTCGCTGGTCAGCTGATCCACGTGCACGCAATCATAAGGAATTTTTTGTTCGTCCAGAAATTCCTTGGCATGCTTGCAGTGGATGCAGGTGGAGAGTGCGTAAACCTTGATGGGTGAAGCCATGGATGCCTCCTCGGCCGCGCCGGGATCCCCGGTCAACGCGGCATTTGGGTGTTCGTTGTTGTGATTCCCTTTTCCAGGCGCCTGGTCAAGCGGGAAAGAGGCCAGGTGAGCAGCAGGTAGAACAGGGCCAGGGGGAGGTAGGCCTCGAAGGTCTTGTAGGTGGTGGCGTTGATCATTTCGGCGCCCTTGGTCAGCTCCCGGACACTGATGACCGACAGCAGCGAGGAATCCTTGATGCAGGACACGAACTGGCCCGTGACCGGCGGCACGATGCGGCGCACGGCCTGGGGCGCGATGACGTACAAAAGGGTCTGCCGTCGGGTCAACCCGGTGGAGGCGGCCGATTCCCACTGGCCCCGGTCCACGGATTCGATGCCGGCCCGCACCATTTCCGAGATGTAGGCCCCGGCGAAAAAACCCAACGTGGTCGTGCCGATGCCGATGGGGCTGTCCACATGGACCACCACGCCCACGCAGAAGTAGAAAATCAGCACCTGGACGAGCAGGGGCGTGCCCCGGAAGGCGCCGACATAGAGCCCGGACAGTTCGGCGAGCCAGACATTGCCCGACACGCTGGCCAGCCCCGAGGCCACGCCCAAAAGCAGTCCCAGGGCAATGGCGCCAAGAGAGACGATCACCGTGACGCCAAGGCCGTCCAGGAACAACCGGCGGTAGGTCCAGACCACGGACCAGTCCCAATGGTACTGGATGTGGGAGAGGAAAAAGCCGAGCAGGCCGCACAGGCCGGCGAGCAGGACCCCGCGCGCCGTCAGGCGTCTGGCGCCGGTCGTCATGGCTGGCTGACTGCGGCCGGGAAAACCAGGACGTACGGGACCCGGACGCCTAAATCCCGGCGCAACCGTTCCTCGATCTCCTTGGCCACGTCCCGGGGCGCGGTCACGAGGTAGGTGGTGTTGGCTTCGGTTTCCAGGCGGCCTTGCTCGTTTTTCCAGCCGCCTTCGCCCTGGCCGAGCCGGGTGAAGCCGCCGAAGGTCTCGGCCAGCCAGGCGCGCAGGGCCGCGGTCTGTCCGGCGGCGTCCTCACCGCCGGGCAACACCGTCGGGACCGTAAAGAGGTGGACGAACACCTGCTGGGAAGGGGCCGCCACAGCCGGCGCGGCGGTCAGGCAGGCGACAACCAGGCAAAACGGCAACAACACGGCGCGGAGACGGGGCATGGCGGATTCCCTCGGAAGGCGACCCGGAGACCGGGCGCGTCAGTTGAGCAGCGAACCGAAATGCTTTTGGCGCAAGGCGTCCAGGGTGCCGTCGGCCTTGACCGTGGTGAGAAACATCTCGATCCACTGCCACAGGTCGAAGTCGCCCTTTTGCATGGCGATGCAAAACGGTTCGTAGGTGAACGGGGTGAGCAGGGCCTTGGTGGTCTCGGAATTTTGCTTCTGGTGCTTGGCGATGGAAATCTGGTCGTAGAAGAAGGCGTCGGCCCGGCCGGCGGCCACTTCCTTGGCGCAGGCGGTCTCGTCGGCGTAGCGGTTGATGGTGGCCTTGGGAAAGCGCTTGGTGGCCACGAGGTCGGCGGTGGTGCCGGTCTTGACGGCGAGGACCTTGCCGGCGGCGTTGAGGCTGTCCACGTTCGTGATGTCGGCGGCCTTTTTGAGGCTTAAAAGGGCGCACAGGCCGGTGGTGAAGTAGGGCGAAGAGAAGGTGATGGATTTGGCCCGTTCCAGGGTGCCGGTGATGCCGGAGATGATCAGGTCGATCTTGCCGGCGGCCAGGGCCGGGATGAGCCCGGTCCATTCCATGTCCTTGATTTCGAGTTTGACGCCCAGGCGTTCGGCCAGGGTCTTGGCGATGTCCACGTCGTAGCCCACGGGTTCGCCCTTGTCGTCCACGTATTCGAAGGGCCAGAATTTGAGTTCCATGCCGACGACGAGGCTGCCGCGCTGGACGATCTTGCGCAGATTGCTGCCCTCGTAGATGTCAAAGGGGCTTGTGGCGGCGAAAGCGGCCCCCGCGCACAGGGTCAGGGCGACAAAGGCAAGGCTCATGACGCGGAAAAAACGGATCATGGGGCAACCTCCGGGTTGGAACGGTTGGCGTGTTTTCCGGTACGACACGTTCTGCCTACCAGAATCCCCCTCGAAAAGAAAGCCCGCCCGCCATCCGCCCACCTGCCGGGTCGAGTCGGGAGGTCGGCGCGCAAAAAAGCAGGGCCGCCTCCCGAGGGAGAACGGCCCTGGCAAACACGGGGAAAGGTTTCGGGACAAGCACCGCTTGGCCTGCCACAGAGGGGAACGCTCCTCGCAGCAGGGCCCGCGCCATATTCCAAATCCCCCTTTGCCCATTGGCGACAGGGTTGGATACTTCATCAAAGCAACTTTCATGCCGCATTTGGGACAACCGCCTGGAAAGCCTGATCAAGGGGGGCGCAGGCGGTTCGGCCGTCCAGGATTCGTGGATCGTCGGGCCAGGAAGCCTATTCCGTGTGGAACCCGTCGGAAAGGGTTTTGGCCATGAGGCACACGGGCAGGGCCTCGCCGCCGGGCAGGGTGCGCACGGCCAGGGACAAGATGCGGTAGCCGCCGTGCAGATAAAACGACAAGGCGTTGCGCGAGGCGGTGAGCGTCAGGGCGCCCTGGCCCGAGTCCCGGGCCAGGGCCTCCACAGCGGTCAGCAACTGCCGGCCTGTGCCGGGCGGGGCGTCCGGCGCCGTGTAGACCAGGATCACCTCGGCGCCTTCCAGACCGGCGAGCCCGACCAGACCCGCCTTCGTTTCGGCCGCGAGCAGCCGTTTGGCCGGATCGGCCAGCATGGCGGCAAAGCGCGCGGCAGAGCCCTGGGCGGCCCAGGCGGCCAGTTCCCGGGGCCCATAGGCACCGCGCCCCCGGATGAGGACCGCCGTCTCGAACACCCGGGCCATGGCCGGGGCGTCCCCGGGTCGGGCCGGGCGCAGGGTCACCACAGCCGGCATTGGAAGGACAAAACCGGGGTGAAACGCTTGGGCGGGCTCGTGAGCGGCGCGCCCACGGCCTTGGCCAAGCCGGTGAGCAGGCCGGCGAACACGAGGTTGTGCAACGGTAGCGTGGCGAACCAGTAGGCAATGCCGGCCAGCCCTCGGGGCAGGAACCGGGAATGGATCGTGAGCTCCGAGGTGTCCGGGGTCAGCGGCGTGATGCGAAAACGCAGCAAGGCTTCGCCCGGGGCGCGCATTTCGGCCAGCAGCACGAGCCGGTGATGGCGCTCCACGTCCAGGACCCGCCAGAAATCGAGGGCATCGCCCACGCGCAGGGTCTCGGGCCGGATCGTCACCCGGCGCAACCCCACCCCGCCCACGAGCTGGTCGAGAAAACCGCGCAACCGCCACAGCCAGTCGCCGTAATACCAGCCCGTTTCGCCGCCGATGCGCGAAAGCGCCGCCCAGACCGCCTTGGGTGTGGCCGCGATCCGGGCTTTGTAGCCGCATTCGTAGACCGTGCCCCCGGCATAGGGCGCGTCGCCGCACACCGACCATTCCGGCGGCACCACCCGGCCGGCGTCGGCGCAGGTCGTCTCGACCATGTTCTGGTCGATTTTCTCCAGGGCCCGGGCAATGGTCTCCCGGCAGGTCCGCAACTGCCGGGGCAGCAAGTCCAGGATGCGCCGGTCGTGGCAGATGACCTCGTTGCGCAGTCCTTCCACGAGGGGCACGATGAGGGCCCGGGGCAAGGGCGTCACAAGCTGGGTCCAGTAGGTGGAGAGCCGGGGCGAGAGCAGTGGCACCGGGATGATGACGCGCCGGTGTAGCCCGGCAACCGAGGCGTAGAGCTGGAAAATGTCGGCATAGGTCAGGATGTCCGGGCCGCCGATGTCGAAGGTTTCGCCCACGGTACGCGGCTCGGCCAGACAATCGACCAGATAGCCCAGGACGTCGGTGATGGAAATGGGTT
>JGI20225J20221_1000629_pt1 | contig 10711 bp, 8 predicted proteins | sample BioMet4_FD_20221 | JGI IMG/M metagenome (IMG submission 20221) | reverse complement strand
GTCTCCGGAAGCGGAACGCTGCGTCACGCCGTGATTAAGACCTCTTATTATTTCAAAGAAATCATGGTCGTTTTGGTTATGACCACGAGCGACTTCCCCCATCGGGAAGAGTTCGTCAAAGATCTTTTGGGCAAATGCCCGGAGATCACGACTTTGGTGCTTAACGTGAACAAGAGCACCGGCAGCAAGATCCTTGGCGATGAGATGGAAACCTTGTATGGGCCAGGCTATATCCAAGACGAGCTTTGTGGCTTGCACTTTAGAATCTCGGCGAAATCCTTCTACCAGACCAACCCCGTGATGACGGAAATCCTCTACAAAACTGCAATGGATTTTGCAGAACTCACTCCGAATGACGTTGTTTTCGATGCCTATTCGGGCATCGGTACCATCGGGCTTATTGCAGCCAAGCACGTCGCCAAAGTCATCTCGGTCGAAATTGTTCCTGAAGCGGTGGAGGATGCCAAAAAGAACGCTATCCAAAATGGCATCACCAATTTCGAGGTCTACGCTGCCGATGCTTCCTCGTATATTTATCAGCTCTTTGCTCAAAAGCAAAAGGTCGATGTTCTCTTTATGGATCCTCCAAGGAAGGGTTCTGATGAACGCTTCCTTAAAGCGGTTAAGACTCTTAGGCCGTCTCGTCTTATCTACGTTTCATGCAATCCGTCGACTTTGGCACGGGATTGCGAATTCCTTTCTGACACCTACAAGATATCGAAGCTACAACCAATCGATTTATTTCCTCAAACTCCGCATGTTGAGACTGTATGCGAATTGTCGTTAAGAAATGACGACAAACACTAATGTTTTAGAAGATTATTAAGAAATCGAGAAACCCGATTTTACCCCATTTTTGACCATTTTCAGGGAGTCCAAAAAACCATCTAGAGTGCGGGGACATATGAAAAGCATCGATGAACAGCCACTTTTCTGAAAACGGTCATTTTTGGCCAAAAAGAGCGATTTTCAAAACTTTTTCCGGGAGACAAGCGATGAATACACTGTGCTGTTTTTTGCTTAAAATTTCTCTTTTTGGTCGCTCATCCTTGTTATAATCATTTAAGACTATTTTTTGGCTTTACTAAGCAACGTTCTCCAGGAAGGAATTTGCTGGCTGAAAAAGCGAGGAGCATTCATGATCATCTATCGGGAAACCGTCGGGACCTTTGTTGATCAGTGTAATCGGGGCATCATAGCCGGAATTGTTTTGGACGCCGTTAAGAAACACCACGTTGGGGCTGGAGCGCCTCGTGAATTCAATGCCTGGCAGAATTCCTTGCCTGTTTTAGCCAAGAACGTCTTCTCTGACAAGGAAATTGATCGAAACATCGATGTGGCCATCGAATACAAGCTCGCGACCTCTGGCGAGCGCGTTGATTTTATCGTCTATGGCCGCGACCCAGCCGGGAAAGACACCCTCATCAGCATCGAGCTCAAGCAATGGGGCGAAGCCAAACGATCCAATCTTCATAACTATGTCCTCGCGAACACTCACGGCACGGTCGTCGAGGACCATTGGCATCCTTCGGTTCAGGCCTACAACTACAAGAGCATCCTCAAAGCTTTCAACGAATACATTTATGACAATGGTGTCGATTTGGAATCCTGCGCCTACTGCCACGAAATGCCCCAGGTCTATTCGTTCCTGATGAAGGACGACAAGCTCTACCCGATCATCCATTCCTCGCCGATTTTTCTCAAAGGCGATGAGATCAAGCTTGGGGAGTTCATCAAGAAATACGTCAAGACGCCCCATCAGGAACTGCTTTATGAGATCGATAACTCTGCAATTCGGCCCTCAAAGGAGTTTTCGGAGATGTTCCTTTCCGCTATGGCAGGCAACGAAATGCTGACCTGCGACAGCGACCAGGCTTTCTCGATCTCCAAGGTGGTTTCCGAGGTGAATTCCGCAATCAAAGACGGCATGAGAAGGACGATCATCATCAGAGGTGGCCCTGGTACAGGAAAATCGGTGGTGGCGATCAATATCCTTGGCCAACTTTTGCATCCGAGCGATGGTTCCCCTCGGAGGAATGCCTGCTACGTAACCCCGAACTACACCCCGCGCGAGGTGTTCTCAAACATCATGGTGGCCGGCGATTACAAGAAGACCGCCATCCGCAACGTCTTCAAGAAGATGAGTTCTTTCACCAATTCATCTCAATTCGACTATGACTGCATTATCCTCGATGAAGCCCATCGCGGATTCACCTGGAAATTTGGCTATGGGGTCGGCCGCGACGTCGATATGATCGATCGGCTGTTCTACGCCTCCAAGGTCAACGTCTTCTTCGTGGACGAGGACCAGGTCGTAACGAAAGATGATTATTTGACGGCTGCCGTTATCAAGAAATACGCAGCAAAATACGGATCGACGGTCATCGAGGGAGACGAGCTTTCGCTGAAATCGCAGTTCCGCTGCATCGGCGGGGAGAATTACATCGCCTTCATCAACTCATTCCTCGGATACAACCAAGATAACGTCCATCTGGAAAAATCCCAGTACGACTTCAGGGTCTTCGATTCGCCGTCCGCTATGAGGGACGCCCTTTTCGCCAAGCAGAACGACAAAGGCGTCTCGCGCATCGTGGCCGGGAATACCTACGAGTGGAACAGCGTCGGGCATGAGCGGGACCGCGAGGATGACTATGACATCGTTTTCCCGGAGTACGATTTCAAAATGAAATGGAACCTTCGCCAGAATCTACCATTCGTTGATGACCCCTCGCAAAACAACCGCGTGGGGTGCATCCACACGATTCAGGGCGTCGATTTGGAATACTGCGGTGTCATCATCGGAAAGGATCTTATCTATCGCGATGGAAAACTTGTCTTCGACAAATCAAAGGAAGCAAAGGACGACACCTTCTCGGGGATCCGCACGGCCGATGATGTTTTGGCGGAAAGAATGATTAGGAACAGCTACAAAGTCCTTTTAACGAGAGGCATCAAGGGAACCTACGTGTTTTGCGAGGACAAGGCGCTTTCAGCATATTTGAAATCGATGATTGATGAATGAAAGTTTCTGAACAAGGCTAAATTATTAAAGAGATTGTGTTAAATAAGTGTTAAAATCTAAATGACAACGAATGACATATCCTGAACGCATTAAAAAATTAAGAGAAAAAGCTTTCCTATCCCAATGTGATTTGGCGAGAATTCTCCATGTGTCCAATGTGACCGTAAATCGTTGGGAAACTGGTAAGTTCGAGCCAACTATTAGCAGCAGGAAAGCACTCTGCAAGTTGTTTTCGAAATATGGCATAGGGGATTAGCGATGTCCAAAGAGATTAGCCAAGAAAAGGCGCAGATTAAATCCAAAGAAAGAGTCGCTGATCACGGCGAAGTTTTTACTAACAAGCGCGAAGTCAACGCTATGCTCGATTTGGTAAAAGGAGAATCCGAAAGGATTGATTCTCGATTTTTAGAACCGGCATGCGGAGACGGGAATTTTTTGTCAGAAATTCTTAATAGAAAACTAATCTCTGTTAAGAACAAATACGGGAAGAGCCCGGCCGACTATGAAAAATACTCAATCGTCGCTCTTACCAGCATTTACGGAGTTGAGCTGTTGGAAGATAACGTGAAAGACTGCATCGACCGTCTCTATGACATTTGGAACGATCAGTACACAAAAAATTGTAAAGACGACGCCAACGATGAAGTGAGAGACGCCGCAAAGTATATTCTCCAGAAGAACATCTTGTGTGGCGACGCTTTGACTTTGCTTCAAAGCAATAAGGAGCCCATTATTTTTGCGGAGTGGTCTTTGGCTCAGGGAAGCATGATCAAAAGAAGAGATTTTCGCCTTGACCAAATGATGGAAGGCCATAACGACCAAATGTCATTGGATATGTTTGTTCAGGGCAACGAGTGGGAATATGACAAAGAAATTGACGCCATGATTCCGGCTCCGATAAAAGAATATGAACTTATGAATTATTGGGAGGTTCAAAAGAATGGCTGATAATTTGTACAACAGTATTTATAATCCAGATGTTCTTTCTTGCTTAGCTAATTTATCAAACGACGAAGTTTTTACTCCCCCAGAAATCGCTAATAAGATGCTGGATTTGCTTCCGAAAGAGTTGTGGTCTGATCCGAATGCCACTTTCTTAGACCCAGCTTGTAAGTCCGGAGTTTTCCTTCGGGAAATCGCAAAACGTCTTATCGAAGGATTAAAAGATAAAATACCTGATCTTCAGACGAGAATCGACCATATCTTCCATAACCAGCTTTACGCAATCGCAATAACGGAAATGACAAGCCTTTTGGCAAGAAGGAGTGTCTATTGTACGAAATACCCAAATACTGTGTATTCGGTTTCTCGTTTTGAAAGTCCCGCCGGCAACATTCGGTATCAAAATGTCGCTCATGTTTTTAGGGATGGAAAATGTATTTTCTGTGGTGCGTCAGAAAAAACGTTTGGTGACAAAGCTCGGAGCGGATTAGAACGGCACGCCTATGAATTTATTCACACAACAAAACTGGAGGAAATATTCGGCATGAAATTTGATGTAATAATTGGAAATCCACCTTATCAGTTAGACGACGGCGGCTATCAAGCGAGTTCAAAGCCGATATATCAGTGTTTTATTAAACAGGCCGAAATGTTGAAACCGCGTTTTCTTTGTATGATTATCCCCTCCCGTTGGATGACGGGTGGCAAAAATTTGGATGAATTTAGAAATGAAATGATTGCTGATACAAGATTAAAATATCTTTGTGATTATTCCGATGCAAAAGAATGTTTTCCAGGCACTGAAATAAAGGGCGGCGTTTGTTATTTCTTGTGGGAAAGAGATTATGCCGGACAATGCGAAATCGTTCGAAAAAATGGCGATCAGATTGAAACAACAACTAGATATTTGAAAGAACCTGGTGTCGATGTTTTCGTTCGAGATTCAAGGCTTTTGCCAATATTGAAGAAAGTCTTAGCATATAAGAAAAAATCATTTTCAAACTACGTGTCGCCACTAAGACCGTATGGTCTGCGTGGCGACACGTTTAAAGATCCGACGAAATACGCTCTGCCTAAAATGAGTGAGAATCCAATCCCTGGCGGCATCACAATTTGGGGTTTAGACACTCATTTACATCGCGTAAAAAGATATGTTCCTTCTGATTATCCATTTCCTAAAAAGGAAACTATCGATCAGTACAAAATATTTGTAACACGTAATTATGGCAATGGTGATTTTGGTGAGATTCCAGCATCACCTATTCTGGCCGGTCCTGGTGAAGCTTGCACGGAAACTTTTATATATGTTGGTGGCTTTTCTACCGCCGAAGAACGCAATTATTGTTTTTCCTATATGAAGACAAAATTCTTTAGGCTTATGGTCAGTGTAAAAAAACAGGATCAAAATGCTTCCCAGGGAATTTACAAATACGTTCCAATTGTCCCTTTTAATAAACTTTGGACGGATTCTGAATTATTTACGATATTCGGGCTTTCTGATGAAGAAATTTCTTTTGTTGAAAGCGCGGTCCCTGAATGGACTCAAAAAGGAGAATAATTCATGGAAAAGGATTATTTTTCCGAAAAGCCTGTATGCTCCCCTCAAATCTATGCCTACTCCGACGATAATCCCCATTACGCCGGATATTTGAAGGTTGGATATACCTCCATTGATGCTGACAAACGAGTTGCCCAGCAGTATCCGACAAAACGCCCTGACGGTTCAAAGCCATATAAGATTGTTCTTGTGGAATCGGCCATGTACCCAGACGGCTCTTCTTTTATGGATCATGACGTCCATGCCGTCCTCAAGAAGCAAGGCTTCAAAAACGTTGGCGGCGAGTGGTTCGAATGTACTGTTGAGGATGTAAAAAAGGCTATCGTCATAGTCCGTAATCATCTCGACGTTTCCGTGAAAAGAGATGAAGACTTCAAAATGCGCCCTGAGCAGAAAGAAGCCGTCGAAAAAACGGAAGAATATTTCAACAAAGAAAAGGCCAGAGACCCGAAGTCCAGTCCGAAATTCTTATGGAACGCCAAGATGCGTTTTGGCAAGACTTTTGCCACGTATGAACTAGCCAAGAAGATGGGCTTCAAGCGAATACTGATTTTGACATTCAAGCCTGCAGTTGAGACCGCTTGGCAGGACGATATCTCTCGACATGTGGATTTTGAAGGGTGGCAGTTTGTTTGCCCCGGTGGCAAAACCTACGAGGAGTGTGACAAATCTAAACCCATCGTCTGCTTTGGCTCTTTCCAGGATTACCTCGGCGTAGATGATGCCGGAGGAATCAAGGCCAAAAACAAGTGGGTTCACGAGACCCCTTGGGATTTGGTTGTCTTCGACGAGTACCACTTCGGGGCTTGGCGCGAGAACGCCAAAAAGCTTTTCGAAAAGCAGGATGAAGACGATTATGAATCCGTCGATATCGAAGAATATCAGGCAAAAGAAGCCGGAAACGCCCAAAATGAGACATGGTTGCCTATTAGCACCGATTACTATCTTTTCCTTTCAGGCACGCCTTTTAGGGCTCTTCACAACGGCGAATTCATCGAAGACCAAATTTACAGTTGGACTTATTCCGACGAGCAAAGAGCAAAAACCGCTTGGGGAAACCAACCGGACAATCCTTACGCGGCTTTGCCTCGGATGATTTTGATGACTTACCAGATGCCTGACAGCATCAAGAAGATTGCTTTGCAGGGCCAGTTCAACGAATTCGACCTGAACGTCTTCTTTTCGGCCGAAGGCAAAGGGGACTCCGCACGCTTCGTCTTTGAAGATTACGTCCAGAAATGGCTCGATTTGATTAGAGGCGCCTATCTTCCCGGCACCTTAGATGACTTAAAGTTGGGGAACAACAAGAAACCGGCCATGCCGTATTCGGATACTCGACTTCTCAACGTTCTCAGCCACACCCTTTGGTTCTTGCCTAATGTTGCCTCATGCTTTGCTATGAAGAACCTTTTGATGCAAAGTCAGAACGCTTTTTACCATGATTATGCGGTTAATGTCTGTGCCGGAACTCAGGCAGGCATAGGCCCTGACGCTCTCGGCCCGGTTGAGGAATCCTTCGGCAATCCGTTGAAGACGAAGACAATCACTCTGTCTTGTGGCAAATTAACGACTGGCGTTACCGTCAAGCCTTGGACGGGCATCTTTATGCTCCGAAATCTTTCCAGTCCCGAGACCTATTTCCAAGCGGCTTTCCGTGTGCAGAGTCCTTGGGTCGTGAATCTTGACGATTCGGGCCACAAGCAGATCATGAAAGAAAACTGCTATATTTTTGATTTTGCCTTGGACCGCGCCCTTAAAGAGGTCCAGGAATACAGTTGCGGTTTGGATATTGGAGAAAGCAATCCCGAAAAGAAAGTAGGGGAGTTCATTCAGTTCCTTCCGGTTATTGCGTGCGATGGGTCTTCAATGATCCCAGTGGACGCTTCCCAGATTTTGGATATCACGACCTCCGGGACGACGGCCACATTGCTTGCTCGCCGTTGGGAGTCCGCTTTGCTTGTCAACGTTGATAACGATACTTTGAGTCGTTTGATGGCGAGTCCCGAAGCGATGGCGGCTCTTATGAAAATAGAGGGGTTCCGCAGCTTAAACAAAGACATCGAGACCATCATTAACAAGTCTGATGCTGTTAAGAAAGCCAAGAAAGATGGCACAGATAAATCCGATAAGGAAAAGAAAAAGCTCACAGAAGAGGAAAAAGAATACAAGTCAAAGCGCAAGGAAATACAGGAAAAACTCATAAAGTTTGCCACCCGTGTTCCAATCTTCATGTATCTCACCGACTTCCGAGAGCATTCGCTCAAAGACGTTATCACTCAGTTGGAGCCTAATCTTTTCAAGAAAGTCACTGGTTTGGATGTGAAGGATTTCGATCTTCTTGTGTCTTTAGGACTTTTCAATCAACAAGTGATGAATGATGCTGTTTACAAATTCCGTCGCTATGAGGATTCCAGTCTTTCCTATACTGGCGTCGATCGGCATCAAGGCCAAAGCGTTGGCTTATACGACACGGTTTTGTCCAGGGAAGACTATGAAAAGTTGGCGGCTTCCCAACAAAATTCGACCATCGCTAAGCCACATGATCCTAAAGATATTCCTAGTTTTGGAGCAATCGTGAAAGCCTATGTTGATGAAGACGATGATGAAGACGAAAACGAGTATGAAGAAGGCCCCATTGTTGAACGTTCGGCTATCGGTGCAACCGTACCCGCCGAATCGCCTAGGGAACCGATTGTTCCGTCTCCCGCGGTCGCCCAGCCTCATCAAACTCAGTCTATCTCCAATACGGTTCCACCATTGGAAATTGCTGACTTTCCTGGAGCCAAAGCGGGTGATACTGTTGTTCACGAGAAGTTTGGAGAAGGAAAAGTTCTTTCGTTTGAAAACGACCTCGTTGTCATCGATTTTGGCAACGGACACACGAAACGATTTGAATACCCAAATGGGTTTATCAAAGGCTTTCTTAAACTGAAATAAAGGAGACGAACATGGGAAAATGTGCAATTTGTGGTAAGCCCTCCGGTATGTATCCGCTTTGTTTGGAACACTCGAAGATGATTAAAACCGGGGGAGTCGTCAAGAACTCAAAAGGAGAATGGGTTTTGGCCACCAAAAAAGAAGAAACAAAAGCCAGCACGAAGTGCGTTGTTTGCGGGAAAGAAAGCAAGGGCATGCCTCTTTGCCACGATTGTTGGAAAGATGCCATGGCCAAAGAAGAAGAAATCGACAAAAACAGTCAGACCCCGGCTTCATTAAAAACGTATTATTACAACTTGAAATCCAGCATTTATCGGATGACCGGTATTGAGTTTATTAAGCCAAACGCCCTCAAACTATTTTCTATCGCTTTTTTGCTTTCTGATTCTTATTCCGATACCTCGTTGGCTACCCGCGTAGCTGATGACGTCAAAGATATTATGGATGCCAAAAAAGAGAAAAAGGTCATTCGGAACGACGAAACAGTGAAGCAAGATCTCCAACAATCTGGACAAATGAGGACTGAAGATGGGCACATGGTGAAATCCTTGGGCGAACAGGCGGTGGACAACGCGCTCTATAATTCCGGCTGGGCCCATTGTTATGAGAAGAAGGTCGTTGGCATCGACGAAAGAGCCGTGTTTTGTGATTTCTTTATCCCCGGCAGTTTTGGCAAAGGCGTTTACATCGAATATTGGGGGATGGAGACCGATGATTACAACGATAACAAGGCGGAAAAACGCGACCTTTATAAGAAACACAATTTACCGTTGATTGAAGTTGAAAAAGATGATTACAAACAAACCGGGGTTCTCTCCGAGAACTTAAACACCGAGATTAGGAGACTTAATAAAGAATACAAATTAGGTATTAATGTGCCTGGCGGTGAATAAAATCCTTCATGGAAGACGATAAACGCATACCCACTTATGAGCGTCGTAACTACGCCAATACCGGCTCCCGGCTTGGCACTTATGGCTATGTCGTGGTGAAGCCCTTGGACGATGAGCACGACGCCCTCGTCCGGAAGATCACGCCCTTTCAGCGCCGCTGCATCCTCCTCTACAAGATCCAGCTGGCCGACGGCAAGGGGATGATTATGCGGATGACCGCCTTTTTCCTCGGCTGCAAGGAGAGGACCCTCCAATACGACCTCCGCTGGCTGGAGAAGAAAGGGTACATCACCATCGAGCCAACCGTGGACAAGAATGGCGCCACGTCCTTCAACCGCTACCATTTCGTCCGTGCCATCGAAAGCGAGTTCTACGACTTCAAGCCGACCATCACGAAGGTCTACGCCCAAGGCAACCCGCTTGCCCTGCGCGAATGGCACTGGGACGACTACAAGACCATCCCCGGCGTGAACGATGATTACCATAACGCCTTCGACAAGTACGAGAACTACATGGAACTGTCCGCCAAGAAGCGGAAAAAGCGGAAGATCGAGGACGAAAGGCTCACCGAAGTCCGCTCCCCGATTTTGAATAAACACAAATAACAACCTTTTTTGAGTAAAAAATCTTTTGAGAGATAAGCCCGATGAAACGGGCTTTTTTCGTATGCAATTGTAAATATTGAAGAGGGGTGCCGGTGCAAATCCGTATTTGGTAAGTGTAGGGACATTTCCCGCGGTTTTGAATCGCGAGACACGACCCTTCTGAAAGGAGAGAAAGGCATGAATCTGGACTACATCACCATCAACGGCCTCGACGCCAACACCAAGAAGCGGATCGAGGAAGACCTCGCCAAGAGCGGCTACACCGGCAGCAAGTCGGCCTACGTCACCGCCCTCATGAACGACGGCCTCGACAAAAGGGAGGCCATCCGGGGCGTCACGAGCGAGAAGGACTTCCAAAGCCTCTACGCCAAGGCGAGCGCCATCGAGGAACGGCTGGAGGGCATGAGCCAAAGGCAGTGCGAGGGCGGGGCCGACGCGGAGGTCTACAAGATCCTGCTGATCGAGATGTACCGGCTCTTGGAGCTCTTGGTCAACTCGAGGGGCATCGACCATTCCGACATCGACGAGGGGCGGAGGGACGTCCTGCCGAAGAACCTCTTATTCCGGGAGAAGGAGATCAAGCAAGCCTATGGCAACAACACCTAACGTGGTCTTAAGGACCCATTACTACGACCTCAAAAGCGAGGGCCAGGAGTTCTACTCGTCGAACATGGACGACGATTACCTCTCCTACATCGACAAAGGCATCAAGACCACCAAGGTCCGCGATTACGTGGCCTACGCCAGTGACAGC
>JGI20225J20221_1002199_pt3 | contig 10722 bp, 13 predicted proteins | sample BioMet4_FD_20221 | JGI IMG/M metagenome (IMG submission 20221) | reverse complement strand
GCTGGTCGCGGTCATCCACCGCTCCGAGCGCCTGCGCGACACCCTTAAAAAATGCGAATGGTTTTCCATTTATGCCCTGACGTTTCTGGTGATTGCCCTTTGCCTGTTTTTCCCGCTGCTGTCCACCTATCTGGTGCAGCCGTTCCTAGTAAAGATGTTCCATGAAACCATTACGACGCTCATCAGCAGCAGCGATCTTAAAATTATGTTCCTGATGCTCTGCACCATGCTGATCCTGCCCGTGATGGTTCGCCTGCTTACCTTCGGCAAGAAAAACAAGATTGTGATATCCTATATGGGCGGCGCCAATGCCGGCGACGACCGCCACTTTACAGACTCCTTCGGTCAGGAAAAATCCATGTACCTTGCAAACTGGTACATGGAAGATCTGTTTGGAGAAAAGAAAATATTAAAGCCGTCCCTGGTTCTCGCTTCGGCGGACTTAATCGTACTGATGATTGTCGCAATTGGGGGTGTGATGTAATATGCAGACTTTAGTGAAAATTGTACTGTTTATAATTTTCGCGCCGCTCATCGGCGGGCTGCTCTCCGGATTTGACCGTAAAGTCAGCGCACGGCTTCAGGGCCGTCAGGGGCCGCCGCTTCTTCAGCCCTTCTACGATTTATTTAAGCTTTTTTCAAAGCAATCGGTCGTTGTCAACGGCGTACAGGATTTTCTGGTTGGCGGGTTCTTTGTCTTTGTTGTCTTTACCGGATGTATTTTTTTTGCGGGCGGCGATCTTCTGCTCGTATTCTTTGCGCTCACGCTGGCAGAGGTGTTTTTAATCATGTCGGCGTCTTCCGCCAATTCCCCTTACAGTGCTATGGGCGCGCAGAGGGAACTGATGCAGATGATGGCCTATGAACCGATGATGCTTCTTGCGGCTATCGGGTTTTATATTGCGACCGGCAGCTTCAATGTCATTGACATTGTGCACAGCGGCACTTCCGCCATTGCGGTTCTTCCGGGAATGTTCTTCGGGTTCCTTTATATTCTTGCCATTAAGCTGCGCAAATCGCCGTTTGACATCAGCACCTCGCACCACGCCCATCAGGAGATGGTAAAAGGCCTTACGACGGAGCTGTCCGGGAACATTCTGGCGCTGGTCGAGCTGGCGGGCTGGTATGAAGATGTCCTTCTGCTGGGTTTTGTGGGTCTTTTCATCATCAACCTTCAGTGGTGGAGCATCCCGGCGGCGGTGCTTGTCTGCATCGTCTCCTACTTCCTTGAAATTTTGGCCGACAATATTTTCCCCCGTGTAAAATGGGATAAAATGCTCAGTTCCACCTGGCTGGTGACCCTGATCGCCGGCGGCATTAACCTGCTGATACTGACGCTGATTCAATAAGGAAGGTGCTTTAGCGCATGATGAAAATATCAAAATCTCCATGGCTCCTGCATTACGACGGTTCCAGCTGCAACGGCTGCGACATCGAAGTGCTGGCCTGCCTGACCCCCGTTTATGACGTTGAACGCTTCGGCGTTATCAATACCGGCAACCCGAAGCATGCCGATATTTTTCTGATCACCGGCGGCATTAACCGTCAGAACGAAATGGTGGTAAAACAGATTTATTCCCAAATGCCGGAAAACAAGGTTGTCGTCGCGGTCGGCATCTGCGCCTGTGACGGCGGCATTTTCAAGGACTGCTACAACATTCTGGGCGGTGTGGACAAGGTAATCCCGGTGGACATCTACGTCCCCGGCTGCGCCGCAAGGCCGGAAGCGATTATTGACGGCGTGGTCAAGGCAATCGCGCTTCTGGATAAAAAACGCGAGCGCAAGCAAATCAGCGCCGCCGCGCTGCACAAGGAGGCTTAATCATGCCGGAAAATATTATTATTCCCATCTCCCATGAATCTTTGCTGGAAGAAGTTTTAAAAATGAAAGGCAGCAACTGCCGCCTGGTGCAGATCTGTTCCACAAGAACAAAAGACGGCTATGAGCTTACGTATTCGTTCGGCAAGGACTTCGACCTGTACGGCCTGCGCTTTCAAATCGGCGAGGATACCGAAATTCCCAGCATCAGCCACATTTACCCGGCATCCTTTTTGTATGAAAACGAAATTCACGATCTTTTCGGCGTGCCGATCAAAATGATTTCCCTCGATTATAAAGGTACCCTTTACCGCACCGAGAAGAAAACGCCTTTTAAATAAATGTAGGAGTGATACCAGATGTCCAAACGCAGCATTGTACCGTTCGGTCCCCAGCATCCGGTACTTCCGGAACCGATTCATCTGGATTTGGTGCTGGAAGACGAAAAGGTGGTAGAGGCGATTCCCTCCATTGGTTTTGTACACAGGGGCCTTGAAAAATTGGTGGAAAAAAAAGATTTTAATGAATATGTCTACGTCGCGGAGCGTATCTGCGGAATTTGCAGTTTTATGCACGGCATGGGCTACTGTGAAGCGGTGGAGCATATTATGGGCGCGGAAATTCCTCCCCGCGCCAAATACCTGAGAACGATCTGGTGTGAAATGTCGCGGATTCACAGCCATCTTTTATGGCTTGGTCTGCTTGCCGACGCGTTTGGCTTTGAAAGCCTGTTCATGGAAACATGGAGAATGCGCGAAAAGGTGCTGGATATGTTTGAGTATTCCACCGGCGGCCGCGTAATTTTTTCCGTGAATAAAATCGGCGGCCAGCGCAAGGATATGGATAACGATATGATTCGCGAATTCCTCGGCATTTTCGCGGATATGGAACGGAATCTGAAGGAACTGGCAAAAACATTCCTGAACAACACGGCTGTCAACAGCCGTCTGCAGGGCGTTGGGTTTCTGACCAGACAGCAGGCGTTCGACCTTGGCGCCGTGGGTCCGTTTATGCGTTCCAGCGGCATCAGTTACGACACGCGCAAGCTTGGCTACGCCGCTTACCCCGACCTTGAGTTCGAGCCGATTACCAGCGACGTCGGCGACTGCTACGCGCGTACCGACGTGCGCATCCGCGAAATTTTCCAGTCGATCGACATCATCCGTCAGGCGGCGGCAAAAATTCCGACAGGAGAAGTCGCCGTGCCGGTCAAGGGCTTTCCCGACGGAGAATACTTCATGCGGGTGGAGCAGCCGCGCGGCGAGGCAATTTACTACGTAAAGGCGAACGGAACGAAGTTTCTGGACCGTATGCGCGTGCGCACGCCTACCTTTGCCAATCTGCCGGGCATGCTGGAGACCCTGAAAGGCTGCCAGCTTGCCGACGTGCCGATTTTAATCCTGACAATCGACCCGTGCATCAGCTGTACCGAGAGGTGACATAATAATGAAATTACTGACTTTTGCAAAAACCGAGCTTCACAATTTATTTTCCAAGCCGGCCACCCGGCTTTACCCGCAGCAGGAAAGGGTATATCCGCAGCGCACAAGGGGCCATATTGAAAACGACATTGACACCTGCGTCTTCTGCGGACTCTGTTCCAAAAAGTGCCCGACAGGCGCCATCACGGTCAACCGTGCGGAAAAAAGCTGGTCCATCCAGCGGTTCAGTTGCATTCAGTGCGGCTACTGTGTGGAGAGCTGCCCCAAGAACTGCCTTTCCATGCATCAGAGCTATACGCAGCCCGCGGAACATAAGACAGTCGATACCATTTGCCAGACGCCGGAAGAAAATCAGAACGCATCATAAAATTAACGGAACACAGAAGAAACAGGAGGAAAAGTTGTTATGCATGATTATCACAAGGCTGCCGATTTTCTGAAGGAAGCCTCGGAAAAGGCAAAAGAAGCCGGTAAAAACAAGGTGACTAAAATTAATATTGCAGTGGGTGAAGATTCCGGATACTCGGGAGAAAGCATTCAGATGTATTTTGAGGATTTATCCAAGGGCACCGTCTGCGAGGGCGCCGAAATGGAAATCCACCCGATAAAATCCAAGCTGCGCTGTCCCACATGCAACGAGCTGTTTGAACGCAAACGTTTTGACTTTGCCTGCCCGAAATGCGGCACCCAGGGGGAACCGAGCGAAATAGGCAGAGAAGTGAAAATTGAAAGCATTGAAATGAAATGACCGTTTTCATTACCGTTTACGGGATTGTACAGGGCGTAGGCTACCGCCCGTTTGTCGCCCGCCTGGCGCGCCGGCTTGAAATTGCGGGTACGGTACGCAACAGCGGCGGTATTGTGGAAATCACCGCCTCCGGTGAGCGGCAGCGCGTGGAGGAATTTCTGCACTGCCTTCATACAAGCAGCCCGGACGGCGCGCAGGTGGTAAAAATCAACACCGCGCCGACGGCGGAACAGCAGCTTGACGGTTTTGTGATTCTGAAAAGCGGCAAAGCCGCGCAGGATAAGGAAGAAACCCCGATGATTCCGCCGGATCTGCCGATGTGCGACGAATGCAAAAAAGAGCTGTACGCGCCGGAGAACAGGCGCCGGGGATATCCGTTTATCAGCTGCGCTTCCTGCGGGCCGCGGTTCAGCATTATGGACACCCTCCCCTACGACCGTGAAACCACAACCATGAAAGATTTTTCCATGTGCCCCGACTGCGCGCAGGAATACAAAGCCGGGCGCAGATGCCACGCACAGACCGTTTCCTGCCATAACTGCGGGCCGCAGCTGATTTTGCTGGCCGGCGGAACCGAATTTGAAAAGCAGGACGCTCTTGAGCGGGCAATCACACTTCTGAAAGAAGGGGCCGTCCTTGCCGTAAAGGGCGTGGGCGGATATCAGTTTGTCTGTTCCCCCACGGATGAAGCTGCGGTGGAAGGCCTTCGGCTGTTGAAGGGAAGGGAAAAAAAGCCTTTTGCCGTCATGTTTCCCACTTTGGAAAGCATTCGCGAAATGTGTGATGTGAATGCGGATGAAGAAAATATGTTATTGTCTGCGGCTCGCCCCATCGTACTGCTGAACAAAAAATCAACCGGATTTTGTTCGGCAGTTTGTGGAGAAAGCCGTTTTCTCGGTGCGTTTCTTCCCTGTACCGGGCTGCATCAGCTGCTGACGGATGCCTGCGGTCCTTTGATTGTGACAAGCGGAAACTTTACCTCTGAACCGATTATTTTTAATGATGATGATATCATACAATTAAATATCCCCTATCTTTCCGGAGTGCTGTACAACACGCGCAGGATTGTGACCCCTTTGGACGATTCCGTCGGTCGGGTCGCCTGCTCGGTGCCACAGGTTATCCGCCGGAGCAGGGGCTATGTTCCCATTCCCGTTATACTGGAGCAAGGCGCAGACCAGCCGGTTCTCGCCATGGGCGGCGACCTGAAAAGCAGTTTTTGCCTGCTCAGCGGCGACCGCGCCTATCTGAGCCAGTACTTCGGCGATCTGGAAAATTACCGGGTATATGAAAATTATCAACACGGCCTGAAGCATATGGAGCAGCTGCTGCGAATTTCGCCGCAGCGGATTGCCTGCGACCTGCACCCCGGCTACCAGTCCTCCGCGCTCGCGCAAAGGCTGGCAAAAAACTTTGGACTGGACAGCCCGCTTCCAGTCCAGCATCACCACGCACACGCGGCCTCCGTTATGGCGGAGCACCGTCTGAACGGCTGTATCGGCGTGATATTCGACGGTACCGGCTACGGCACGGACGGAACCGTCTGGGGCGGCGAATTTCTGCTTTGCCGGGGCGCGGGCTTTCAACGGTGCGCGCATCTCAGCCGCGTTTTGCTCTGCGGTGGGGACGCGGCGGCAAAAAACGCCGTGCTGACTGCCGACTGCTATCGCTTTGCCGCGGGTGAAGGAGCGGGAAGCGAACGTTTCCCGTTTGTGGAAGCCGCCCTGAAGCATCGGGTCAATACGCAGAAAAGCTCCAGCATGGGCAGGCTGTTCGACGCGGTGAGCGCCCTGCTTGGCATTAGGGAAGAGAATTCCTATGAGGGCGAATGCGCCATCGCATTGGAAAACGCGGCCGCGGCGGCTAAAAGCGCGGGAAAAGAACCGGTTTCTTTCCATTTTCCCCTCAATCAAAATCCGGACGGCGAGTGGGAAGCAGATCAGGCCGATTTTATCCGCCAGCTTTTACAGGCCGTTCAGAGCGGTAAGGATAAAAATCTCATTGCGCTTGGCTTTCATTGGGCGCTGGCCGAGACGGTGCTTACGGTCTGTCGGAAAATCCGTGAAGAGAGCGGCGAAAACCGCGTCGCTTTAAGCGGGGGCGTATTTGCAAACCTCATTTTGCTGCAGGATTGCTTCGATCAATTAACATCGGACGGTTTCAAAGTATTCCTGAATTCCGCCGTACCGTCCAATGACGGCGGCATCTGTCTGGGGCAGGCGTGGCTTTGCGCGCAGACAGACAGTCCCCTGTAATCGTTTAGAATGATACCTCCGTACTTTCATGCGGATAAAGCATGGATGGTTTTACAGGAATCCGCGTACAAAAAGGAGATTGCCATGTGTGTTGCACTGCCCGGCAGGGTCATAAAATTAAACGGCACAAGGGCGACGGTGGATTTCAGCGGAAATACGCTGGAAGCGGAGGCCGGCCTGGTAAAAGTAAAACCGGGCGACAGCGTGCTGGTACACGCCGGATGTATCCTGCAGGTGCTTACGGAAGAAGACCGCAATGCGCTGGAGGAACTTTTAAAGGAAATCGAAGAGCTATGACGGATATTCAGTCTTATTTAAAAACTTATGACGGGCCGCCCGTCCGGCTGATGGAGGTTTGCGGAACCCATACGGCGCAGATTTCCCGCTGCGGGATTGCCGGGATGCTCTCCCCCGCCATCCGGCTGATATCGGGCCCCGGATGCCCGGTCTGCGTGACGGTTACCGCTTACATCGACCGGCTTGTTCAGCTTTGCATGGAACCGGGCAATGTAGTCGTCACGTTCGGCGACATGCTGCGTGTGACGGGCAGCCGCCAAAGCCTGAATGATACAAAAGCCGCCGGCGGTCATGTGGAGATGGTGTACTCCCCGCTGGACACTCTAAAGCTGGCGGCGGCCGACCCGGCGCGAACCTATATTTTCGCGGCGGTCGGATTTGAAACCACTGCGCCGGTTTACACCATGCTTCTGAAGGAAGCGGCTTCCGCCGGGATTTCCAACGTGAAAATCCTGACTTCGCTGAAAACCATGCCTCCGGTAATCGACTGGATCTGCAAAAATCAGGGCGGCGTGGACGGATTTATTGCGCCCGGCCACGTCAGCGTAATTACCGGCAGCGATATTTTTGAGCCTTTATCTGAAAAATACGGTATTCCGTTCGCGGTCGCCGGCTTTGAAGGGCCGCAAATACTGGCGGCGATTTACGCGCTGGTCAAACGGCGCGGCAAAGCCGTTGTGATGAATCTGTATCCCTCCGCGGTGACGCGGCGCGGCAATGAAACCGCTCAAAGCTTGATGCGGAGCTATTTCACCCCATGCGACGCGGCGTGGCGCGGCATGGGAACGATTCCCGATTCCGGCCTGTTGCTGCGGGAAGAATACGCCCGCTTTGACGCGGGCAGCGGCAATTTGAACACCGACTGCGGCGCAAATGCCCACTGCCGCTGCGCACAGGTTCTGACCGGCGCCATCGCACCGAATGAATGCCCGCTGTTCGGCTCCGGCTGCACGCCGCAGACACCGCAGGGCGCCTGCATGGTGTCCATGGAGGGAAGCTGTTACAATTATTTTACCAACATGAGGAAACGATAATGAAAATAACAATGGCACACGGCAGCGGCGGAAAAGCCACCGCCGAACTAATCGAAGATATCTTTGAAAAAAGCTTCCGCAATCCGGTCTTATCCAAAATGGAGGACTCCGCCGTCGTACCCGGCGCGGAGAAAATCGCCGTGACTACGGACAGTTTTGTTGTAACACCTTTATTTTTCCCCGGCGGGGATATCGGCAGGCTTTCCGTGTGCGGAACGGTGAACGATCTGCTGATGAGCGGAGCGGCACCCCGCTACCTCACCTGCGGCTTTATTCTGGAAGAGGGCGCCGATACGGAAGACCTGAAAAAAATAGCGGCCTCCATGGCGGAAACCGCCAAAGAAGCCGGTGTCAGCATCGTTGCGGGCGACACAAAGGTGGTGGAGGGCAAGGGCGGCGTTTACATCAACACCGCCGGCGTCGGCTTTGTACCGTCCAATGTTTCGCTCAGCGCTTCTTCCTGCGAAGAGGGAGATGTTGTACTGCTCTCCGGCAATCTGGGCGACCACCACGCGGCAATTCTGAGCGAACGGATGCATATTCAGAACACTATTCTCAGCGACTGCGCTCCGCTGAACGAGATAGTGGGAACATTGCTGAAAAGCGGTGTAAAGGTAAAAGCTATGCGTGACGTTACAAGAGGCGGACTGGGTACGGTACTGAATGAATTCTCCGCCGCGTCCGGGTGCTGCATGGAACTTGAAGAAGAAGCGATTCCCGTCTCCGCGCAGGTTCACGGCTTTTGCGAAATACTGGGACTTGACCCCCTTTATATGGGCAACGAGGGAAAGATGACAGCCGTCGTAGCGCAGGAAGACGCGCAAAAGGCACTTGCATGCATGAAAAACAGCCGGTATGGGAAAGACGCGGCGATCATCGGGAAGGTCGTTTCCGGAGAACCCGGCACGGTACTGCTCCACACCCCCATTGGAGGAGTCCGGATTGTCACCGTCCTGTACGGGGAAGGGCTGCCGAGAATCTGCTGAAACCGCTTAAAAATACATTTGAGGACAGCCGTCAGTGAACTGTATCCCTGAAAACGGACATTGAAAGAAAAGGGCCTCCTGTTGTAGGATAACTACGACAGGAGGTTTTGTCATGTCCAGAGTAAAGGGAGCAAAGAATAGGCCAAGAGAAACCATTGAAAAAATCATGCAGATGCATTATGAGCAGGGAATCACAACGAAGGAAATAGCGGCCCGACTTTGCATGCCGTATAAAACAGTGAAAAACATTATTACAAGAGAAAACAATCAGAAGAAGGAACATGTTATAAAAGTGCCGATGCGCCGAGGCAGGCCGCGAAAAACTCCTATTACTATGGAGCAAGCAATGAAGCTGCGTATCAAGGAACTGGAACGGGAAGTGGAACTTTATAAGTCTTTTCTTCAAGCTGTTGGAAGGATGTGAAAGCTTCGGTAAAATACTTAGCCATCTATCGTAATTGTGGAAAATATCAGATTTCCATCATGTGCAAATTTTTTAGCGTATCCCGAAGTGGGTACTACGCATGGGTGAAAAGGTATGAACAAGGCGATAAGGACGAAATCATCGGGAAATTAATTCTTCAGTGCCAGCAGAAAACAAACTACACATATGGCTATCGTCGCGTTAAACTATGGCTGTTGCGTGAAGTCGGCCTTGTTATTAACAATAAATCTGTTCTGCGACTGATGCGTAAATATAATTTATTTGCTCTCATTCGACGGCCCAGGCCGCTTTACCAACGACAACAACAGTTTCAAGTTTATGAAAACAGGCTAAGTCGTGATTTTAAAGCAGACCGCCCAAATCAGAAATGGGCAACCGATATTTCTTGCATCTTTACAAAGCAGGGAACGCTGTATCTTTCGATGATTAAAGATCTATATGACAATTTTATTGTAGCCTATGATATGGCCACTGAGCAGGACAACTCTCTAGTTTTCCGAACAATCGAAAAGGCAAAAAAAGAGGTCGCTGATGGACTGATCCTCCATAGCGACCAAGGGGCTCAATATACTTCACCAGGATATTTAAGCCTAACTAAACAATATTCGATTCTGCCATCCATGTCAAGAGCCGGAACTCCTTTGGACAATGCCTGTGCGGAAAACTTTTTTGGCACTCTTAAAGCAGAATGTATTTACCGACAGAAAATTCAGACCTTTGAAGAGGCAAAGCAACTTATCAATGAATATGTTTGCTTTTACAATTACGAGCGTATTCAATTAAAGACAAAGCTGACACCTTATGAAAAACGGTGCCAGCCTGCATAAATTCACGATTTCCTATGATAGGGCCCTTTATTCCTGTCCATTCTACGGGGAGCAGTTCACAGACGGCTGTCCTTTTTTATTCAGGACGACTCACCGCTGTTTTGCTGTGCAATCCGGTCGGCAAGATCGTTCAGGTATACCCAGCGCTCAGTCTGGGCGTCAAGCTCCGCTTCAAGCGAATCCTTTTCCGCAATCAGTTCGGATAAAAGGACGTAGTTGCTCGCTTCTTTTGCTATTTCGCGTTCCTTTTCAGCGATCTTTTCCTCCAGCCCGGCGATCACGGCGTCGATTTCGCCGTATTCCCGCTGCTCCTTAAAGGTAAATTTCAGCTTGTCCGACTTTTGACGGTAAGCGGTTTTCGGTCTGCTCTCCTTTGCCTTCGGGGCGGCGTCCTCCTGTTCAGGTTTCTGAAAGGTCAGGTAGTCCGAATAGCCGCCGGCATAATCGTGGATCTCCCCGCCGCGTTCAAACGCAAAAATGTGTTCCGCAACCTTGTCAAGGAAATAGCGGTCATGGGAAACGACAACAACCGCACCCGAAAAGCTTCGGAGGTAGTCCTCTAAAATCGTTAGCGTCTGTATGTCAAGGTCATTTGTCGGCTCGTCAAAGAGCAGCACATTCGGTGCCTGCATCAGCACACCGAGCAGGTAAAGCCTGCGGCGCTCCCCGCCCGACAGCCTGCCGATCAGGGAATACTGCAGGTCGGCTGTAAAAAGAAATTTTTCCATCATCTGCGCAGCGGTCAGCGTACCGTCCGGAGTAACCGCCTCCGGGGAAATATCCCTGATATAGTCAATCGCTCGCAGGCCGGTGTCCATTTCCTCACATTCCTGCGAGAAATAGCCGATGCGCACGGTCTCTCCAACGGT
>JGI20225J20221_1001059_pt1 | contig 10727 bp, 10 predicted proteins | sample BioMet4_FD_20221 | JGI IMG/M metagenome (IMG submission 20221) | reverse complement strand
ACACGTGTCTATAAGTCATATAGCAAGATTAAACAGGGAGTTTTTAAAAGGCAAATTCAGCAAATAGAAAACACGGTTAATAAAAACTTTAATTAGAATAAACAATTATGACATCTCGCTGCAGGGCGGGATGTCTTTTNTTACCATAAGAAATTGTTGAAAGGATAACGTCCTTTATGAATTTCTCCAACCATCTTATAAAGATCATTTCTCAATTTATCTATTCCGATTTTATCTTTTGCGGAGATAAAAATTGCAGGAGTTTTCTCTTTGATCTTCCAAAAAGATTCCAGTTGAGATAGATTCATATTGTTAAGTTTATTTGGGCTGAGATCAAATTCATCCTTTTTTATAAACCTGTAAGCATCTATTTTATTGAATATTACAAATGTCGGCTTATTTCCTGCACCTATTTCTTCCAAGGTTTGTTTGACTACTTTAATTTGTTCTTCAAAATTAGGATGAGAGATGTCCACAACATGTAACAGAATATCTGCTTCCCGCACTTCATCCAAAGTGCTTTTAAATGATTCAACCAGCTGGTGCGGCAGTTTTCTGATAAAGCCGACAGTGTCACTCAGCAAAAATGGAAGATTTTCTATAACAACCTTTCTTACAGTGGTATCCAGAGTTGCAAACAATTTATTTTCCGCAAACACATTGCTCTTGGAAAGAAGATTCATNATNGTACTCTTTCCNACNTTTGTNTAGCCGACAAGAGAAACCCTTATAAGTCCGCCGCGATTACCGCGCTGAACGGCCATTTGTTTATCTATTTTTTTTAAGTGTTCTTTTAACAAACTGATCCTGTCAAGAATAACACGACGGTCAGTTTCCAATTGTTTTTCACCGGCGCCGCCTCTTGTTCCGCGACCTCCTCTTTGTCTCTCCAAATGGCTCCACATGCCAGTCAGTCTTGGTAGAATATATTGATATCTAGCTAGTTCTACCTGTGTCTTTGCATATGCGGTTTGTGCCCTCAGTGCAAAAATATCAAGAATTAAAGAAGTCCTGTCAAGAATTTCACAATCCAATTCTTTCTCAAGATTTCTAACTTGAGCGCCTGTCAATTCATCATCAAAAATTGCCAGATGTATCTCTTTATCAGAAATATACTCTTTTATCTCTTCTATCTTGCCCTCTCCAACATATGTTCTTGAATTTGGTTTTTCAACCCTTTGCGTGAATCTTTTCCCACCCTCAATTCCCGCCGTAGTTGCAAGAAATTCAAGCTCATCCAGATATTCATTTGTCTGATTTTCCGTGCTGTCGGGAGTAATAATACTTACAAAAACCGCTTTATCCATTAAGCTGATTCAGATTTTTCTATTTTTATTGGTGCAAGTTAACTAATTTTACATCAAATATTTTTACTTATGTCCAAAAAGAGAATTTTTATTTTGTCGCTTTTAACCCTTTTTATTATGGGAAATTTTAATGATTCAATTGCTCAATCTCAAACCAAAAGAATGCGCGATTATGGTATTGAATATGGAATTTTTAAAACCGGAAAATTTAATGCAATTACTGATGTTCCGGGTGTTTCCGTAGGACAAGTTACACTTAATAAAGGAAACGATATGAGAACCGGTGTAACTGCAATTATTCCTCATCAGGGAAATGTTTTTAAATCCAAAGTTCCAGCCGCCTTTTTTGTTGGGAACGGATTTGGCAAACTTGCAGGAACCACTCAGATTCAAGAACTTGGAAACATTGAAACTCCAATTGTTCTAACAAACACATTAAATGTTTCCACGGGAATAGAGGCTTTGATTACTTATACGCTTCAGCAACCGGGCAATGAAAATGTTCGCTCTGTTAATGCGGTTGTCGGTGAAACCAATGACGGGGAATTGAATAATATAAGAGCCAGATATGTAAAGACGTCTGATGTTCTTGAGGCAATTCACAATGCCAAAGGAGGTCCCGTTGAAGAAGGATGTGTTGGTGCCGGAACAGGTACTGTTTGTTTTAGTTGGAAGGGTGGAATAGGTACATCTTCCAGGGTGCTTCCTAAAAATCTTGGCGGCTATACTGTAGGTGTACTGGTGCAGACAAATTATGGGGGCGTTTTAGAGATATGCGGCGTACAGGTTGGACAAAAATTGGGAAGTTATTCATTTAGAAAAAGCATAGAGCAGGAGGCAAAGACAGAGGAGGTGAAAAAAGGAGACGGATCCTGCATGATAGTGGTAATTACAGATGCACCATGTGATTCAAGAAATTTGCAACGTATTGCAAGACGGGCTATTATGGGATTATCAAGAACGGGAGGCAACGCTTCCAATGGTAGCGGAGATTATGTGCTTGCGTTATCTGTTTATCCGGATAATTTAGTTAAAGAGGGAGAGAAGATGCACACAATGAAAGTGCTTGATAATGACGAAATGTCTCCTATTTTTCAGGCTACGATAGAGGCAACGGCAGAGGCGCTCTGGAACTCTTTATTTGCTGCTAAAACCACAAAAGGATTCAATAATTATGAAGTACCTGCACTACCCGTAGAACAAGTTGTTAAGATGATTAAAACAGAAAAGGGAATAAAATAGGATAGGAATTTAATGTCAAAATAGTTATTGGGAACTTTACATAAAAAAGCGGTGCATTGTAAAATGCACCGCTTTAAATTTGTTGTCAATCGGAATTATTTCAACTGGAAAATAACAGGGAACGTATATCTAACTTTTACGTTCTTGTTTCTCTGTCTTCCCGGTGTCCACTTTGGTGAACTTGAAACAACTCTAACTGCCTCTTTATCAAGAGATGCATCAACACCTCTCAATACGCTGACGTTCTTTACAGAACCATCGGTGTCAACTGTAAACTGCAGAGTAACACGGCCTTGAACTCCGTTTTCCTTTGCAATTTCAGGATAATCGATGTGGCCGGATACCCATTTTGTAAAGTCATTCTGATCTCCGCCTTGGAATTTAGGTTTTTCCTCTACAATTGCGAAAGGAATAACTTCATTATCTGAGGCCTCTTCCGGAGCTGCTTGTGTAACAACGTAATCCTTGATATCAACTCCGACGCCCTTAACATCCTCTGTGGTAAGAATCGTAGAAGCAACTTTGATATCGTTGTTTACAATCTGGAGTACATCAGATACCACCGGCTCCCTGATATTCTCAGGAGGGGGAGGAGTTTCCTGTTGTGTAATAGGAACGTTCTCAACCTCGACCGCTGCCTGTGGACCGGCCTGAATAGTGCTTGATTCTTTATCCTTGGAACTCCATTCAAAGGCTACAAGGACAGCTGCAAGCGAGATCATTAAACCAATCTCTCTGAACAATAGCTTTTTGTTCTCAAGATCTGCTTTTGGTGTTTTTTTGATTTCCATATTAAGTACTTAAATATTCTGTTTTGCGAGGGTAAAGGTACGCATTTTTTCTTTTAATGGTGCACAAAATGTTGATAAACTCTGCAAAAATTAAATCAACTTTTGATCATACAAAATTTTCGCAGTGCTTCTTGTGGCATCCGCGCTTGCCGCAAACAATTTCTTTTCCTCTGCATTAAGATCAAATTCAATAACTTTCTCCCATCCGTCTTTTCCAAGAATAGCGGGAACTCCAATACAAATATCCTTTTGATCATACTCTCCTTCCAGGTAACAGCAGCAAGGAAACATTTTCCTGTCATCTTGAATAATAGATTTTGCCATAGTAGCGGCGGATACACCGGGAGCGTACCATGCGGAAGTGCCAATAAGTTTTGTTAAGGTCGCACCTCCAATCATTGTATCTGCAACAACTTTATTGCACTCATCGTTTGTTAATAACGAAGTAATTGGAATTCCCTTATAAGTGGCCATTCTGATTAGAGGAATCATTGTTTTATCTCCATGGCCGCCAATAACCATACCTTCAATATCAGATACAGGCACATCAAGCGCACGTGAAAGATAATATGTAAAGCGGCTGGTGTCCAGCAATCCACCCATTCCAACCACTCTGTGCTTGCTAAGCTTATTCTTTTTTAATGTCAGATAAGTCATTGGATCCATTGGATTTGCAATGATTTCAAAAATACAATTTGGTGAATACTTTAATACGTTAGCAGTGACATCGCTTACGATTTTTGCATTAACGCCAATTAGTTCTTCCCTTGTCATGCCCGGTTTTCTTGGCATTCCGGAGGTTACAATAACAACATCAGAATTAGCAGTTGCCTTGTAGTCATTAGTTACACCAACAAGACGGGTGTTAAATTGATAAATCTTAGAGGTCTGCATCATATCCATTGCTTTCCCCTCTGCAAACCCTTGTCTGATGTCAAGAAGTACAATATCAGAACAAAAGTTTAAGTGCAACATAGCATTTACACAGGTTGCGCCTACGTTTCCGGCGCCAATCACTGAGACTTTAGCCATAATCTTCTATTTTTTATTTATTAAAAAAATTTATCTCTTAATTTTGCAACATAAAAATCGCCGCAAAAATTAAACCACTCTCAACCAATTTGTGAGAGGCGACAAAGGTAGCATTTTTATTGCACTTAAAAAATTAAAGAGTTTATGATTCAATTCTTTGTTGAAAGAGTAAAATTCTCTCTTGTCGGAAAAAAACTTCTAAAAAAATGGATTGCTCAAATTATAGAGGCTCGCGATAAGGAATGCGGAGAAATAAATGTAATCTTTGTCTCCGACGGTTACATTTTACAACTTAACCAAAAAACACTCGGACATAATTTTTTTACAGATATTATTACTTTTGATTATACAGAGGGCCAGATAGTTAACGGCGATTTGTATATTAGCGCAGATACGGTTTTTGCAAATTCTCTTAAGTATAAGCAGACTTATGAAATGGAAATTTGCAGAGTAATCATTCATGGAATTTTGCATATGATAGGAGAGGATGATCTAACTCTTGTACAACAGAAAAAAATGAGAGCCGCAGAAAATGCCGCTTTAAAAAAATTATCTGTCGAGAGTATAAAATGCATTTTGAAAAATGATAGATAACAAATACGACATTATTGTTATAGGTGCAGGCCATGCCGGATGCGAGGCATCACGCGCTGCTGCAAAGATGGGTTTTAGAACACTTCTTATCACGATGGATATGAACAAAATAGCTCAGATGTCTTGTAATCCTGCTGTTGGAGGAGTGGCTAAAGGTCAGATAGTTAGAGAGATTGATGCGCTGGGCGGCAGCATGGGCCTGGTAACTGATGCCAGCACTATTCAATTTAGAATATTGAACAGTTCTAAGGGCCCGGCCGTTTGGAGCCCTAGAGCTCAATGTGATAGAATGTTTTTTGTTCTTAACTGGCGCTACGTTTTGGAGCATACCCCAAATTTATATATATGGCAAGACATTGTAAATGACCTTGATATATGCAGAGGTGGGGTTGCAGGAGTTAAAACATCCATGGGCGCGCATTTTTCAGCTAAGAAAGTTATCATTACCGCAGGAACATTTTTACACGGCAAATTATTCATTGGTTTACATTGTGCTGACGGAGGAAGAATTGGCGAGCCGACTGCCGTAGGGCTTACGGAAAAATTATCCGCCGCAGGAATAGAAACAGACAGAATGAAAACTGGAACACCACCCAGAATCGATGTTAAATCTGTAGATTTGAGCAAATTGGAGAAACAGCCGGGTGATAAGATTCCGTCAAAATTTTCATTTTTAAATATACCTTCATCTGTTCAGCTAAATGTTCCTCAGATGTCTTGTTATATGGTTCATACAAACCCAGTGGTGCATGAGATTCTTAAAAAGGGTTTTAAGTACTCCCCCTTATTCAACGGTATGATCCATGGAAAAGGGCCTCGATATTGCCCCAGCATTGAAGACAAAGTTAAAACTTTTGCAGGCAAGCCGCAGCATCAATTATTCCTGGAACCGGAGGGTTGGAACACGCATGAGTATTATTTGCAAGGCTTTTCTTCATCGCTTCCAATGCATGTGCAGGTAGATGCAATGCATCATATAAAGGGTCTTGAAACAGCGGAGATTTTCCGTCCCGCATATGCTGTAGAATATGATTATTTCCCTCCGACGCAACTTTATAATTCATTGGAATCCAGGAAAATAAAAGGTTTGTATTTTGCCGGACAAGTTAACGGGACCACCGGATATGAAGAGGCTGCGGCACAGGGTTTAATGGCCGGAGTTAACGCTGGACTGTCGCTTAGAAATGAGGATCCGTTGATTTTAAAAAGAGATGAATCTTATATTGGTGTTCTAATAGATGATTTAGTTACTAAAGGAGTGGATGAGCCATACAGGATGTTTACCTCAAGGGCCGAGTATAGAATTTTGCTTAGACAGGATGATGCAGACGCCCGTCTTACTNCTTATGGTTTTAAGATAGGTTTAGCGGATAAGAACAGGATGAAACTCATGGAGGCTAAGTATGCTGCAGCAGGTAAAATCACAGAATATTTTGACGCTAATAATATTTCTCCAAAACTTTCAAAAAAGTTTTTAAACAGTCACAGCAGTTCACCTCTTGTTGAGGGTAAAAAAATATCGGCTCTGTTAACCCGTCCGAATATTACTTTGACGGACTTGTTAAAAATTGTTCCTCGTGGAACAAAAGTAATTTCCCCGGCCACAGAGATGGATAAAAAATTCCCCGCTGTTGCGTTTGATTTTCCTTTTAAGCCAAAAGGAATTTCTTTGAAATCAAAGCAAAAATTTTCTTTAAAAGATGAAGTTTTACAAAGTGTAGAAATTGCAATAAAATACCGCGGATATATTCAAAGGGAAAAATTACAGGCTGATAAGATGCTTCGGTTGGAGAACATGAAGATTCCTGCCAAGTTTGATTATAACAAAGTTTATTCTCTTTCTACTGAGGGGCGGCAAAAGCTTATAAAGCATCAGCCGGTCACGATAGCTCAAGCTTCCAGGATTCCGGGTGTTTCTCCGGCGGATATTTCGGTTTTGCTTATTTTCTTTGGTCGCGGATAGTTTCTTCTGTATTGTATATTTTGTTGAGTCTCACAATTTCGTCCAAGGCTTAAAGAATTAGGCTTAATCACAAAGCGAACGGCGTTTTATGCTGGACCATAGGCATTTGACGCATAGCGGCAGATGCCTATGGTCCCAGAAAACAGAGAGTGTAGACTTATGTGAGGAAAAGGAAGTTTTGTCAGAGAACTTTTTATTTAAGTTGAATGTTATTAACAATCTGCCTATCAAAGTGTTAATAACAATTGTCTAAAGTGTTTCTTTATTGATTTGGCAGATTTTTTTAATTTTTAGCCAATTTTTAAAATACGCGTTTTAAGCCAATTTATTCAGGGATTATCTAAAGTAAATATATAAATAAAACACTATAACAAGTTGTTTGTTAGTTAATTAGTTGTAATTTGTTCCGCGTGGAACATTTTAAAAAAACAGGCCTCGGGAATGCCCCTATTTTTAAAGAACTCTCCTAATAGCAGCAAATGTATAAACACAAACAAAAAAGCCTCAAAAAGAGGCTTTAATTGAGAAATTCCCGTTTTTACTCTAGTGTGAACAAAAAATAAGCACCGTGAAAGGCATATCTGTTTATTATATCTTGATTGAGTATTTTTACAAAAGCATAAGGAGTCTCTCCAATGAACGGAGGATTTTCTTGTAATTTTTTTATCTGTTCCGGAGTTAAATCTTTTGTTGGATCCATGAATGAATTATCTTGATTAAATAATGCAATTTGAAATGCAGTGGTTTTATTGAATTTTTCCTCCGACATTACATACTCTAAAATTTTTTCACCCCAAACCAGACAAGGTTTTTTGTAAGAAATAATTTTCTCTCTTATTTGAGAAGGTGAACAAAAATTATACTTCCCGGATTCAATCATTTTTTCCGCATTTTCAAAGTTTTTATTTCCCTCGCACTTACAGGTTTTGAAGAAAAAATTGTTTGCATACGGGTTGTTGACAGGGACATTAAAACCAAGTTGAAAATAAAAATTCACTAAACTCTCTTCCGCCGGTCTGGTCAACAAAAAATCATATTCGGGAAGGTGTTTTGAAACATCTTGAAACAGTTTTGACGAATAGTGATTACCCCTGAATTTTTTCGGCGTTGCCACTCCGGCAAGATATGCTCCCTTTATGGCAATATCACCGGCCGAACCGAATTGTGAAAAAGGATAAAAATCTATCGGGATCAAAACAAAAGTTGAAAGGATTTTCTCCCCCTCTTCCAACACATAAATTTGTGCAAACGGGAATAATTTTTCCTCTACGAGATTTAGATAAGAATCATCTAAAGAAAAACACTCTTTCCATATACAACGGAGTGCATTCATGTCATTTTGAGTTGTCAACCGTGCAACCATATTTTCTTTAAGTTAATGTTACCTGCTACTAGCAGTTTGGGTTTAATTATTTTGCCGCAGCTTTTTTTAAATCTTCTATAAATACATCAATATCAGACTTTTGTGTGTTAAAAGCGCACATCCATCTGACTTCATTGGTAGCTTTGTCCCAAACATGGAAAAAATGTTTTTTCTCTAGCCTGGTGCTAACGGCTACGGGCAGAATTGCAAATACCGCATTACTCTGAACCTTCTTTGAAATTTTAACGCACTTGACTTCTTTGACTCTTTTCTCCAGGTACTTTGCCATAGCGTTTGAATGGCTCGCCATTTTAAGGTACAAGTTGTCTTTTAGGTAGGCCTCAAACTGAGCCGCAATAAATCTGTTCTTTGAATAAAGCTGGGTTGCCTGCTTTCTGTAATACATCAAAGAATCTGCAAATATTTTATTCTTTTTTGCATTCAAAACCACAACAGCCTCCCCTACCAGTAACCCGTTTTTTGTGCCGCCAAATGAAAGTACATCGGCTCCGGTGTCTGCAATAAAATTTTTAATTGGCATTTTTAAAGCAGCAGCAGCATTTGCTATTCTAGAACCGTCAACATGCAGATAACATCCATGCTTGTGCATTAAGTCTGCAAGAGCTTTAATTTCAGCAGCAGTGTATAATGTCCCAAGCTCTGTGGGCTCTGATATTGAGAGAATTGCCGGCTGTGTGTGATGCTGGTCTCCAAATTCAAGTTCTGCTTCAACGTCTTTTGGTGTAACTTTTCCATCCTTGCAGTTTAGAGGAACTATTTTGCATCCCGACAGTTTTTCTACCGCACCACATTCGTCTACAAGAATATGCGCTGTTTTTGGCGCCAGTATTGAGTTATATGTTTTGCAAAAAGTTGAAAGGGCAACGGCATTTGCGCCCGTGCCGTTAAAGACAAAAAGTGCCTTGCAATTACCGCCTAAAAGATTTTCCAGATTTTTTAGTACTTCCTCTGTGTAGGGATCTTCTCCATAAGCGAGATTGAAATCATGATTGATATCTTCTATTGCTTTCATTATCAGCGGATGAACTCCGGAATGATTATCGCTTCCAAAACTATGTTTTAACATGATAAGTTATTTTAGAAAAAAGCGCCCGCGTTTACTGCAGAATGCAGTTCAACAGGCGCCTTAAAATTCAAACAAAAATATCTTTATTATTTGCAGATAGCCTCATAAGCAACTGCATCCATCAGCTTGTCAATCTCTTTGGGATCAGACATTTCAACTTTAATAAGCCATGCTCCGTATGGGTCTTTATTTACGCTTTCAGGGGCACCATCAAGGTCCGGATTAACTTCTGTAACTTTTCCGCTTACCGGCATGTGAGCTTCCGCTACTGTTTTTACAGCCTCAATATTTCCAAAGATTTCACCCTCTTTAAGGTCTTCCCCTTCTGTTTGAATATCAAGGAATACTATATCTCCAAGCTGGCTTTGCGCATAATCTGTAATTCCGATGGTTGCTATGTTTCCATCTACTTTGACCCATTCGTGGTCATTTGAATACTTTAAGTTTGTAGGAATGTTCATATTATTTAGTTTTAATTATTTTTAAAATCAATGTTCAAATGTAATTAGATGCAGTTGTTTTTGCAAATTTCTTTAATCTAAAGAATAAAACCCAGCGCAAGTAAAAGACCAAATATTAAAATATTGCGGGCGGTGAGGCCAAGAACGGAGTTAAGTTCTTTCCCGTGATTTACAGTTTTCATTTTCCGCCATGTAAGAATGTGCGGAAGCAGATAAATTACCGTGAGCGCTGCCGCCCAGGGATATTTAGTAATCAGGCACACAAAGCATAACACAACGGCCATGACCCCGTTCATCAGATAATACTCTTCTCCTGTTTTTGCCCCATATTTGACTATTATCGTACGTTTTCCGCTTTTGGCATCTTGTTCTCTGTCGCGATAGTTATTTATTATAAGCATGTTGTCCGTAACAACCCCTATTGCAAATCCGGTCATGAGGGCTGTTAATGTGATGGTTTGTGAAAGGATATAGTATGTAAAACCGACCGGAACCAGTCCGAAGAATATGAGAACCAGGATATCTCCCATCCCCTTATAAGAAAATTTTGTGGTATAGAGTATGGCAAAAATCACACATACCGCACCTACGGCCACCAGCCACCAGCCTCCGTAAAGAACCAGCGGCAGACCGATAATGCAGGCGATTATCGTACAGATTATTATGCCCGTTCTCATTGCTGCGGGTGTAATCCAGCCCTGAGTTAATGCCCGTTTCGGACCAAGACGTTCTCCCAGGTCGGAACCCTTTTTAAAATCGTAATAATCGTTGATAAAGTTTGCATCTATTTGCATTGCAAATGCATATAAAAGACAAAGCAATGCCGGTACAAAAAATCTTGAAGATATAATCAAGGATAAAATGCTGTAATAACCCGCCGTGCCGGC
>JGI20225J20221_1003096_pt1 | contig 10730 bp, 5 predicted proteins | sample BioMet4_FD_20221 | JGI IMG/M metagenome (IMG submission 20221) | reverse complement strand
TTTTGATGAATGTGGGTGATAGGTGGAGGGGGTTGATGTTGAAGTGCGACAAATATAAACGAATTAAAATATTGATTATGGATAAGATACGGAAAGAAAAATTGGAGAATGCGAAAACGTTGCTTCAAAACATAATAGACGAAAAAAAAGAAATAACTGCTTTATTTGATGTGATTGAAATATTTAATGAAATATTAAAGAAGAAATGGGACGAGTACTTAGTAAAAAAGACAGAAAAGGCAGAAATTACTATAAAACATCCCGTAGGAATGCCATTTTTAGAATTAGTAACTCAAAAGAGAAACTCAGAAGGACAAAAGATAATGCATTTGAATCAATTGATTAAAAATACAGAAATAAATACTCCCAACAATAAGGGCAGAATTAGTCATCTATTAGTAACTCCTGTTTCGTTTCCTAAAGAGCCTTCTTTAGATGAATTATTAAAACAATTGCAAAATCTAAATAAATCACAAGATTATCATTTGACTAATCTATATAAGATAGTGAATTTAAAAAATACAATAGATAAAAAGGATCATTCTGCTGAAAGAGAAATGAATATAAACGAATAGTCATAAATTTAATCATATTGTGTTATGGAAAAAAAAGAAATTTTAGACCAGTTAAATGCGGTAATGACTGACCAATCTAAAAAGTGTAATAATACAAGTCGCTATATCGTATATGCGATATTTGCTTCAAGTTGGGGTGGCCTATTTAAAGCAGATGAGTATATTAAAGGGCAAGCAGACAATAAATCTCTTATAATAATTACACTTGTTTTATCTATCATCTATTTGACACTCGAAGTAGTACATTATTATCTAGGAACTACAGTTGCCAATAGACTTTTTGATAAGCTTTATGCCGATAAGATAGATGGCAATATTGCTATAAAAAGAATGAATAAAACAAGTAGTTTAACTTATGTATTAATGACAATTAAGTTGTCATTAATTCTCATAATGGTTGCGTTATTATTAATCTATTACATTGGAATACTATGAAACGAATAACTTATGTTTTAATATTTTTTATGCTCAATATGGTCGTTGTTAATATTTGGGGACAAGAGGTCTTTATTAAAGGTGTGAATTATAACATTCATGAAAATGAGGGTGTTGCCGATTGTTATGGTACAGATGGTAGTATTGAGGTGTTAAATATTCCAGAAACTGTCACATATAATGATAAATCATATACAGTTACAAAAATAAGCAGATCATCCTCGAATGCTTACAAAGGATCTTCTTATCCTAACGTTAAAATTATTTCTATTCCCAACTCTGTTTTAGAAATAGCTAACTTAGCTTTGAGTGAAAGCGAAACATTAAAAAAAATCACTATTCCCAATTCTGTTAAACTCATAGATGTTTTTGCCTTAAGTGATTGCATATCTTTGGAGGATATTGTAATGCCAGATTCTACAGATATTAGATATTACGAAGGTGATCTTCACTCTGGTCCCTTTTTATATTGTAAGTCAATATCAAAAGTAAGGGGAAATACCATCGCTTATCCAAAATATATTATTGAATCATCTCTTATACCAAATGACTGCCCCTTTGTCAAGCAAATACCGGCTATCGAATCATCCTTCAGCTATTTTGCTTATGACAAGGTGAAAAACAAAATTGCCGAGTGGCAAAAGAAGAAGGAATATGAAACAACAGCACAATGGAAAGTGCGTGTAACGGAGAAAACGCGTAAGCAAAAAATACCCCAGATTATTGAAGAGGTAAAAAAGGAATATATTGCCGAGCGGAAGCCGAAGAAAATGCAATGCACATTGGGAGCTTACGATGCCGATTACAATACCTATCCCGTTCAGGCCCAAGGATTCAATGCCTTTTATGCAAAAGTGCCGCTTAACGAAGCTCCAGCTTTTAAAGAACGATGGAACAATGTGGTGTTAACTCCCGAATATGGTTTGGTAAACGATCAGTTAGGTGTTTTATCCTGTACATTCAAACTCATAAATAAAGGAGGTAAAAGCCTTGTATATAATAGCCCGCAGAAATATGAAGGTGATCGTTCTTCCGATTTGGCCATCAACTTGCCACCTTTAGAAATAGACCTTTCAGGCAGCACGGGAAAAACGCAGGAAGCCACACCTGTGGTTACTGATAATGACGTGGACCTGAATATCCCCTCCACCTCTACCGTCAACTCCAAAACCTTTGCCGTGGTAATCGGCAACGAGAATTATCAACGAGCTGCTAAGGTAACCTATGCCAATAACGACGCCAAAGTATTTGCTGCCTATTGCCAAAAAGCACTGGGATTGCCAGCATCCAATGTTCGTCTTTACAAGGATGCTACTTACGGTTCCATACTGGCTGCGGTAAAAGATATTCAGTCTATAGCCGATGCTTATCACGGTGAAATCAACGTGATATTTTACTATGCCGGTCATGGTATTCCTGCCGAAAATACCAAAGAGGCCTACCTGCTTCCGGTGGATGCCGACGGTACACAACCCGAAGCCTGCTATCCTCTCAGTCTGCTTTATAAAAAGCTCGAAGGACTGAAAGCAAAATCTACATTGGTATTTATGGATGCCTGCTTCAGCGGAGCACAACGGGGCGAGGGTATGTTGGCTTCGGCACGTGGCGTGGTATTAAAACCGAAATTTGATGCGCCTCAGGGCAATATGGTGGTATTCAGTGCCGCCCAAGGCGACGAAACGGCTTATCCTTACAAGGAAAAAGGTCACGGGTTATTTACCTACTTCCTGATTAAAAAGCTACAAGAAACCAAAGGTGCAGTTACCCTTGGTGAGTTGAGCAACTATGTAACCACCAATGTCAGCCAACAATCTATTGTGGTAAACCGCAAAAGCCAGACGCCAACTGTTGTGCCTTCGGCGAATATGGGAGATGGATGGAAGAATGTGGTACTGAAGTAGAAGAAATAATTTAAATGTAAAATAGAAGAATATGAAAAGAACAATTCAATTAATATTTATTTTTCTTTATGGGACATTTCAATTAAATGCACAAATAGCAAAAGAAGTAATTGGAATACAATATTACATTACTTCCGCGAATACCGTTTCTGTAAATAAATACACTGGTATTGATTTAAAAGTTATTATACCTGAATCAGTATTTATAGATGGCAACTTTTATAAGGTAACAAAAATAGAAGAAAGCGCTTTCCATGGATGTAAATCAGTTGTTGGCATTGTCGTTCCAAATTCAGTTAAAACAATTGGATTTAGAGCATTTGAAGATTGCATTTCTCTTACAAATATATCTATTCCAAATTCAGTTACCGAAATAGAAAGTAATGCTTTTTTAAACTGTTCTTCTTTGAGATACATCACGTTACCCAATTCTTTAAGAGAAATAAGAGGACTATTCTTTGGTTGTAGAGACTTAGAGAATATAATTATTCCAAATACCATAGTAAATATTGATAATTCATCTTTTTATGGTTGCAAATCTCTCAAAAAAATAATCATACCACCTTTAGTATCTGAAATTTCGGATTATACATTCAACGATTGTTCGTCGTTAACTGAGTTACTCATACCGGAATCAATAAAGAGTATTGGTTGGCATGCATTCAATGGCTGTTCGTCGTTAACTAAATTATCAATACCGGAGAATGTCATTATCAAAAGTACTAGTTTTCTATTTGATGATTGCTGTTCGTTAAAAAGCGTCAATCTCCCTAAATCTGTCAAAAATATAGAGAAATACTGTTTTTATAACTGCAGATCTTTGAAAGAAATTATTATCCCTGATTCCGTTAGAACTATTGAGGAAAAAGCATTCTACGGTTGTCGATCTTTGAAAAAGATTACTGTTCCGAATACAGTTGACAGTATAGACCGTGATGCTTTTAGTTCATGCGAATCGTTAGAGGAAATAATACTTCCAGATAAAAAGCCGAATTATATAAGTTCATTTGATCTGTTTTCAAATGATAAAAAAATCGCAAACGTAAGAGGTCATAAAACACTCTTGCCATATTATGTGACAGCCGATTTTTTTGATAAAGATGCACCTGTACAAAAGAAAATAGCACCAATACTTTCTTCATTTAGTTTTTATGCAGCACCAAAACTTGAAGAAAAAGTAGCAGAATGGCAAAAACGAAAAGAATATGAAAGTACAGATCAATGGAAAGTACGAGTGACTGAGGAATCCCGATCTCAATTAGTATCACAAGAAATTATGGTATTACAAAATAAGTATATTTCTGAGCGTACAGCCAAACCAGACAATTATTCATTATTAAATTATGATGCAGATTACAGTGTTTTTATCATAAAAACTGATGGTTTCGATTCTTTTGGGATTCAAGTTCCGGTTTCGGAAGCTCCCGGATTTAGAGAGAAATGGAATAATGGTAAAGTTAAAATACTCCCCCAATATGGTATTATCAATGATCAACTGGCAATAATTTCCTGTACTTGCCAGATTGGAAGAAATAAATATCAAAGTGTACAAAAACAAGCTGATAATATATCTTCCAACTTAGCTCTCAATCTGCCGCCTTTGAAAATAGATCTTACGGGGAATACTGGAAAATCGGCAGAGTCCTCATCTTCCGTTATCGATAATGCAGTTGATATTAATATCCCTTCAACAACGGCAATCAACTCCAAAACCTTTGCCGTGGTAATCGGCAACGAGAATTATCAACGAGCTGCTAAAGTTGCTTATGCTGTTAACGATGCCAAAGTATTTGCCGGTTATTGCCAAAAAACATTGGGACTGCCAGCATCCAATGTTCGTCTCTATAAGGATGCTACTTACGGTTCCATGCTGGCTGCTGTAAAAGATATTCAGTCTATAGCCGATGCTTATCACGGNGAAATCAACGTGATATTTTACTATGCCGGTCATGGTATTCCTGCCGAAAATACCAAAGAGGCCTACCTGCTTCCGGTGGATGCCGACGGTACACAACCCGAAGCCTGCTATCCTCTCAGTCTGCTTTATAAAAAGCTCGAAGGACTGAAAGCAAAATCTACATTGGTATTTATGGATGCCTGCTTCAGCGGAGCACAACGGGGCGAGGGTATGTTGGCTTCGGCACGTGGCGTGGTATTAAAACCGAAATTTGATGCGCCGCAGGGCAATATGGTGGTATTCAGTGCCGCCCAAGGCGATGAAACAGCTTATCCCTATAAGCAAAAAGGACACGGGCTGTTTACCTACTTCCTGCTTAAAAAGCTACAGGATACCAAAGGCGCAGTTACCCTTGGAGATTTAAGCAATTATGTAACCAGTAACGTTAGCCAACAATCTATTGTGGTAAACCGAAAAAGTCAGACACCGACTGTTGTGCCTTCCGCAAATGTAGGCGATGGTTGGAAAGGGATGACGTTGAAGTAAAAGAAATGATCTATTAAATATAATTACTACATTATGAAATGCTTAAAATATATTCTTTTATTATCCTTATTTGATTTACTTTTTTTGCCACAAATATGTGTTGCACAGATGAATTATAAATTTGTGATTGAACCACAATTTGATGATGCAAAAGCTTTTAGCTCTAATGGTTTAGCTAGTGTGAAAAAAAATGGTAAATGGGGGTATATAAACAGTAGTGGGAAATTTGTAATTGATCCACAGTTTGATATTGCAATTGATTTCGATTCAACTGGATTAGCGGAAGTAGAAAAGTCTGGTAAACGGGGATATATAGATAAGAGTGGAAAGTGCGTAGTTGAACTTCAGTTCGAAGATGTGAATTATGACTATAATACAGGTTGGATTGCTGTTTGCAAATCAGGTAAATGGGGGTGGATTGACATGTCCGGGAAATTTGTGATTCAACCTCAGTATGAAGGTGCTAATTTATGGGGATTTTCAAGTAATGGATTAACTGCAGTAAAAAAGTCTGGTAAATGGGGCTATATAAACAAAAACGGAAAAGTTGAAATTGATCCGCAATTTGATTATGCATTAGGTTATTATGACACTGAAGAACTGGCATGTGTATTAGAATCCAAAAAGTGGGGATGTATAAATAAGACAGGAAAATTAGTCATTGCCCCTCAGTTTGATGATGCATTTATTTTTTATAATGGATTAGCCATGGTAAAAAAAGAAGGGAAAGTGGGAGCAATTGATAAGAGTGGAAAGTTCATTATTGAACCTCAATTTGAGAATGCCGGAGAATTTGGTAAAAATGGATTGGCCAAAGTAAAAAAAGAGGGAAAATGGGGATGGATTAATAAAACAGGGAAATTTGTGATCGAGCCTCAATTTGATCATGCTTCTAATTTTGCTCCAAATGGTTTGGCCCGAGTGAAAATCGGAGAAAAATGGGGATATATTAATGAAGATGGAAATAATATCATTGATCTACAATTTGATGATGCTTATGTTTTTGGGCTAAATGATTTAGCTGTGGTGAAAAAAGACAATAAATGGGGATATATCAATAAAACTGGAGACTTCATCATCACTCCTCATTTTGATGAAGCTTATGGTTTTACGCCAAATGGTTTGGCCGAAGTGAAAATCGGAGGAAAATGGGGATATATAAAAATGTTCTTACTAAATGACCAGATAAAAGAATATGTAACTGATAAAATTAACCAATGGCAGCAAAAAGGAGAATTTGAGAAAACAGCAGATTATCAAAAAAGAGTTAATACACAAGCCAGAAATCAGAAAATAGAAGTATATACACAAGAAGCAGTTGAAACATTGAAATCAGAATTCAAAAAAACAATTGTTCCAAGCGAATTTGAATTGAAAGAATATGATGCAGATAATGAGACTTTTTTAATTCACTCTATATCGTTGAATAATTTTGCCATTAAGGTGCCTATATCAGAAGCATCTGCCTTCAAGCAAAATTGGCCGAACATGCAGTTCAGTGGGTATGACTTTTACATTGACAACAACAAATTTCAATTGGGAAAGCTGACGGCTACCAATCCAGTCAACCATAAAGATTATAGTTATGATTGCAAGCAAGCAACTACTTATGTAGCAAACAATATCACATATAATTTTGACCCGATAGAAGTTGATGTAGCTCAAAATGGAAATGGAAAGAACAACTCTAAAATTGAATCTAAAAATATTGAATTAGGCAAGTCGGATATTGACATTAATATACCTGTCAACAAAGCCACTAATGACAAAACCTTTGCCGTCATCATCGCCAACGAAAACTACCAGCGTGAATCGCAGGTAATGTTTGCACGCAACGATGGCGATACTTTCCGCAAATACTGCCTGCAAACCTTAGGCTTACCCGACAAGAACGTTCATTTTGTAGAAAACGCCACCCTGAACAATTTCCGTGGCGAAATAAACTGGCTGTCGAGTGTGGCCGATGCCTACAAGGGCGAAGCCAACATTATTTTCTATTACGCCGGCCATGGTATCCCCGACGAAAGTTCGAAATCGGCTTATCTCCTGCCGGTGGATGGTTACGGTTCGGACGTGACAACGGGCTATAAATTAGATGATTTGTATGCCAAACTTGGTGCGTTACAAGTCAAAAACATCACTTTGTTTATGGATGCCTGTTTCAGCGGTTCACAACGCAGTGGTCAGATGCTGGCTTCGGCACGCGGTGTAGCTATTCGGATTAAACAAGATGTGCCTCAGGGCAATATGGTGGTATTCAGTGCCGCCCAAGGCGACGAAACGGCTTATCCTTACAAGGAAAAAGGTCACGGGCTGTTTACCTACTTCCTGCTGAAAAAGCTACAGGACAGCAAAGGCGCAGTTACCCTTGGTGAGTTGAGCAACTATGTAACCACCAATGTCAGCCAACAATCCATCGTAGTAAACAGCAAAAGCCAAACACCTACTGTTGTGTCTTCGGTAAATGTGGAAAATGAATGGAGAAATTTTAAAATAAAATAAAGCTAAAATATGAAAAAACGAGTCCTATTCATAATGTTGATCTGCATGATTTCAAAGGTTGTCATGGCTCAGCAAAATGAAAAATCGGAAATGCAAAAAATGCAGGATGATTTTGAAAAGTACAAAAAGGAAGCTACTGATGACTTTAATAGCTACCGAGACAAAATGAACAAGGAGTTTGCCGACTACATGAAACAGGAATGGGAAGCTTTTCAGACTTTCAAAGGAATTCCTATTCCCAAAAGCCCCGATCCGGTAACACCGCCTGTAAAGAAATACCCACAGGAAAAACCGGAAGATCATCCGGTACCTCAGGGAAAAGTTATCCCGTTACCAGAACCGCAAAAACAACCGCAACCAATAGAGCCAATTCCTGTTGCACCCCCAAAGGAGGATTTGTCGGTAATTGATTTCAACTTTTTTGGTGTTCCGTGTTCGGTAGTGTGGAATGACAGTTTGAAGTTTAGGCTCGCTTCATTAGATGGAAACACATTGGCGGCAGCGTGGAACCGATTGGCTAGTAGATCGTACAATGGTTTTCTGGCCGATTGCATCAGTCTGCGTTCAAAACTGGAATTGTGCGATTGGGGTTACGTAGAGCTTGTGCGTCAGATCACAGGAACAATTTACGGTTCACCTAAAACGAATGAGGCTGTATTTCTTCAGATGTTTGTGCTAAGCCAGACTGGTTATAAAGTTCGTATTGCCCAAGTAGAAAATGAACAACTGGTATTACTCGTCAATACAGATTATGAAATGTATAACAAGATGTTTCTGCAGATTGGTGATGCAAAGTTTTACCTGGTTGATTCGAATGCGAAACAGCTAAAGGTACTAAATGAAGGTTTACCGAAAGAACAGCCTGTTTCAATGCGCATAGAGAATGAACAATTAGCAAATAAAACCGAAACGACTCAAAAGGTTTTTATATCAAAAGCATATCCTGTTGAAACGGTACGTACCGGAGTAAATAAGGAGCAGATGGATTTTTATGATACCTATCCTCAGTGCGACTGGAAGGTTTATGCCAACACTCCATTGAGTGAAACGGTAAAAAATAACTTGTATCCCGTATTGCAATTCGCTCTCAAGGGTAAATCGGAAGTAGAAGCTGCTAATATGCTGATTAATTTTGTTCAGACAGCCTTTGAATACAAAACCGACGAGGAACAATTTGGGTATGAACGACCATTTTTCCCCGATGAGTTATTTTATTATCCTTATTGTGATTGTGAAGATAGAGCAGTATTGTATTCTACTCTTGTGCATGATTTATTGCATCTAAAAGTCGTATTGCTGCATTATCCCAATCATTTAGCGACAGCAGTACATTTTAATGAAGATGTTAGTGGCGATTATTTCACGGTGAATAACTTAAAATATCTGGTGTGCGACCCTACCTATATTGGTGCACCCATTGGCGATGCCATGCCTCAGTTTAAAAATGTACAGGCAGAGGTTGTTATTCCATAATTATTGATTGTATAGCCATCGCTTAAAACTGTATTAAACTGATTCCAGTTGACTATTAATGTTCTATTGGTTAATAATTGTGGTAATGCCCTTGGTTATTAATGTTTTATTGGTTAATGGCTTTGGTAAACATGTACATGTTTGAATCCAATCATGTACATGTTTGGTGGCAATCTTGTACATGATTGGGGTGATGTCTCGTTTTGTTTTTACTAATTCGTTTAGTTGTCTTCTCTAGTGTGTCTATATGTTTGAATTATAATGTTTTAAACTTATATTGATGGCCTTCTTTGATTAAATAGTGGTGTACATGGTGTACTTAAATAGACTATTTTGGCTTTCTGAAAATCTTTTTTTGAAAATTCCGCAATTTGCAGAATTTTCAAAAAAAGATTTTGTAAAACGAAAAAAGAACAATTTATGTACACCATGTACACCACTTTACCGTAACATAACTTCGTATTGTGTTATCCCTCTGGACTTTCGGAAGCTGTAATTCAGTGACTTAAGGTTTCTACCTAACTTCCATATCATCTTTTTACTAACGGCAATCCCCGTCTTACTCTTAATATAATCCGCTAATTTCGCAGCAGAAAGATAAATGCCTTCCTCTTCACCTTCCGGTTTGCGGTAGTATTCATAGAAAAGTTCCATATCTGCATCTGTTTCCATGTAGTACTGATTGTGCTTTTCAACAATATCATTCTCTTCTGTGTTGAAATAGTAACGGAAGCCATTCAGAATCATGTTCCATGCCTGGGCGTAGAGTTGCTTGTAATCTATGGTGAAATCTAAATTGATAGGACCTGTTACTTCGTGGCATAGGTTACGACGGCTACCGGTGTAATCTCTCAGAATATCCATGTGATTGGTTGTGCCGAAGAAAGAAGCATGGCGCACAAAATTCCTTGGCGGACGATCGGGCGAGGTGCGTATGTTAATGTTGAACGTGGTGAACAACTCTTTTACCGTTTCCTGGTCGTAGCGCTGAATGGTATCCAGCTCGTCGATATTCAGAATGGCACTGGTGCTTAGCTTCATGCGGGTGGCATTGGCATTGTTGGAAAATACGTTGGCATCGAAATGACTTTTGCGCCATTCGGGAGGTAAGAGGCGTTCTGGCCAGGTGGATTTTCCCATGCCGTGTTTGCCACCAATAAGTACCAGAATCTGGTGGTTAATCACACGGTCGTTTATCAAAGTGGCCACCAAAGCCACGAACCATTTGCGGAAGCACCACTCAAAATATTCGGGATCTTTGGTGGGTACGGTGGCTGCCACATCGGCAATATAGTCGTGCCCGTCCCATTCAGTGAAAGGTACAAAGATAAAATCCTTGAAAGGATGGTAGGAGGGGGTAATCTCGGAATCGACCATTGCCTTTACATCATTCAGGGTACA
>JGI20225J20221_1005274_pt1 | contig 10737 bp, 9 predicted proteins | sample BioMet4_FD_20221 | JGI IMG/M metagenome (IMG submission 20221) | reverse complement strand
ACAAAGCAGGTACAGGACATCACAAGACAGTCCGACGAGGAGTTTATGGCAAACGAGGAAAAAGCCCTGATCCGCATCCGGGTGGCCATCCTTTACACCGTAGCCTATCTCTACGAGCACCGGGAGGAAGCCGACCACCATGCCCTCAACATGACGCTGCGCTCCCTTCTCTTTGGCACGCGGAAGGAGGGCTTCTGATGAATATCGGCGCGATGCGGACAAAAATCACTTTTCAGAAAAGTGCGGTCACCGTTGACAAATACGGAAACCACACCAACGGCTGGACGGATTACTGCTCCTGCTGGGCAACAGTCGGCACAAGCACCGGTTCGGAATCCGAAGGCGTTGTTGTTAACCCGGAAGAATCCCTTGACTTTACCTGCCGGTACTCTTCCGAGCTTGCCGCCGTGGAATCCACAAAATACCGGATCATCGCGGAAGGCCATATCTACAACATCACCTATGTGAACCCGATGGGCTGCAAGCGGAACAGCCTTAAATTCAACTGCAAGCTGGAGAAAAAAACATGAGCAGAAAAATACCGATCAGCGAAATGGACGACGCAATCATGGAGGAGCTTCAAAAATATTCAAAGCTCGCAACCGACGACATGAAGGATGCCGTAAAGGATACGGCGGCTTCTGTCCGTAAGGACATCCAATCTGGCGCTCCCGTCGATACCGGAAAGTACAAGAAAAGCTGGTCGGTAAAAAATGTCCACGAGGATTCCGAGAGCATTGACCTTGTGGTGCATTCGAGGAACCGATACCAGATTGCGCACCTGCTTGAGAACGGACACGCCAAACGCGGCGGAGGCCGTGTNGAGGGAAAGCCTCACATCGCGCCTGCCGAACAGCGCGGCAACGAAACGCTTGTAAAAACCATCGANCAGAAACTGAAAGGCGGCTGAGTATGACNTATGACGACATAACCAACATGTTAAAGGAAGCGGGACTCCCTCTTGCCTACGACCATTTCGCCGAAGGTGAGTCTCCTGAGCCGCCCTTCCTTATTTTTCTCTTTCCGGGCAGTGACAACATGTTCGCAGACAACGGCGTGTATTTCAAAATCAGCCAGCTGAACATGGAACTCTACACGGATAAGAAAGACCCGGAGCTGGAAGAAAAACTGGAGGATATCCTGACCGCCCATGAAATTCCGTGGGAGAAATCCGAGGTCTGGATTGATTCCGAGAAGATGTATGAAGTGCTCTATCAAACTGAGATTTAAAGGAGGATGCCACTATGGCTAACAGAAAAAACAAAGTGAAGTTCGGTCTTAAGAACTGTCACTACGCACTTGTCACGATTGACGAGGATGGCAAGGTCACCTTCGGGACGCCTGTCAGCATGCCCGGCTCCGTGAGCCTTTCACTGGATGCAGAGGGCGATAACGACCCGTTCTACGCGGATGATTCCGTGTATTACATGGTCAGCAACAATAACGGTTATTCCGGCGACTTCGAGCTTGCGCTCATCCCGGAGAGCTTTCTTGTGGATGTCCTGCATGAAACCGAAGATGCCAATGGCGTGCTGGTGGAAAACAAGGATGTGGAGCCGGAGCATTTTGCTCTGCTCTTTGAGTTCTCCGGCGACCAGCGGAAGATCCGCCACTGCCTGTATTACTGCAGCGCGACCAGACCTTCGATGGAGGGCGATACCACAGAGGACAAGAAGGAAGTCAAGACGGAGAAGCTCTCGCTTACTGTTTCGCCGCTTCCGAGCGGGCTGGTAAAGGTCAAAACCGGTACGAACACCAGCGAGGAAACCTACAACAACTGGTACACCAAGGTCTATGAACCGCAGGATAAGACCACCACTACGACCGCCGCCGCCAGTACCAGCACAAGCACCAGCACCACTGCGACAACGTCTTCCAAGACCAGCTCGCAGACAGCATAAGGAGGCAGCACTATGGCAGTTACAAAAACCATCGAGATTGACGGCAAGCCGGTCGAATTCCGTGCCTCTGCCGCCATTCCTCGTTTGTACAGGAACAAATTCCACCGGGATATCTACAAGGATCTGAACCAGCTGCAGAAAGGCATCGACGAAGCCAATCCGCAGGAATCGGATCTGGATACCTTCAGTCTGGAGCTTTTCGAGAACATCGCCTGGCTTATGGCCAAGCATAAGAATCCGGATATCCCGGACACTCCGGAGGAATGGCTTGATGAGTTCAATACCTTCTCCATTTATGAAATCCTGCCGCAGATCATTTCGCTGTGGGGGCTGAATGTGGAGACGGAGGTCGAGTCTAAAAAAAACCTTATGAAACTGAACGCGAAATGACGACGCCACTGTTCCTGCTCCGCTGTGTGCAAATCGGGCTTTCTATTTCCGAGCTCGACCTGCTCACCATCGGTACAGTCAATGACATGTACTCGGAAATGAGTAATGACAGCTACGACTGGCCCGCAAAAGCAACGCAGGAACAGATGGATCAATTTTAACCAAGGGAAGGAGGTCATCGCATGGCTGACAGAATCAAAGGAATCACAGTGGAAATCGGCGGCGATACGACCGGCCTTTCCAAAGCCCTCTCCGGCGTCAACAAAGAGATCCGAAACACACAGTCGCAGCTTACGGACGTCAACCGCCTGTTAAAGCTTGACCCTACCAATTCCGAGCTGCTCTCGCAAAAACAGAAACTCCTGTCACAGGCAGTCGGCGAGACAAAAGAGAAACTCACGCAGTTAAAATCCGTGCAGGATCAGATGGACGCGGGCCTGAAAAACGGCTCCGTCACGCAGGAACAGTATGATGCATGGCAGCGTGAGATCATCGCCACCGAGCAGGAACTTAAAGGTCTGGAGCAGCAATGCAAGAAAACCGACACCAGCGTATCCGCCACCCTGAAACAGGCTGGCAGCAAGATGCAGGAGGTTGGCGGCAAAATCTCCGAGGTCGGTGAAGGACTGACCACACACGTGACGGCTCCGATTGTGGCGGTCGGCGCGGCCTCTCTGGCTGCTTTCAGCGAGGTGGATTCCGGTCTTGATATCGTCGAGCAGAAAACCGATGCGACCGGGCAGGCACTGGAAGACATGAACCAGACCGTCAAAGACCTTGCAACGGAAATCCCGACCGACTTTGAGACCGCCGGTGCCGCTGTCGGTGAAGTCAACACACGTTTTGGCTTGACCGGACAGGCGCTGGACGATCTCTCCGGGAAATTCATCAAGTTTGCTGACCTGAACAATACGGATGTTTCCACCTCCGTGGATAATGTCTCCGGCGTACTGAATGCCTTCGGACAGGATGCCTCGGACGCAGGCGATCTGCTGGATGCCATGAACGCGACCGGACAGGCAACCGGCATCGACATGGATACGCTGGCTTCCGCCCTGCAGACAAACGCGGTGCAGCTTAAAGAGCTGGGGCTGAATTCACAGCAGGCCGCAGGCTTCATGGGCATGGTCGAGATGTCCGGTCTTGATACCTCGGCAGCCATGATGGGCCTAAAGACTGCAATGAAGAACGCGACGAAAGACGGCAAGACGCTGGATCAGGCGATTGCCGGTTTCTCCACCACCATGAAGGGCAACGGCTCTGAAACGGAAAAGCTGCAGGCAGCCTATGACCTTTTCGGAAGTAAGGCAGGCGCGGGCCCAATCTTACAATGCCTGGCGCAACGGGAAAGCTGAACCTTGACAAATTTGTCCGGCTCCCTCGGCAACTTCTCCGGGAGCGTTGAGAATACCTTCAATGAAACACTCGACCCGATTGACCAGTTCAAGATGTGACCATGAAACTCCCTGAAGGAAACCGGAAGCCGACATCGGAACACAGCCTCGCCTTCCGTTCTTGGCGCCGGGTGCTGAAGGACATCTCCAATGCCCTGAAATCATTCTCTCAGATCTGCGAGCGGCATTCCGGAACCGGTTAACAGCAGGTTCATCATCAAGGTCGCGCTGGATTGCGCTGCCCAATCGGGCCGGCTTCTGGTGGCCTCGCAAGCGTCATCTCGGCGGTCGGTACCATCACCTCCGTCATCGGTTACCCTTACTCCGTGCTTCGGGCCTGAACGCGGTCATGCCCCATGGCCCAAAACCCGATCAATCCTGGATTATTGCGGCAATCGCCTGCGTGGCTCGCGCGCATTTCATTTATCTTTGGGAATAACTGCGACGGGCTTCCGGCACCCTTCTGGATCGACCTCTGGCGAAGGCATCAAACAGACTGGTCATTTACCCGTGTTCACCGGCAATCAAGGATTCTTTCCACATGGCAGGGACAATCCAGACGGTTATTACCGACCGTCGCACCAGCCATCGGACCTTTCCTTACCGACCGCATGCGAACACGATCAAGACCACGGTGAACCTGTCATGACGGCCCATCCAGACGGTAATTTCTACAATCTGGAAACGGATCAAGGCTTTCTTTGAAACCATCTTTACCGCGATTCAGCTTCGTCGTGACGACCTACCTTTGAAAATTTATAAAACCAATCATTTACAAACCGTTTCTGACGGCAATCAGTGTGTCGTCCCAACATACCATCTGGAACGCCAATAAAAGCAGTCATAACCACAGTGGGTCAGCGCGATTCAGACCTTTATTACAACGGCCATGAATACATCCAGACGGTTACCCAGGCACGGGTTTTTCAATGCAATCCGTACAGTTTTCCCACCAACCCCCCCCGTTTGGAACGGCATCAAGAGTGTGGTCATGAGGCGGTGGGTGAATTGCCAATGCAGACCGGGCATCTCCCACAGCCTTCAACGCAATTCCACAAACCCACCGATCTCCGAATTCTGAACCGGCATTAAGGATGTGTCAGCAAGGCGTGTTCAAACGGGCATCTGGAGCTCTTGTATCCGGATTGTAGATAAGCTCAAGCATCTTCAATTTCAACCTGGGAACTGCCGAAGATCCAAGCTGCCGCACTTTTCTATTTCCCGGGCAGCTTCTCGCTCGACCCGCCCGTCCATCCCGCATTTCTCTGTGGGACTGGTATAAAAGAATGGGAAAACGGCCATGATTCTGGATTCCACACCAATCCTCGGGGAATGAAGCGGAAACAGCCTGCCTGGCCGGAGGTGAGGGCCGGTGCGGAAGGCCGTCGTCGGCGTTTCGTCCCTGCAGGCCATGATTCAGAATGGGGCCGTAGCAAGCCAGACCGGCACGATGGTAAACGCCTCCTCCTGCAGCTCTTGAAAAATTTGTGGGCGGGCGGAGGTGGACATTACCATTCCCAGTTTACCTTGGAGGAACCCTTGCTGGATGAAAACTATTTATTTACCGCCCAGCAGGCGGATGGCGCGCTCCGGTCAGGAGGGCAGATGATGGCCATTTACCACAATATTTAAATATCGATGCACAGACATGCCGCTTCCTGTTTTCCTATGATCTGGCGCTTTCCGATGTGGAGGCAGACAGTTCCGGGGAAACGGAAGCGGTACACAGCCCGCGACATCGGTGCGGAATCCGGAATCTCTCTCTTTNGTCTTTACTTCATTTACGTGTGCACCTAATTTTTAGGGGACAGGTCTCAAAGCTGCTAATAAGTAACGAGGCCCTATCCCGCTGCGGCTCTTCAAAGTTTGCCAGCGCGGTAAACGCGTCTCTGAAGTTGGAACACGTCGGAGCGAGCAGAACACGTAAAGAGAGAGCCGACTGACGACGTTGGTGCAGGCGGTAATTGTGTACTACATTAATTCGCATATCTTAGTAGTATTACCCTTTATGGCTGGACGACCACTGGGCCAAAGAAATAAATATGATCTGCGAAAAGTCTTTTCCGCGTCGATCGTAAGAGGGTTAGTGGTAGTCCGGTATACCTCTATGAAGGCGGCGGTCTATAAAGGCCAGGATACGGAGCGGTGTATTTTCACTCTAGGGTTGACAGCTCACTGAGGTGAGGTAGCTGGTAAGCGGCTAGGTCTACTTGTTCTAAACGGGTACTACCCCTGTTTTCTTAGCGGTTCGTGGTTAGACGAACCGGCAGGGATGTATATGAGGCGTCCACTTCGCCAATGTTTTTGCAGACTCATTTTCCTTGATGACGGGTGCAAGGCGCCTTCTTAATCATTCTCGCTCTAATGGTAGCTCGGGCCGCTCGAGATATACAGTGCTAACAGAGGGGTTCCTCGGTGACATCGACTACTATTAACTTTCGGCGGTGCCTGGGCGTAACTGGTTCTTGGACGAGGACATAAACTGTTTCGTGCCTCATCAGAAGACACAGGCGACCTTATACGAATTAGCCACGACAAGGAGTCTGGAGTGACATCTTTACCTCGCCGCGTATAAAGCATTTACATGACGAACCGACGTACATATCTATGTGCTATTGCCTCTTACTGGCCTATAGGTATCGGCCTGCGAGTTCACCAAAGTTAGGTATGTTATTGCGAGGCCACTAGTCAAGCGTGTGCGACTGTAATAGGGTAGGTTTATCAAGGTAAAAGACGACTACTTTGCGACCAGAGGACGAGGAGATGGCGGGATTTCCTTCATTATCTTTCTCAGGCGCTTGGCTGCTTTGCCTTCATTAACCGGGATGGAAAGCTGCAGCTTGTAAAATACGGTGAAAGCCCGGTCTGTAGCGTAAACAGCACACACCGGTATTCTTCCAGCTTTTCTGATTTCGTCACCAGATATACGGCTATTAGTTCAACAAACCGGCGCACGAATACGGCAGAATACTATGCGCTTGACCCGGATGACGGGCTGACGATGAACCTTGCGGTTAATCCCTTGCTCCAATTTGGCCTTGATGAAACCAGAACCCGCATCCTTAAAAATATCCTGAATGCCATTTCCGTAATCAATTATGTGCCTTTCGATTCTGAAACCATCGGAGATCCGGCACTCGACCCAGGTGATGTACTCACCTTTACCGGAGGCCAGGCAGATGCCACAAAGATTGCAGCAATCACATCCATTACAGTCAAGGTCAACGGAAAGTGCTCCCTCAAATGTGTCGGCAAAAATCCACGCCTTTCAGAAGCCAAGAGTAAGAACGATAAGGATATCTCCGGGCTGACCAATTCTGTTGAGGCCACAAAGATGGCGACCTATTCCTATGTGAATGCGATGGCGTATACGCTCGGCGCAGACAAGGTCGAGATTGTAAACATTGAACTCGCCACGCAGGAAGAAACCGACTGTGAATTCAAAGCAGCCGTTCTCCTGCAAGTTACTGCAGCTTCTTTGAAACGCGCGGTCACGGCGACCGGAACAGGCACGACCATCCTACCCGAGGATACAAAGGATGCAGACGGTAATACCAAAACCGAAAACAGGGAACTGGCTACCACGGTCACCGTCCCTGTTTCCTGGGAGGAAGATGGTCAATCGGTTGTTACGGTTACCTATGTGGTGGATGGGCATGAGGTAGAAGAATTCCATCCGATGGAAACCTGGCACAGCGGCGACCACATCCTGAACCTGTTTTACCCGCTTCTCGACATGCAGGAAAAAACGCTGCATACCTTTGAAGTTTGGATTTCGGTTGCACCCGGATCTGCGGTCATACAGGCACAGGGCATTATTGCTTCCATTACCGGCCAGGGCTTAGGCGCGCAGGACAGATGGAACGGGCGCATTGAAGTAAGCGATGAATACCTCCCGATTGTTTTTGCCGGGATGCAGACGCTTCCTCTTGCTGCAGTTCTTGAAATGGCCCTTTTGACACCGGAGCCTGCAGGCATCACAGAGAGTATTTCAAAGTTTGCTTTTACCGGTATGCCGCTACTTGAGATTGCTGATCAGCTGAGAATCTTTGCACCGATTGTTCATGACGTAATTGATGTCAGTGATAAGCAAAAGATGCGCTACAGCAAAGTTTATGTGACCGACGATACGCAGTTCACGCTCCGGCAGGCATACACCATCTCCGGAGGAACTGAACGTGCTCTTAACCGTGGCCGCATGGACTCGCTTACGATTTCTACCGCCGACTTTGATACGCTGACGGGCATCACGATTGAGCCGTTTAAGACAGATCCGTTTATTGACGGCAATATGCAGCCTGCGAAGAAGCTAACCGGTACGGCATACACCATGCTTACAGACGGCAAGGTCATCCTAAAGACCAGCTACAAAGAAACGATAACAGGTGAAAGCCGCGAAATAGACCGCGGCAGTCTTGCAGCCTATCCGCTTGACTTTACGGCATTTGAATCGGTATCAGAATTGGAGGTACAAAATGGCTGATTACTTTTCTATTAAAGAGCTTCTGGCCACAACAGAAAATATGGCCATCATCCGCGACAACTCTGGCAACGATGATGGCACCGATACCCTGACTGGTGTCAGCTGGTTTATCTACAATTCTGTTGCTGCAGAAAACATCTATGTAAATGGCAACTCGTGGATGGGCATTGGCAGCAATACCGAACAGGTCAAAGTCTGCAGGCGTGATGCAAAGGTATGGACAATCCGACGTGAGGAAGGAACGATCTATAACCACTATAAATTTCTGCGCATCCGCTGGGAGGGCTATGCCAACTACAGCGTGACCACAGAGGATGTAAGGCTTGTCTGGGATCTGCTGCTTCTTGATACCGGGGACATTGTCCTGCATTTTGAAACGCTGCCGACGAATACTGCTTACCTTGGCGAATCCGCTCTGGTTACCACATCAGGTTCAATCTCCTTTACGCCAGCAGCCGGGTCGAATCTCTCATTTTTGCATCAGGACGCAACCGGGACAGCCTTCGTTCAGTCAAACGACCTTCCAGTGCTGCTTGACCCATATAACCGCAGGTACCTCATCACGGATGCCACAAAAGCCTTATACACGGTTTCAAATAAAGCGCTTTCCAAACTGACGGATACCGATCTGACCGCAGAGATATTCGAGACAAATGGCGTACAGGAAATCCCGGATGGTGCTTTGCTTCTTTCCCTGAAAGACCCGACCATCCTTTACTGGCATGATTCCAATAACCGGTTCCCGCCCTTTCAGGCAAGTTACACCGGAATCCCGAAGCCGCAGGTCATCTACTCGGAAAACATCGACATGTCCGATGCTTCTATTCTTGGCATTGAAAAGGTAACCGCCGACTGCGATGACGCCACACTCCTTGCCGTATCATTTGATGCTGGGAAAGCTTGGTGGACATATACCGGAACGGAATGGGCGCAGCTTTCTGAGGAGAAATCCGGGCATTCCAAGAGGGGTCCGCGCTGGAAAGCCATTCTCAAACCGATGTGCATGGTCGAAAAGGGCATCCACGGGCGAGCTGTACTGTACCGCTTTGTGATCAGCGGAGTGAAGCGGGCTTTGGTGAAGGCGATCACAACCGACTATCTGAACAGGGAGGAAATAAACATGGTCAAGGAAAAAGCTCACAAATTAGAGAAACGGACAGATGCGTCCACACGGGCAAAAAAGCATAGAAATGATACCGGGCATTGAGAACCTTGTAACAGAGAGCAAATCGCGGACATATTAAATACCAAGTATCAGACCATGTTTTAAACAATCTCCCCTTAGCTTCGACGGTAAATGATGGTCGTGAAGCTGGATGCTGCCAATCGTACAGCAGGTGCTGAGGGCTGGACTCCTGCGTATTTATCAGAATCCGGATGAGAAGATCCTGCATAATATTCTATTGCACGCGCTCGACAATTTCGGCTCTAGGATACCGCGTCCAATTGACGCGAACAATACGGGAGACATCCGGCCTGGCCAGGGGTGCAGAAAACCTTACTAAGAAAGCAAAACTGTGATGCTTTCAAATATGGTCTGGGGATCTTATTCCTCGCACGAACGGGACCAATATCCTGTATTTCCTCACGAATGTACTGGCTGGCAAAGGACGCAGTATGACAGGCAATTACTTTGTGCGTTAAAAAAGCGTAAACGTCATTTCAAACATACCAGGAAACAGAGCAATTATTCAGGAGAACCACCGGGACATTATTTTCTTTTGTTTGTTTTTTTCGTCTGGAGATGACTCCCCTGTTTATAATTAACCCCTCGGTTACCCTGAGAAAGTTACCGGAGGATTATCTCCATGCAGACTATATGGCAGGGCCATACAGCCTTAGTTGCTATCGGATGCCAGCTGGAAGATTAAAAAACAATCGAGCTGAAACCACTATCCCATTGACTTGGTATGGCCTATAGCGCGCGGGAACAACGGACGGGACGATTCATCCCTATAGCAATTCCCCCGCGATGCTTTTTTCCATATCTGTTCCATGCCGTTAGGAGGCAAACTGGGGTATGAATCAGACCGGAGGACAATCAGAAATATGCATTGCTATTCCTCCTAGGCAGCACGGATTATTACAATCACGAAAAGCTACCGAACTGGGGTTTCTCTTGATTCACCCGTAAGTTGCACATAAAAGGGAACCACGCAAAGGAGGACATCATCCTTGCCTGCAAATACTTTCAGAAACAGTCATATCGGTATGAGTGGGAAGTGGTTATGTTTGCTTATTGGAAATACAGCTTCTAATCGGATTGACACAAACCAGCGTAGGCCAACTATATCGAGGGTCAGTGCCCAATGCATTCCTTACAACAGCTCCAAGCCTTGCATAACCTTCCTCATTGACGATGATGTCCGTGATTAACGATGGTATTTACTTAAACCGGCGAACCGAAGCTGCATGTCCGGTAATCTTCCAGTCAAACGATTATGCAAGATGGGGCAGAAATCTTTTATGGGCAAGATATAAGGCCTTCGCCTATCAGGAATTTCTTACTGCCTTCTATGCAATATTACTTTCTACAAGCGATCGTATTCATTCTGTTTATACACTCTTT
>JGI20225J20221_1003094_pt1 | contig 10747 bp, 13 predicted proteins | sample BioMet4_FD_20221 | JGI IMG/M metagenome (IMG submission 20221) | reverse complement strand
GTATTTCAATCGTAGGGCGATATTTCTCATAATTCCAACTTCTTCAGCACGATCACCGCCGCCACAAAAGCGGCGCCCAGCGCCAGCGCGACCCAGTCGCGGGAGGCCATGCGCAGGGTCTTCATGCGGGTGCGGCCCTCACCGCCGTGATAGCAGCGGCTCTCCATGGCCACGGCCAACTCGTCCGCCCGGCGGAAGGCCGACACGAACAGCGGCACCAGAATGGGCAGCAGCGCCTTGGCCCGCTGCAGCAGGCTGCCGGTCTCAAAATCCGCGCCTCTGGCCTTCTGGGCGGACATGATCTTATCCGTCTCCTCCGTCAGGGTGGGGATGAAGCGCAGCGCCATGGACATCATCATGGCCATCTCATGCACCGGTACTTTCAGCTTCTTCAGGGGGCCGAACAGCAGCTCCATGCCGTCGGTGAGGGCGATGGGGCTGGTGGTGTAGGTCAGCAAAAACGTGCCCGAGATGAGCATCATGATGCGCAGCACCAGCAGGAAGGCCTTTTTGATCCCCTCCCAGGTGATGATCCAGCCCGGCAGCACGGGGGTGCCGTCGGTATAGAAAATGTTCAGCACCGCGGTGAGCGCGATGACCAGAATCAGCGGCTTGAGGCCCCGGAGGATGGTGGCCGGCCTGATCTTTGACGCGGCGATGCACGCCGCCGTGACGGCGAGCACCAGCGCGTAGGAGGTCCAGTCGTAAGCGTTGAACAGCGCCACGATATACAGGATGACCCAGAGGAGCTTGGTGCGGGGGTCCAGCCGGTGCACTATGGTGTCGCCGGGGAAGAATTGGCCCAGCGTGACGTCCTTCAGCATAGTCCCGCCTCCCTTCCCAGGGTCCTGAGGGCCGACACCAGCCGGTCGGTGGTGTAGATGGCCTCGGGCAGCACCACGCCCCGCTCCCGCAGGGCCATGGCGATGGCGGTGGGTTCCGGCACGGCGAGCCCGATGTCGGTGAGCTCGTCCGGCCGGGAAAAGACCTCGTCCGGCGCGCCGTCCATATAGACCTCGCCCCGGTTGAACACGATCAAACGGTCGGCGATGCGGGCCACGTCGTCCATGCTGTGGCTCACCAGGATGACGGTGGAGCCGGTCCTGGCCCGGTAATCGCAGATATTCTCCAGGATCTGACGGCAGCCCTCGGGATCGAGCCCCGCGGTGGGCTCGTCCAGGATCAGCACGCCGGGGCGCATGGCGATGACGCCCGCGATGGCGATGCGGCGCTTCTGCCCGCCGGAGAGCTCCAGCGGCGAGCGCTCGAACAGCGCCTCGTCCACGCCCACAAAGTTGGCCGCCTGGCGGACGTGCTCGTCAAGCTCGGCCTCGCTCAGGCACATATTTCCGGGGCCGAAGGCGATGTCCTTGTAGACCGTCTCCTCAAACAGCTGATATTCCGGGTACTGGAACACCAGTCCGACCTTGAAGCGCACGTCGTGGGTGATCTTTTTGGTCTCGTTGATGTCCTGCCCGTCGCACAGCACCCGCCCGGAGGAGGGCTTCAGCAGGCCGTTGAGGTGCTGGATGAACGTGGATTTGCCCGAGCCGGTATGGCCGATGATCCCCACCATCTGCCCGTGGGAGATGGTGAGGTTGATGTGGTCGATGGCTACCTTCTCAAAGGGCGTACCCTCGCTGTATACGTGGCGGAGATCCTCCACCTTAATTTCAGACATAATGTTGTTCCTTACAGTTTTTTCAGCGCCGCGGCTATGGTGTCGGCGCATTGCTCTACGGTCAGAGCCGAAAGCGGCAGTGAAAAGCCGTTTTGATTCAGTTGGTATTCCACCTCGGTGGTGGCGGGCACGGCCAGCCCCTCCCGCTTCATCAGGGCCACGTCGGCAAAGACCTCCGCGGGGGAACCGTCCGCCGCCACAAGGCCGTTGGACATGACGATGAGCCGGTCGGCCCCCACGCATTCGGACATGTGGTGGGTGATGAGCACCACGGTGATGCCCCTCTCCCGGCACAGCGCCGTGACAGTGGCGATGACCTCGCCGCGGCCCTGGGGGTCCAGCATGGCGGTGGGTTCGTCCAGCACGATCACCTCCGGTGCCATGGCAATGACGCCCGCGATGGCCACGCGCTGCTTTTGTCCGCCGGACAGCAGATGCGGCGCGTGGGTGCGGTATTCGTACATCCCCACCTGCTTCAGCGCCTGATCCACCCGGCGGCGGATTTCCTCCGGCGGCACGCCCAGATTCTCCGGTGCGAAGGCGACGTCGTCCTCCACCACGTTGGCCACGATCTGGTTGTCCGGATTTTGAAACACCATGCCCACGGTGCGCCGGATATCCAGAACGCGGGCCTCGTCGGCGGTGTCGACGCCGTCCACCAGCACCCGGCCCTCGGTGGGCAGCAGGATGGCGTTGAGGTGCTTGGCCAGCGTGGACTTGCCGGAGCCGTTGTGCCCCAGCACGGCCACGAAGCTGCCCCGCCGGATGGACAGGTCGATGCCNCGGAGGGTCTCGGNCTCGTCCCCGGCATAGGTATAATGCAGATTTTCGATCTCGATGATAGAACTCATATCGTACTCCAGCGGCAGGACGCCCCGCACGGCAGCGCCAGGCCGCTGTCCGTAACGGGCAGGCCCAGCTCGTCGCTGGCGGAATGTCCGCCGAAGCGCCTGGCAAAAATGCTCTCGGTCATATAGGTCAGCACCGACGGAGCCAGCCCCGTGGTGTAGGAATTGATGAGGACGAACAGCGGATCATCCGACAGCGCGTCCGCGCAGAGCCTGACGAAGGGCCAAAGATTTTCCTCCAGCTTCCAGATCTCACCGGAGGGGCCCCGGCCATAGCTGGGCGGGTCCATAATCAAGGCGTCGTATCTGCGGCCCCGGCGGATTTCCCGCTCCACGAATTTGGCGCAGTCGTCCACGATCCAGCGGATGGGGGCGTCGGCCAGACCCGAGGACGCGGCGTTCTCCCTGGCCCAGGCGGCCATGCCCTTGGCGGCGTCCACATGGCACACGCTGGCGCCGGCTTTGGCGCAGGCCACGGTGGCGGCCCCGGTGTAGGCGAACAGGTTCAGCACGCTGACAGGCCGACCCGCCTTTGCGATCTTGTCCATGGCCCAGTCCCAGTTGGCGGCCTGTTCGGGGAACAGCCCGGTGTGCTTGAAATTCATGGGCTTGACGTTAAAGGTCAGCTCGCCGTAGCGCACGGTCCAGCTGGCGGGCAGGTCGCCCTTGTCCCAGCTGCCGCCGCCGGTGGCGGAGCGGCTGTAGCGGGCGTTGCGGTATTTCCAGCGGGGATCGCTGCGGGGCGTATCCCAGATGGCCTGGGGGTCCGGGCGCACCAGCACATAGTCGCCCCACCGCTCCAGCTTTTCGCCCTTTGAGCAGTCGATCAGCTCGAAATCACGCCATTTGTCCGATTTCCACATGGGTCAGTACCCACCTTTCCCGCGTTGCGCTGCTTATAAGTAGACACGATATTTTATCACCAAACCCACGCCGGGTCAATGCGTCCGCACCTGTTTTTCGGTAGTGGGAATGCACAACAAATTTTGTCGCATTTTAATTATTTTTAAGCAATTTCCGCTTGCATATCGCGGGGTGAAAACATATAATCAGTTTACAGCGGTCGGTACCCTCGATGGTCAGACCGATTTCTTATTGTTTCCCGGGGTGCAGACATGGAAAAACGCCGTTCCGGTTACATCATATTAATTCTCCTCTGTCTCGTTCTTGTGGTAGCCGCGGCAGCGCTTTCGGGAGTGGGAAAGGGCGGAAAAACCGCCCCGCCGACCCAGACCGCGCAGGCCGCCGTCACGCAGCCCGCGGTGGAGGCCACGCCCGTCCCTACTCCCTCGGCCACGCCGCCGGTCTACCCCGATCTCACGGAAAAAGCCGCCGCTGCTGACGATTCTTTTTCCGACACGGTCTTTGTGGGCAACTCGCTGGTGGACGGGTTGTATCTCTACGGCGGCCTCACCGGCTGCCGGTGGCTGTCCGGCACCGGCGTAAGTCTCTATAATGTGGCCAAGCAGACCATTTCCGACAAGGTCGGCGGGGAATGCACCGTCACTCAGGGGCTGTCCGCCAAGCAGTACGGCAGGGTCTATCTGGAGCTGGGCATCAACGAGATCGGCATGTCCGTGGCCGACTTCACCAAGGCCTACGGCGCGTTTATCGACTCGGTGCGCGCCCTCCAGCCCGACGCCCAGATCTACGTGCTGTCCCTCACCCCCGTCAGCGCCAAAAAATCCGCCGACGGCGGTTATTTCACCAAAGAAAACGTCCAGGCCTTCAACACCACCCTCCATCAGCTGTGTGCAGACAAAAGCTGCTGGTATATGGACTGTTTTACCCCCCTCGCCGACGGGGACGGCTATCTGCCCGATTCCGCCACCTCCGACGGCATTCATTTCAAACCGTCCTACTACGCCAAGTGGATGGACGTGATCCGCACCCATTATGCTGAGAACTAAAGGAGAATATTCATGAAAAAGCTCACCGCCGTATCCGTCCCGCTGTGTATCGTCCTGCTGCTGTTCGCCGCCGGCTGTTCCAAGCAATCGGGACCGACAGATCTGGACGTGAAGGCCGCGGCCGCGGCAGTGATTGCCTCCGGCGCCTATACCGACGATATGAGCCTCCCCGCCGATCCCTCCATGGCGCTGAGCCAGTACAAGATCGACGCCGCCGACGTGTCCGATTACTGCGTGTACTTCTCCTCCATGGCCACCGCCGAGGAATGCGCCGTTTTCAAGGCCGCCAATGCCGACGCCGCCGCCCGCGTCCTCTCCGCCTGCAAGGCCCGGCAGGCCAGTCAGGTGACCTCCTACCAGAACTACGTCCCCACCGAGGTGGCCAAGATCAACACCGCCATCATCCAGCAGGCCGGGGATTACGTGTTCTACATCGTGTCCAACGACCAGACCAAGGTGACCTCCGTGCTGGCAGGCTACGGCGTGGAAGCCGCCGCGAAGTAAAAGGAAAAAATCGCCTCCCGGAACTCCCGGGAGGCGATTTTTTAATGGGTGTTTTCGTATTCCACCGCGGTGCTGTCGGTCACGATCATATCGCCCTCGCCGCTGTCCAGCGCGGCAAAACACGCGGCGGTATCCCCGGTGAGCCTGGTGATCTTTCCGAACTTGCTTTTCAGCGCGGGGTCGGCGTCCAGCGCGTCCATGGCGTCCTGGGAGACGCTCATCACCAGCGTCTTTCCGCCGACGCCGCTTCCGGTGCCGGACAGGGCCGCGATCACCAGCTCATTGGTCATATACGGGCCGAACACGGTGTAATTCTTGGCCGCCGTATCCAGCGCCAGACCGCCCCAGGCCACGTCCACATTGCCGGAGGACAGCTCCACATAAGCGTCCTTGGCCTGTATGGGCAAAAACCGCGCCTCCCAGCCCAGCTTTTCACAGACCTTCTTCGCCAGCTCCACATCGAACCCGGCGTATTCGCCGTTTTCCTTGTAGCTGACGGGGTAGGCGTTCTCATCCACACCGACGAGCAGCGNGCGCTGGGGGATGTCCCCCGCAGCTCTTCAAAGCGTCGGCATTGGCGGNGAAGGCGGCACGGTCGTCGCCGAACCACTGTCGGGACAGCGCCGTCACGGTGCCGTCCGCCTGCAGTTCCTCCAGCGCGCCGGTGACATAATAGGCCACGGAGTCGCCGGAGCGGAAGCCGATGGAATACGACTGCTTTTCCAGCGTCTTGACGATCTTGTATTTTCCCGAAGCGCCGCAGCCGCACAGGCCCAGCAGCAGGCAGACAACCAGCAGCGCCGGAACAAAAACTCTTTTCAAACTGCCCATGGCAGCCTCCAGATACAGAATGAGCGCGCCCGTTTTCCACGGGCGCGCTCATTATCATACAGGAAACCGGTCGTTCAATCAAGTCAAATCTATGAATTTTCCGCCGGCGTCACGCTGCCCCGGCCCAGGATGCGCACCGAGCCCGTCAGGCTCAGCGCCGTGATCCGGCCCTCCCGGGCCTCGGCTTCGGCGGACAGCGCGCCCCCCGGCTCCTTCAGCGTCAGCGAGGCGCGGCCGTTTTTCAGCGCGGCCAGCGCGGCCGCCGCGGCCGTGCCGCTGGCGCAGGAGCTCTCCCGCACCACCGTGTCCGTGGAACGGACATACACCACCGGCGTCAGCGTGCCGGCGCGGCCGTCCATCAGCATCACGCCCAGCGCCTCCGCGCCCAGCGCCGCCGCCCACTCCCGGATGAGCATCTCTGCCAGCGGCACCGGCAGCGGCACGGTGGGAAAGGCATGGGCGATGCCTGGGAAAAACACCACATCCGCCGCGCAGCGGCCGAATTCCACCCGGCGGATCTCTGTGGGCAGCGGCATGGATACCCTGCCACGCCAGCCGTCGTGCTCCTTTGTTATGTCAACCGTCACCGGCCCGTCGGCGCCGGACACCCGCAGGGTGAACGTGCCTTCCCGGCCCTGCCGCTGGGCCAGCACCGCGCCCAGCGACAGACTGGCGTTGCCGCAGAACTCACCGCCCATCATGCGCAGCGCGGCGTCGCAGCCGGCGCTCTCGCCGACGAAGCCCACCTGCTCGCAGTCGGGCAGCCGGGCCATCAGCGCCTCCGCCGCCGCCGCCTGCCGTTCGGGCGGGACGGGCGTGGTCACCAGCGCGGTGATATTTTTTGTGGGGTCGGTCTTGATGTAATCCAGCGTCATCATGATCGGTAATTGCGCAGGAACTGCTTCGTGCGCTCCTCCGCGGGGTCTCCCAGCACCTTTTCCGGGTCGCCCTGTTCCACGATCACGCCGCCGTCCATAAAGAGGACCCTGTCGGACACCGCCCGGGCAAAGGCCATTTCGTGAGTGACGATGACCATGGTCATTTTCTCCTCCGCCAGCCTGCGGATGACCTTCAGCACCTCGCCGGTGAGCTCGGGGTCCAGCGCGCTGGTGGGCTCGTCGAAAAAGAGGATGGCGGGATTCATGGCCAGCGCCCGGGCGATGGCCACCCGCTGCTGCTGTCCGCCGGAGAGCTGGCAGGGATAGGCGTCCGCCTTGTCGGCCAGCCCCATCTTGTCCAGCAGGGCGCGCGCCTCAGCTTCGGCCTCGGCTCTGGTCCGCTTCTGCACCGACAGCGGCGCGTCCATAATGTTCTTCAGCACGGTGTAGTGGGGAAACAGGTTAAACTGCTGAAACACCAGTCCGCAGCAGCTCTTGACCTTTCGCAGTTCGGGCGCGGGCAGATACCGGGCGCGGCCGTCCTCCGTCCACGCGGCAGCCTTGTCCTGATACCTGATCCCGCCGGAATCTATTTGCTCCAGCTTGTTGATGGAGCGCAGCAGCGTGGACTTGCCGGACCCGGAGGGGCCGATAAGTCCACGCTAGATCGGAAGAGCACACGTCCGGAGCCGGAGGGGCCGATGACGGACACCACCTCGCCCTTGTCCACGGTCAGGCTGATGTCCTTGAGGACGTTCAGCTCCCCGAAGGATTTTTCGATGTTGGTCATTTCGAGAATCATGGCGGCGCCCCCTTCAATTATAATAGGCGAGGGCCTTTTCCAGCCGGGCCATCGCCCACGCCACCACGGCGTTGAAAACAAAGTAGAACAGTCCCGCCACGAACAGCGGCATGACGGTGGTCTGGGCAGCCGAAATCTGCTGCGCCACGGTGAACATCTCCGTAAAGGTAATGGCGAAGGCCAGGGACGTATCCTTGACCAGCGTGATAACCTCGTTGGTCACGGGCGGCACCACGCGCTTGACCATCTGCGGCAGGATGATCTTCAGGAAGGTTTGGTTTCTGGTATAGCCCAGCACCTCGGCGGCCTCCCGCTGACCCATGGGGATGGATTCGATGCCCGCGCGGAAGATCTCCGCGAAATAGGCGGCGTAGTTGACGGAGAACGCGATGATCACCGCCGCCACCCGGTAGCCGGCGGCCAGGGAGACATGGAACAGATAATAGGGTCCGTAGAACACCACGATGATCTGCAGGATCAGCGGCGTGCCCCGCAGGATGGAGATGAAGATGCGCATCAGCCAGCTCAGCGGCAGAAAGCGGCTCCTCCGCCCCAGACACACCAGCAGGCCCAGCGGCAGGGAGAACAGCAGCGTCAGGAAAAAGATCAGCAGCGTGTTGCCGAAGCCCGCCATCAGCTGGGACACAAGGTTCATAAAACTCATATTGGCTCCTGTAAACGCTCAAAAGGAACGCGGGGAGGAAAGTTCCCCGCGTTCCTGAAAGCGGTGATTGACTGCGATCAGCCGTTGCGGGCGGCGATCTGATAGTTGGCCACGCCGATGTCCACCGCCACGGCGTCGTCCACGCCGGATTCAAGGTCCATGAAGGCGGTGTTGTAGTCCGCGGTCTGGTCAAGGGTCTTGAAGGAAGCCGCAAGCTTCAGGTTCGCGGCGTTGCTGCCGTCGCTCGGGTTGTCGGTGAGGGCGGTGTAGGCGGAAGAGCTGGTCTGCGTGATGACGTTCTTGCCGGCGAGGTCGGACAGGGAGGTGATGCCGGAATCCGACTTTACCACAATGACGATGGAGTTGTCAACATAGGGGCCGATCCAGGTGTAGTCGTTCTCGCGGCCGGTCATGGTCATACCGTTCCAGATGACGTCGATATTGCCGGAATTGAGCTCCATATCCTTATAAGTCCAGTCGATTGGCTGCAGCTTCAGCTCCCAGCCGAGACGGCTGCAGACCTCCTTGGCAAGGTCAATGTCGAAGCCGACGTAATTGCCGCTGTCGTCCTTATAGCCGTAAGGGGCGTAATTGGCGTCGAAGCCCAGCGTCAGAGTCTTGCGGCTGCTGTCGGCGGCGATCTCCTTGCTGCCGGCGGGCGTCGCGACCTTCGCCTCATCATAGCACAGCATATCGGGCAGGCCCTGGCCCCAGTTGTCCGCGATCTTCTGGAAGGTGCCGTCCGCCCACATGGCGTCCAGCTGTTCCTTCACGGTATTGGCCAGCGCGGTGCTGCCCTTTTTGAAGGCGATGCCGTACTGCTCGGTGGAGATGGGGTCCTTCAGCATGACATAGGTGGCGCCTACGTTCGTGCCGGACGCGGCGGCGGTGCCGGCGTCGGTGGCGGTGGCCGGGGTGGTCTTTTTGCCGCAGGCGCACAGGGCCAGAACCATGGTCAGCGCCAGAACGATGCTCAATATCTTTTTCATTGTCTTTTCCTCCGGTAAATAGGATTGGCGTTTCATTTATTACGCTATTAGAATAACACATTAGCGTGATAAAGCAAGCCTTTTCCCGGGGAATTACTGTGCAATATTTGCACAGTAATTATTCTGTGGCGTATGCAACATATATCCTACTAAATTTGTGGTATATTACAGCCATAAGGAGGCGATGACATGAACATCACCACAAAAGGGCGCTACGCGCTGCGGGTCATGACCGATCTTGCGGCCCATGCCGACGAGCGCTGCGTCTCCCTCTCCGCCATATCGCAGCGGCAGGAGCTGAGCGTGAAGTATCTGGAGATGATCGTCGCCCGCCTGAAGAAGGCCGGACTGGTGGAAAGCTCCCGGGGCAAGGAGGGCGGCTACCGCCTGTGCCGCAGTCCAGAGGATTATACCGTGGGGGAGGTGCTGCGTTCCATTGAGGACAATCTCGCCCCGGTGGTCTGCATCAAGGACGGCGTATCCACCTGTGAGCGTGCCGGCGCCTGCCTGACTCTGCCCATGTGGCGGGAGGTGGATGAGCTGACCAACAGCTATTTCGATTCCGTGACCCTGGCCGATCTGCTCACCGGCCAGCGGTGGAAAAATGTAAAAAACGGCGCCTCCGCCTCTTGACGGACGCCGCGATGTATGGTATATTCCTAGTAAACAAATAGGATTTAAGGAGGCTCTGATACTATGTTCGTTTATGCAGACAATGCCGCCACCACGGCGGTGAGCAAGACGGCGCTGGACGCGATGCTCCCCTATCTCACGGAGCACTACGGCAATCCTTCCAGCCTGTACGCCTTCGCGCAGGACGCAAAGACCGGCCTGGAGGGCGCCCGCAAAACCATTGCGGACATTTTGGGCGCGGACGATCCCAGCGAGATCTATTTTACCTCCGGCGGTTCCGAGGCCGACAATCAGGCCATCCGCTCGGCGGCCTACTTCGGGGCCAGNAAGGGCAAAAAGCACCTGATNTCCACCAAGTTTGAGCACCACGCGGTGCTGCACACGCTGGACAAGCTCCGCAAAGAGGGCTTTGANGTCACGCTGCTGGACGTCCATGAGGACGGCGTGATCCGTCTGGAGGATGTGGCGGCGGCTATCCGGCCCGACACGGCGCTGGTGACCGTCATGTTCGCCAACAACGAGATCGGCACCATCCAACCTATCCGGGAGATCGGCGCGCTGTGCCGGGAGCGCGGCATTCCCTTCCACACCGACGCGGTGCAGGCCATGGGGCACATTCCCGTGAACGTGAAGGAAATGAACATCGATATGCTTTCCCTGTCCGGCCACAAGTTCCACGCGCCCAAGGGCGTGGGCGTGCTGTACGCCAAAAAGGGCCTGCCCCTGGTGAACATCATCGAGGGCGGCGCCCAGGAGCGCGGCAAGCGCGCCGGCACGGAAAACGTTCCCGGCATCGTGGCCATGGCCGCGGCGCTGCGGGAATCCGTGGACAATATGGCGGCCAACGCCGCCAAAATCATCCCCATGCGGGACAAACTCTTCGCGGAGCTGTCTAAAATACCCCACTCCAAGATCAACGGCAGTCTGGAGCACCACGTCCCAGGCACGGTGAATATGTGCTTTGAGGGCATCGAGGGCGAATCCCTTCTGCTGAAGCTGGACGAGGA
>JGI20225J20221_1003091_pt1 | contig 10755 bp, 9 predicted proteins | sample BioMet4_FD_20221 | JGI IMG/M metagenome (IMG submission 20221) | reverse complement strand
CACCTGTGCGCGTGCCTTCTCGATGGCCTCTTTGCTTCTTCCCGCCACTTCATAGATGGCGGAAGGATTTCCGTAATTCTCCGTAAAGTACGGAAGCATTGCCTTTACGACTTCCGGATTGGTTTTGGTTGTTGCTGCGTTGTCTAAATAGATTGTCGTTGCCATAGCATTCACCCTTTCTTTATTTGCTGCAGGTCACTCTTCGGCCTGATTCTGGTTGCTGCAGGCCTCGGTTGCCACCTGGCCTTTTTTCCTCAGTTCCCGGCTCCTGTCTGCCAGATCCTTGATGGAAATGGTATTGACGGCGTCCTTGATGCTCTCGTTGATTCTCTGCCAGACGATCTTGGTGACGCACAGATCGCTCATGCCGCATTCTTCATTATCTTCAGAGCCTTTGCATTCGACGGCATTCAGTCCGCCTTCCAGGGAAATAAGCACGTCACCGACGGAAATGTCTTCTTCCGGTCTTGCCAGCACATATCCGCCTCCGGCGCCTCTGACGCTCTTCACAAGACCTGACTTCTTCAGTTTTCGGAAAAGCTGTTCGAGATACGTGTCGGAAATGTTCTGCCTTTNCGCAATGCACTGGATGCATACCGCCCCGTCGCCCTGATTGAGCGCCAGGTCGACCATCGCCCGCAGTCCGTATCTCCCTTTCGTCGTCAGTTTCATCATGCCTCCGGTAAATCTGACTGTTTTACTCTGATTTCACGATGAGAATATCATATCCTACTATTTTTGTCAACTTTATTTTCATAAAAATTCTGTATCTTTTTCTGAACAGGAAACCGTCCGTAGATCCACATATTTTATAAGCCCCTTGCCCGGGACAGAGAGCTCCATGACGATAGCGCCGGCCTCGTCGCTGTTTCTGCACGATGCGATGGTCTGCGCAGAACTGTCTGAAGCGGGCTCTTTCATATGAAATTCGCAGATGTCCCGCAGGGACTCTGATGCAGCATCAGAAGAGCCCGCTGAGTTTTCGGAGCAGACCATCCATCGGCGAGTGCAGAAACGGCAGAGGCAAGCGTGTCAGGGAGCTCTCTGTCCCGGGAAAGGGGCAAATAAAAATACCGCGCATCTCTGCGCGGTTTGCTTTCAAAAAAGATCACTTTCTGGGATGAGCCTTGTTGTAGACGTCCCGGATCTTCGTAATGCTCATATTGAGATACATCTGCGTCGTACTGATATCCGAATGCCCGAGCATCTCCTGAAGACTCTTCAGGTCTGCTCCGTTCTGCAGCATATGCGTCGCAAAAGAATGCCTCAGCGTATGCGGCGTGATATCCGCCTTGATGCCCGCTTCAGCCGCGTAGCCCTTCAGGACCTTCCAGAAACCCTGACGGCTCATGGACTTCCCGGATACATTCGTGAAAAGCACGTCGCTTTCATCGTGCACGAAAATCTTACGGGATTTTTCCAGGTACAGCGAAAGAGCCTTCTTGGCTGTTGCGCTGAAAGGAATGATTCTCTCTTTTTTGCGGTCCACGCACGTCAGATAATTCATCTGCATGTTGATATCCGAAACACGCAGCCCGATCAGCTCGGACACGCGCATCCCCGTCGCATAGAGAAGTTCCAGCATGGCACTGTCGCGGATTCCTTTCGGAGTCGTTTTGTCAGGCTGTTTTAAAAGCAGCGTGACTTCTTCGACCGTCATGATTTCCGGTGCTTTCTTCTCGATCTTCGGCGGTTTCAGTTCATCGGACGGATTCTGCGAAACGATTTCCTTCTTCAGCATATACTGATAGAAAGAACGAATCGACGCAACACTCCTCGATACAGAGGAGGATGCGTAATTAGAATTCTCAAGATACAGCATGTACGAATTGAGATTGGTCGCAGTGACCTGATCCCACGACGTAATATGCAGCTCTTCCTGAAGATACTGCATCAGCTTATCGAGATCCCGCTTATAAGATACTTCCGTATTGGCGGAAGACTTTTTATTCTTATGAAAGTAGCGAATAAACTTCTGAATTGCTTCTTCCATTAAATCAAACTCCATCTCTTCATGGATTTGTAAGGAAGCAATTCACCCTTCAAATTAATCCCTCTCCGGGTTTGATCCCCCTCGCGCCCGGATAGGGATATTATAACTTCGAATTTACATAAAATCAAATACAAAATTTGCTTCAAACGCCGGGATGCCTGCTATTTGGCGGCTTCCTCACAATATATCGGTTTCCATAAAACTTTGGGTTCAATATCTTGTGCTTTCCCCGCAGAAAAAATTCTTTTGCATCGCAAAATGGACATGGTTCACATAACGGAGGACTGTCTCATTTGCCGTGCGGATAGGCACCCTGCCTTACAGATACAAAAAAGGAAGAGCTTCCGCCCTTCCTTTCTGTTTCATTTTGCGTAATCGACCGCTCTGCTTTCCCTGACCATATTGACCTTGATCTGGCCGGGATATTCGAGTTCCGCTTCGATCTGTTTGGAAATGTCCCTTGCGAGCAATACCATGTCCGCGTCGCTGACCAGTTCCGGAATGACATTGATCCGGATTTCACGGCCTGCCTGGATTGCATACGATTTTTCAACACCCTTGAAGCTGTTCGTGATATCTTCCAGTTTCTTGAGGCGGTTCGTATAGGTCTCCAGCGTTTCTCTTCTTGCTCCGGGTCTTGCGGCTGAAATTGCGTCCGCTGCCTGAACCAGGCATGCAATAAGGGAAGTGGCTTCCACGTCTCCGTGATGGCTTTCCACGGTATTGATGACAACATCGCTTTCCTTGTATTTCCTGCAGATGTCCGCGCCGATCTGGATATGGGATCCTTCCACTTCATGGTCGATGGATTTTCCGATATCATGCAGAAGACCTGCGCGCTTAGCCAGCCTGACATCGCATCCGCATTCTCCGGCCAGAAGACCGGCCAGCTGTGCGACCTCCAGTGAATGCTTGAGAGCATTCTGTCCGTAGGAAGAACGATAGCGCATTCTTCCGAGCAGTTTGATGATTTCGGGATGCAGATTGTGCACTCCCACTTCCATCGCAGCCGCTTCGCCGTCCTCACGCATCTGATTCTCGACTTCTTTCCTTGCCTTATCGACCATTTCCTCGATTCTGGCAGGATGGATTCTTCCGTCTACGATCAGCTTCTCCAGTGCGATCCTGGCGACTTCACGCCTTACCGGATCGAAACCGGACAGGACGACTGCTTCCGGCGTATCGTCGATGATCAGATCGACACCGGTCAGCGTTTCCAGCGTACGGATGTTGCGTCCTTCACGGCCGATGATTCTGCCTTTCATTTCATCGGACGGAAGCTGCACAACGGAAATCGTGGACTCGGAAACATGGTCGACTGCACATCTTTGGATGGCATTGACGACAATTTCCTGAGCCTTCTTGTCCGAATCCGCCTTGGCCTGCTCGTTCAGCTCCTTGTAGATTCTGGCGATATCTGCTTTTGCGTCATCCTTCACTTCCGAAAGGAGCTGATTCTTTGCTTCCTCCGAAGTCATTCCGGAAATCTTCTCCAGCGCTCTTACGCCTTCTTCGTGCTGATCCTCAACTTCTTTTTCCTTCTTGCTTAATGCTGTTTCTTTTGCTGCGTAGTCTGCCTCACGCTTTTCCATGGCTTCCGTTTTCTTATCCAGGGCATCTTCCTTGGACTGAATACGGCGTTCCTGCTTCGTTACCTCGGCACGACGCTCCTTCAGTTCCTTTTCCACTTCATTGCGAGCGGTCAAGGACTGTTCCTGGATATCGATCATGGATTCGCGCTTCTTAGTTTCGGCCTGTTTAATGGCGTCATCTATGATGCTTCTTGCCTTTTCCTCAGCTGTGCCGATCTTCTGTGAATCCTGTTTAGTCTTGTTGGCAACAGCCAGCTTCCATACAACCGGAAGAGCAATCAGCAGGACGACTACTGCAACAATCAGTATAATGGTTAATACATTCATGCTACAGGAGCACCTCCTTATTCAGTTTTCATTGTACAATATTTTGTATAGAACGGCTTTTTCAGTCTTCCTCTTATACAATATAATCTTTCTTGCCCTTTCTTCCGCACTACCGATCTTCTGATCCGCAACTTTTTTATGGTAAGTATTTGTTGCAGTAACCGATATCAGAACAGAAATGACAAGAGTTGCTACTACTGCAATCACAGTAATCATTACAGGAGCACCTCCTTATTTAGTTTTCATTGTACGGGTATACAACATTTAACATTTTATATGGTTTTCTATTTTATGTCAAGCAAACGAAAGCATGAAAAAGCCGAACAAACGAAAGTTTGTCCGGCTTTATCTGTTAATCCATTCTGAACAGATCCAGGTCTTCCAGTACGGAGCGGATGTCGCCCGGCCGAAAGCCCTGCCGCTGGAGTGCCGCACCGATTTTCTGTGCCTTTTTCGGATCCTCTTCCTTTAAGCCGCGGAGCTTCTTTACAGCCAGGGAACGGATCAGCGGCCTTTCGTCGTAAGGCTCGATCTCTTCAAATGCTTCCGAGATGACTTCCTTCGGCAGGCCTTTCTTCCCCATATCAAAGCGGATTCGCTGACGGCTTCTCTTGCCCAGATAGAACTCCAGGTATTTCTGCGCGTATTTCCGGTCATCAATATAGCCGAAGCTTTTGACATACTCCATCGTTTCATCGACTGTTTCTTCGGAGTATCCGGCCTTTTTCAGCTTATCGTACAGTTCCTTTTCGGTACGGTCCATATCGGTAAGAAGATAGAGCGCCCGCTTCTTTGCCCTGGTTATCTCATCCATGGCCGATTACTCTTCATCCTCCGGAACTTCTTCTATATCCTGTGCGGGAGCCTTTGCCCCGTCGCTTTTCTTTGCGGCTCCGTCTGCTCCGATGCCTCTTGCCTCACGCACCTGAGCTTCGATTTCTTCCATGACAGACGGATTTTCCTCAAGATACTGCTTGGCGTTCTCGCGTCCCTGGCCGATCTTCTCGCCCTTGTACGCAAACCATGCTCCGCTCTTTTCCACGATATCATCTTCTACTGCCAGGTCGAGGATGTCTCCTGATCTGGAAATGCCCTTGCCGAACATGATATCGAACTGGGCTTCCTTGAAAGGCGGCGCCACTTTGTTCTTCACGACCTTGATTCTGGTCCGGTTGCCGATCACTTCTCCGCCGGCCTTCAGGGTTTCTGTCCTTCTGACGTCCAGACGGATGGAAGCATAGAACTTCAGTGCCCGGCCGCCTGTGGTCGTCTCCGGGTTTCCGAACATGACGCCGATCTTCTCACGCAGCTGGTTGATGAAAACGACGATGCACTTCGTCTTGCTGACGGTTGCCGTCAGTTTCCGGAGGGCCTGGCTCATCAGTCTGGCCTGGAGTCCCATATGGGAATCTCCCATCTCCCCGTCAATTTCCGCCTGAGGAGTCAGGGCAGCCACGGAGTCCACGACGATGATGTCCACTGCTCCGGAACGTACCATCGTTTCCGTAATCTCCAGCGCCTGCTCGCCGGAATCCGGCTGGGAAATGTAGAGGTTGTCGATATCCACGCCGATGTTCTTGGCATAGACCGGATCGAGTGCATGCTCCGCGTCCACGAAACCGGCGATGCCGCCCCTCTTCTGGACTTCCGCCACCATATGCAGGGCCACGGTCGTCTTGCCGGAAGATTCCGGTCCGTAGATTTCTATGATTCGTCCCTTCGGGATTCCGCCGAGACCGAGTGCAATATCCAGTGAGAGCGAGCCTGTCGGAACTGTTTCCACATTCATGGAAGCACCGGATTCTCCGAGCTTCATGACAGCTCCTTTTCCGAATTCCTTTTCCAGATGCCCGATGGCAGCTTCCAGGGCTCTTTCTTTCTCTTCCTGAACCTTATTCTGATCCTTGTTTTTATCTTCTTTCACTTTTCGGTTCTCCTTTTAAATACGAACATTTGTTCGTCCTTTGATAATAGTACACTACAAGGTCTTAATTGTCAATCGGAAAATCAGCTTAAAAAGAGCATACTTCCCCCTTCCTTCGTCATCATCTCACAAAAGGAATTTCAATGCCCGAACGGGCTTTCAGATATGGAAATACGGCGGCCGGAAATCAGATTTCCGGCCGCAGCCGATCGTACGGATGTCAGCCGACCAGCCAGTCGTACAGTTCCTGATACTGCAGTGCGGAATGGTTCCAGGAGAAATCCTTCGCCATCGCACGGTCGATGATCTTGTTCCACTCGCGTTTCTTATCGTAATAAACCTTTTCCGCGTAGCGGACCGTTGCCATCATTTCATGGGCATTGTAATTCGTGAAGGAGAAGCCGGTCCCGGTGCCTTCGAACTCATTGTACGGCTCTACCGTATCCTTCAGTCCTCCAGTCTCACGGACGATCGGAATCGTTCCGTAGCGAAGGGACATCAGCTGGGAAAGTCCGCACGGCTCAAACTGGGACGGCATCAAAAATGCGTCCGACGCCGCATAAATCTTATGCGCCAGCGCATCATTGTAATAAATCTGGGCTGTCACCTTGCCGCCGTATTTCCAGGCAAAATGACGGAACATATTTTCATACTGCTCATCGCCCGTGCCAAGGACTGCGAACTGAACGGCATCCTGGCACATTTCATCCATCACATAGGCAATCAGGTCAAAGCCCTTCTGGTCGGTCAGACGGGAAACAATGCCGATCAGCATCGTCTTCGGATCCACGGTCAGGCCGAGATCCTGCTGCAGCGCCGTTTTGTTCTTCACCTTTTCCCGGCGGAAAGTCCTCGGGCTGTAATTTGCATAGATTTCCTTATCCGTCTGCGGATCGAATTCTGCGTAGTCGATGCCGTTCACGATGCCGCGGAGATCATTGGCGCGTGCGCGCATCAGGCCGTCGAGGCCTTCCCCGTAATACGGCATCTTGATTTCCTCTGCATAGGTACGGGACACCGTCGTGATGGCATTGGCATAGACGATGCCGCCCTTCAGAAGGTTGCCGTCTTTCTTGTATTCAAGTTTGTCCGGAGTGAAATAATAATCCGGCAGTCCGACGATATCCTTCATGGTCTTGACGTCCCACACGCCCTGGAATTTCAGGTTGTGGATCGTCATGACGGTCTTGATTCCGCGGTAGAAATCCCCGGCCTGGAAATCTCCGTTGAGATAAACGGGGATCAGGCCTGTCTGCCAGTCATGGCAGTGGATGATATCGGGACGGAACTCAATGACCGGCAGGATTGAAAGCGCGGCCTTTGAGAAGAAGGCAAACTTATCAATATCGTACGGCATTCCGGCATACGGCTTGTCGCACGTGAAATAATCCTGATTGTCGATGAAATAGAAATGAACGCCCTCATACTCGCATTCCAGGATGCCGACATAGACGGATCTCCAGTCGAAATCCATATAGAAGGAGGTGCGGTAGTTCAGCATGTCCTTGTACTTCTGGGCCATGCAGGAATAAAGAGGAAGCACGACGCGGCAGTCGAAATATCTTTTATCCAGGTATTTCGGCAGGGAGCCGACGACATCGGCAAGTCCTCCTGTCTTGATAAACGGGACGCATTCGGAAGCAGCAAAAAGAATATTTTTCATGAGATCATTCACCTCCGCTTAATGCCCTTATTATAGCGCATCCGATTTATACTGTCGACACATCTCTTTCATTTCCCGTGCCGTATCAAAGGTGCTTTCCGTCAGTTTTGCGCCTCCGAGGATCCTGGCCAGTTCCCGTACGGATTCTTCTTCCGAGAGCGCATCGATCCTCGTCACGGCTTCCGTTTCGCTTACCTCTTTCGTGATGGCATAGTGCTCATCCGCCATGGCGGCAATCTGCGGAAGGTGCGTGATGCACAGAGTCTGGTGGCTCCTGGAGACGACCGAAAGCTTTTCGGCCACTTTCTGGGCGGTGCGTCCGCTGATGCCCGCATCGATTTCATCAAAGATCAGCGTGTCCGTGTCGTCTTTTGCAGCGAACATCGTGCGGATGCCCAGCATGATCCTGGAAAGTTCGCCGCCCGATGCGATTTTATTGATGGGAAGCTTCGGTTCGCCGGGATTCGTGCGGATCAGGAAATCGACGGTATCCTGTCCGTTCGCCGAGAAATTCCCGCCGACAGAAAATCCGATTTCAAAATCCGCCCTGGCAAAATTCAGGTCAAGGAACTGCTGCTGCGCTGCCTTCTCAAATGAAGCAGCCGTTTCCTTCCTCACGGCAGTCAGGGCATCCGAGGATTTCTTCAGGGCAGCTTCTGCCGCATGGAATTCCGATTCTAGATGCTTTCTGCCTTCCGCGTAATCTTCCAGTTCGCTGCGCTTCTTTTTCTTCTCTTCAAGCAGGTTCAGGATTCCTTCGATTGAATCCGCATACTTTGCCTTCAGCCGGTTGATCCGGTTGAGCCGTTCTTCTGTTTCTTCAAAAGAATCCGCTTCATAGGTCAGTCCGCTGATATAGTCAGCCGTATCCCTGTTGAAGTCATTCAGCAGGGAGTCCATGCTGCGCAGGGAATTCTCCAGTTCTTCCAGAGCCGGATCAAACTCGCTCACGCTTTCCAGTTCCTTCAGCGCCCGTCCGATGGTTTCACCGGCTCCCTCGTCGCTGTCGTAGCCGGTCATCGTATGCACGGCATTGACGGTTTCCGCAATGCGCTTGCTGTTGGAAAGTCTCCTGTAAAGCTTCTCAAGTTCTTCGTCTTCTCCGGGCTGAAGATCCGCCTCTTCGATTTCCTGAATCTCAAAATCCAGGAAAGAAAGCGTACGGAGACGTTCTTCCTCGCTCATTCCCGTTTCGCTCATCCGCTTCTTCAGGGAAGAATAAGTCCGGTAATCTTCCGCTGTTCTTGCCTTTGCGGAAGAAACGGCCTCTCCGCCGAATTCATCCAGAAGCTCCAGCTGCCGGTCATTCCTTAAAAGCTGCTGATATTCATGCTGCCCGTGGATATCGATCAGGCAGGCCCCGCACTCCCGTACCTGAGCCGTCGTCGAGGTGACTCCGTTGATGCGGCAGACCGATTTCCCCTCTTCCAGTTTCCGGGAAATGAGGATGACGCCGTCTTCCGGTTCGATTCCGAGTTCCGCCAGTTTTTTCAGGACGGAAGGATTTTCCGTTTCAAAGACCATCTCCACAAGAGCAGACGGCGCCCCTTCCCGAAGCATGCTGCGGGAAAACTTCGCGCCCAGCGCTGTCATGACCGAACCCACGATGATTGATTTTCCGGCTCCTGTCTCACCGGTCAGGATATTGAGGCCTTCTCCGAAATCAACATCGATTTCCCGAATCAGGGCTAAATTTTTAATATGGAGATTTCTCAGCATCTTTCAGGCTTCCTCACGATTGCTTTTCTGGAACGTTCTCAGGCTTTCTTCATGACTGCTTTTCTGAAACGTTCTCAGGCTTCCTTCATGATCTCTTCAAGTTTCTTCCGCAGCGTCCCGGCATCTTCCGGAGAACGCAGGACCAGCATGACCGTGTCATCCCCTGCGATGCATCCGAGCACTTCCCTCCAGTCGAGGGAATCAAGAGCTGCTGCCGCCGCCATCGCCATGCCGGAAACCGTCTTGACCACGCCGATGTTGTACGAAATATCCAGCGACACATAGACATCTTTGAGGACCCGCTGATAGCGCATCGACAAAGAGCCGCTGCCGCCGTTGACCGTCGTATATTTCTGGCGTCCGCCTCCGGCGGAAACTTTTCTCAGTTCCAGCTGGCGGATATCCCGCGAGACCGTAGCCTGCGTGACGTTGAATCCCGCCCTGCGGAGCTGGTCAGCCAGTTCCTCCTGCGTTTCGATGTCGTGCTGCGTAATCAGTTCCAGTATCTGCTCATGCCGCGCGTTTTTCATGATTTTTCTCTCCCATCCGGCATCATCCGGCTGTTCAGGTCAGACTGCCGCGGAATTCGGTATCGTCCGGCCATTCATGTCAGACTGTCACGGAATTCGGTACCATCCGGCCATTCAGGTCAGACTGTCACGGAATTCGGTACCATCCGGCCATTCAGGTCAGANTGTCACGGAGTTTCCGTCAGTCGCTGCTCATTTTCTTCCGNAGGACTTCCAGGAAACTCAGGTTGCTGATCTTGATGATATTTGTTCCCTTCCGGGACATCCTCACGACGATCCGGTCCCCGGTTTCCACCCTGTGGTCGCCTTCCCCGTCAAAGTTCACCGTGGCCGCTTCCGGCTGCGGCGTGCGCCCCGGTCCGATTTCCACCATGATTTCATCGCTTTTCGGGAAAATAATGCTTCTCGTATTAATGGTATGCGGTGCCAGCGGCGTCAGGATCAGAAGGTCCGCCTGAGGCGAGACAATCGGTCCTCCTGCCGACAGGCTGTAGCCGGTCGAACCGGTCGGCGTGGAAATGATGATGCCGTCGGCCTGATACGAATTCAGGAATTCATTGTTGACGTAGTTCATGAATTTCAGGATGCGCGGCGGTCCGGTTCTCGTAATGACAATGTCATTCAGGGCATTTCCCGAACAGACTTTGATGCCGTCATGATAAATCGTACCGTAAATCATCATCCGCTTTTCAATATCGAAATCGTTGTTCATGACTTTGTCGAGAGCCGGCAGGATCATCGCGCGGTTCACTTCTGCCAGATAGCCGAGCGTGCCCAGATTGACGCCGAGCAGAGGAATCTGACGGTCCACGACCTTATCCGCCGCCCTCAATAGCGTACCGTCTCCGCCAAGCACGATCACGCAGTCGGCATCGTCCGGGATATCGTCGCCGTCATTTGAGACGGTGCTGATCCGGTCATTCTTCTTCAGATATTCCGTAACCTTGCGGGTAAATTCCCCGCTGGGATCCTTGACCGTGTTTCTCAGGATGCAGAATTTTCTCATT
>JGI20225J20221_1001346_pt1 | contig 10757 bp, 10 predicted proteins | sample BioMet4_FD_20221 | JGI IMG/M metagenome (IMG submission 20221) | reverse complement strand
CTGCATCCGGACAACATGGGCGCCGGCCCCGCTTCCTACGGGCTGACGGATTCCATGGGCCGTATGCACGGCGACGCACAGTTTGCCGGTTCCTCTTCGGTTCCCGCGCACGTGGAAATGATGGGCCTGATCGGCATGGGAAACAACCCGATGGTCGGCGCTACGGTTGCGTGTGCAGTTGCGGTATTTGAGGCTAAAAAATAATTTTTATAAAAGAATCAACGATTACAGACCTATGACAATCCGGCACCGAATGATAACAATGATTACAAGGGCATGACAGTTTTGTCATACCCTTGTTTTATACTTTCAATAAGCCGGTTTTTGGGGTATAATAAAACCCGGAAAAACTTCAGGGGAAGAGCATAGTAAACGCGGGGTGCAGCTTCATGCAGGTTACAAGGTACAAGCAATATAAGAGAAGACGTTTTTTTCGCAGAATGGCTATTTGCATTTTTCTGGCCGGAATACTTTATCTGCTCGGCATGGGCGCTTTTGCCGCCGCCAGAGGGCTGGGCCGTCTGGTTTACGGTTCCTCACAGGGACAGAGCCCCGTTTCCAAAGCGGCCGCAGTCAGCAGCGCGCTGCCGGAAGGCAGCGGTGCGCCGAAAAGCGTGGCCGCAAGCCTTCCTTCCGAGACGGTTTCCTCGTCTGCCGTGCCTTTGGGCGGGGTGGCGCAGAATACGCCCACGGGGTATTTTGACGACGCCCTCTTTATCGGGGACAGCCGGACAGAGGGTCTGCGCAACTTTGACGGACTGGACAACGCGACCTATTACGCCGTAAAAGGGCTGATGGTCAGCACGATTTTCACAAAGCCCGCCGTTGAAGTCAACGGAAAAAAAATACCGGTCATGCAGGCGCTTAAAGGAAAGAAATACGGGAAGATTTATATTATGCTGGGCGTGAATGAGCTGGGCTGGAGCAGTTTTGACACCTTTATCAAGGATTATCAGAAGGCTGTCGACCAGATTAAAATCAGCCAGCCGGGAGCAACCGTTTATGTGCAGTCCATCCTTCCGGTAACAGCGCAAAAATCCCGGACGGATAAGATTTACAACAACCAAAAAATAGAATCGTATAATCAGGCGATTGAAAAAATGGCTGCAAAAAGCAAGGTGCATTATCTTGCGGTCAATACGGCGGTTTCCGATTCGGAAGGAAATCTGCCCGCGGACGGCTCTGCCGACGGAGTGCATTTAAATCGTGAATATTGTAAAAAGTGGTGTGAATACCTCAGGTCGCACACGAATGGTGAAAGGGAATAGGAATAGAAAATGAAAAGAGCGATTCTTGTTGTTTTAGCGGGCGCTCTGCTGTTTGCCGCAGGCTGTGCCGCGGGAGCCCCAAAATCGGTAAATACCGAAGAGGTTGCGAAAAAGCTGATGTCCTCGGTTCAGTTTTCAGACCAGATGTCAAAGCTGGAAAGCAAAACGGCGCTGAAGCTGTACGGACTGGATGAGAATATTGTTCCCAAGTCGCAGGTTTATGAAAGCACCGGCGCGACAGCGGAGGAAGTGGCGGTCTTTGAGGCAAAGGACGAAGCTTCAGCGGCAAAGGTGAAAGAAGCCGCAGAGAAAAGAATTGAAGACCAGAAGGCGGGTTTTACGGATTATCAGCCGCAGGAAATGGAAAAGCTGAAATCTCCCGTTTTAGTGCAGAACGGAAAATATGTTATTCTGTGTGTATCCAACGATAACAGCGGCGCGCAAAAGGTAATTGACAGCTTTCTGAAATAACCGCAGGTACGGAGAAAGCTGCAGAATTATTATATTGACTGCTCAAAGAGGCCCGAAAGAATGCTTTTCAGCATTCTTTCGGGCCTCTTGCGCGACTGTTTGAAAAAGTAAGGATGCGGATGCCGCTGAAAACTTAAAACTCCAGGGGAAACCATTTCGGCAGCCGGTCGGTAAAAAATTTAATCAGCGGTCCCATACAGAATGCCGTGATCACGGTTCCCACGCCCACAACGCCGCCAAAGAGCCCGCCGATGACGACGGCAAGAACGTCGTAGCCAATGCGGCACCAGCGGTACTGGGTGTGAAAACACTTCATCAGCATAAACCCGATGCTGTCGTAGGGCGAAACGCCCAGCCGCGGATACATGTAGAGCGCGGCGGTAAAGGCCAGAATGGAGACGCCCAGAAGCATGCACGCAATCCGCAGGGGAAGGGAGGGGGCCGGCGGCAGGAAGAAAGTAAAAAGCCAGCTGAAAAATTCCACCAGAAACCCGATTGCAACCATGTTGACGACTGTCCCGAAACCGATTTTAGACCGGGCAAAGAAAAAGGTGAAAACCAGCACAATGCTGTTCATAATCAGCTGCCACAGGCCGAAACTCATGCCGAATACGCGCGCCAGCCCGGTGTTTATGCAGGTGCACGGGTCCGTTCCCAGGCGGGCGTATACGGACAGGGATACGGCAAAGCCCATGATGAACGTGCCGACGCACACCATCGCCATGCGCTTATAAAGGTTTTTTTTCATGTATTGTTTCTCACAATCCGCATATAATCAGGGTTTGCGCAGCCTTGGAACAAACAGGATTGCCGCCGCCCAGAACAACTCGTAGATCATCAGCGCGGTAACAGTCAACTGCCCCAGACCGGAATAGCAGGTTAAGAACGCAACCAGCAAAAAACCGAGAATGACGGCTACAGTTTGCAGGGCAACGGCAATGGAAACATTGCCGCGCTGCCGCACGCACGCGGTCAGCAGGCGCATCATGGCGGTGGGCCTGCCCTTTGTGGCCATAACCGCTTCGGAGCGCTCCTGCGGGGTCGACGTGATCTCGGTGTATACGCTTCCGAGCCGCTGGGGCAGCACGCGCACGGAATGTTCGTCAAGGCCGAAGCATTCCCCGAGCAGGCGGGGGGTAATATTCGGGTCGCAGGTTCGCACAATCAGGCTGATGCCGTTGTCTTCCATGCGCCGCAGCTCCATTGCGCGGCGGCGGTCGGAGTTGTAGGTCACCACAAACATGGCGACCAGATCCCCGCCGGACGCCAGATAGACGATTTTCTTTCCGGTGCGGGCATATTTTTCCTCATAATCCCGTGACGGCGGCTCAATGCTGTGAGCCTCCATCAGCGCGCGGCTGCCAACAAGAATCCTCCGGCCGGAAACCCATCCGGTAACACCCTTGTCGTCCTCGAAAGCCGTGTTGTCGATTTTCGGCAGCATATCGCGGCGGCTCTTGATAATCTGGTCGAACAGGTCGCTTAACGGCCCGCCCACCGCACACATCAGCGCGGTGGCATCCACAATGGCGTCGTCAATGCGCTGTCCGCCGAAGGTTTTGATTGCGTTCAGCACGACGGTACCCTTAGGGAACAGCTCCTTCGCGTCCACCAGCACGGCGTTGACTCCGCTGAACCGGTCGATCGCCGGATACCCGACAATCATCGCGCCGCAGCGCGCGGCAATGCGGCTGATGCGGTTTACAGGAAGATTTACGCTGAGCATATTGACAAATGGGACGCAGATGCACGCCGAAACGGCAAACGCGGTCAGCGCGCTGAAAACATCCTTCAATAATATGAGGGTCGTAATACATAATATGAGGGAACAGACAAATCCGATGGGTGCCATCACCTGAGAAGACTGCTCGCTTGGGTCGGGCTCATAGGAAAGGCTTAAAAAATGTTTTAAAAAATTGGTTTTTGACTGAAAAGCGATGACCGGCGCATCCATAACGAATCCGCTTGCCATTTGCAGGGCGGTGTTGTGGTCCTCAAAAATCTGGACGGCCTGCTTCTGGTCGGGCGCGGCGACAAAATGGAAATTGCGGTCAATCCGTCTGGCAAGGCTGAGTTTTCCGGCTGTGTTTAAAAACAGGGCCATGACGACAAGAACGGAATAAAGATGCAGACCCCCTGACTGCAGGCTGTGAACAGAAAACAGCAGGGCGACGTTCTGAATCAGCGCGGCAATGTCAGCAACGGCAACGGCACTGTCTGCGTTTGCCTGAAAGGTCAACAGCCCCTTTATGCCGTTTAAAACAGGGGTCATGCTGAAAGCGGTGGCGATCACCAGAAAAACAAGGTTTACAATTATGTACGGCAGCGCGCCTGTCCAGGTCTGTACCACCTCCGGCAGCAGGGCGGACTGGTCGCGCAGGATGCCGAAAGCGAGAAGCAGCACAAGGCTGATGCCCGTTACGGCGAGACGCAGATACAGCCTTCTGATATTGGAGCTGAGCTCGTGGAATATGGAAGGCGCGTCGCCCGGGCTCTGGTAATCGTCCAGTTCTTCCTGTTCGCCGGGCAGGTTGTCGGTGGAGTCATTGTCCTCCTCCTCGTTCCCAAATACGCTGAAATGCTTTTTACCGGCGGGATTTTCATCAGCCGGTTCCCCGCCTTCAAACGGATTTTCCTCATCCCCGGTAATTTCGGAATCCATGTTCAGGGAAACGGCGGGTTTGGGGAACGGCATGGGCTGTACGGCTTCCCCTGCAGCGTCCGTCGGCTCTTCCGTTCGCTCCGCATGCTGCTCCGGCGCGTCTGCGCCGACCGGTTCAACGGGAATCGGGATCGGCGGCGGGGGCTGTTTCGGTTTTGCGTCCGGATAGTCTTCCGCCGCTTCGGAGAGAACCTCCCCGAAATTATCCAGTTGAATGAAATGGACGGGGATGCCGGCGGCCGCCCGGTAGCTGCGTGCGTCCTCTGCCGACCGGGGAACCGGCTTTACCGGTTCCCTTACGGCGGGGGCCGGAGGGATTTCCTCCTTTACGCTCGGTGCTGCCACCGGTTCTTTCACCGGCTCTTCCGGCAGCCGGCACTGGACAGCGGGGACGGAATCTGGCTGCAGCGGCGAAGGCGGAGTCATCGGCGGCGCGGAGGGCTGAAATACCGGCTCCGGGTGCGGTTCGCGTATTTCCGGCTGCGGTGTGGGGCCCGGCAAAATTTCCGGTTTGGGGGCCGGCATGGGACCCGGGACCGGTTTTGGAGCGGGCGGAATCACCGTCGGGGAATGGGGCTCCTGCGGCTCCTCAGGCTCCGGGTGCGGCTCCTTCGCTTTTGGCTTTTCAGCGGAACGCTGATCTTCATAGAGGGAGAAAATATCGTCATGGTCAAGACCGGCCTGGCTCATGATTTTTTCAACACGCTTTTTGCGGTCGCTGTGCAGGCGTTCAAAACGCTCTGCAATTTCGTCGTCTACCGTGTCGTCTCCGGTTTCGCTGAACAGGTAGGAAAAAATAGGGTCTCCGTCCTTCTTATCCTCATGATTGACGGGGGAGGGAATATTTCCGTATTCCTCGCGGTAATCCTCCAGAGGCCTTAACTGAAGGCCGTAATAAATATCCTGATCTTCCTCCGGCTCGGGGAAATCCCGTTTGCGCCGTTTAAAAAATCCCCTGCCGCGGCCTTTTGGTTTTTCCGGTGCCGCGGGGTGTTCCGGCAGGGAGGATGTCTTCGCGTCGAGGGCGCTCTTGGCCTGCGCGGCGATTGCTTCCGGTGTTGCAGCCGCTTTTTTCCGCCCCGGTTCAGCCTTTGCCTTGTTTTCGGTGGGCGCAGGCTCCTGTTTTCCTGTTTCCAAAGTACGCGCTTCCGCTAAAATCTCGTCTAACGAAAATTTATCGCGCGGAGCTTTTTGATTGTCGCCCATATTGATCCGCTCCTATTATTTTGTCTTAATTCCACCGCGCTGGCGTGCAATTTCATAACAGATAATGCCGCAGGCAACCGAAGCATTAAGCGAATTTATTTTACCCTTCATAGGCAAAGATATGACAAAATCACATTTTTCTTTTACAAGCCGGCCCACGCCCGCGCCCTCGGAACCGATTACGACGGCGGTCGGGCCGGAATAATCGACGCTGCACCAAGGCTCGCCGTCCATATCCGCGGCATAAATCCATACGCCGCGCTTTTTCAGCTCGTCAATCGCGGCGGTGACGTTGGTCACCCTTGCCACCGGAACATATTCCACCGCGCCCGCGCTCGCCTTGCCGACCGCGTAGGTCAAGCCCGCCGCGCGCCGCTTCGGGATGATGACGCCGTGCGCGCCCGAACACTCGGCCACCCTTAAAACGGCGCCGAGGTTGTGCGGGTCCTCCAGCTCGTCCGCTACGATGATGAACGGCGGTTCGTTCCGTTCGGCAGCGAGCTGAAAAATATCGTCGATGGTCGCGTATTCCTTGACCGCCGCCACGGCAACCACACCCTGATGGTTTGCGTTTCCGCACATAAAGTCCAGCTTTTTGCCGTCCGCTTCCTTGATTGCAATCCCTTTTTCCTTTGCTTTGGCAATCAGCGAGCTCAGGCTGCCGGTGTGCGCCCCCCGGACAACGTAAAGGCTGTCTATGGTGCGCCCGCTGCGCATTGCCTCGTTCACGGCGTTTCTTCCCGCAATAATGTCGTCGCCGCGCTGGTTTTTTTCTTCCGTCATCTATTTTTACTCCCTTGTTTTTATTAAAAGTGCATGATTCTTCAAAATTCGCCCCGTAACGGGAAAAAAATGATTTTCTATCGCAACACTTTGAATTTCAAATTAACTATATATTTTCTATTTTAACAGATATAGGCATGTCCGTCAATATGTCCCGGCACCGAAAGCTTCCCTGTCTTTCTCATACTTTCCCCTGATTCCGAATATATAGCAATTACAGAAATGTTTTGAAACTAATCTTGTTCTTTCCGGTTCTTATTTGAAATTGTTATAAAGTTTCAGGAGGTATGAAATGATTATTATAGTGAGACATAGTATTCCGCGCTTTTTTTTAAAAAAACATTTTTGGGGTGCGGCCTGCATCCTGATTTTATGCTCGTTTCTGATTGTTTCCTCGTTCAGAAGCTGCGCCGGACAAAAGCAGAGCCTGCGGGAATACGCGCTGGAGACGGTATCGGCGGATTTTAAGCCGATGGTTTCGCAAATCCTTCTGCGCACTCAGCGGGGAAAGCAGCTCAACACCAGACTGCTGTATTCCGTATACATCACCTTGTTCGACAACAGCCGGTATGTTAATAAAAACAATGTGAGGAACCGTTTGATAAAATGCTTTTATACGGACGAAAAAGGCGCGGCTGTCCCTGTTGAGGATACGGACGGGATTTTTGACCGGATTGAAGCGGAATTCGGCGTCGCGCTTGACGGCGCGCAAAGGCGTTCCATGGCTGCCCTCAGCGGGGAGCTGGCGCCGGGCTACATCGACTTCGTCTCCCTGCTGCAAAGAAACCTGAAAAGCGGGGACGGCCTGAAAAACAACATCGGGCTCGCCAACTTTGCATGGGACGCGCTGGACTGCGGCAGCGGCTATGTTTACGGCGCGGCGGGGCAGGCGATTGCGCTGCCGTTTCTACGGCAGCAGCAAAAACGCTTTGACGGCGTGGAACGGGCGAATCTGACCGGCGCGCAGGTGAACGCCATCTATCAGAATTTTGGGGGAAGGCCGGGTTTTGACTGCGGCGGGCTGATCAAGGCGTATTCCTGGCTGGACGAATCGACGGGAGAAATCTCCGCAAAGCGGCAGGGAACCCTTGCGGACTGCACGGCGGACGGCCTTTTTGACCTTGCCCAAATCAAGGGAGATATTCCGGAAATGCCGGACACGCCGGGCCTTGTGGTCCATATGGACGGCCATGTGGGCGTTTATGTCGGCGGGGGTGAGGTGATTGAGGCAAGGAGAAACCGGTACGGCGTGGTGAAAACGCAGCTGAAGGGACGCGGCTGGAAGCACTATCTGCAGGTACCCACGCTCGTTTATGTACAAAACGGCACATACCGGATACGGGACCGGCAGGTTGTCCTGTCAGCCGGCAAGATCATAAATGTACGATAGCGATTTCAAATGAGAACCGGAAAACAAAATTTTTAAAATTGCTATATAAAAGAAAGAGGCTGCTGCAAATGCTTCCACATGTGCAGCAGCCTCTTTAGATGGAAATGGTGCGTGGGATGGAGATGTATCGTCATGAAATCTTATAAGCTTATAAATTCTGCTGAAAAAAGGTCTGCAAGGTTTTCGCGGTTTGTTCCTCATCGGGTCCTTCCACCGTAACCGTGACTTCTTCCCCTTTTTTGGCGGCAAGGCTCATGACGGAAAAAAGTTTTTTGGCATTTCCTGTTTTGCCGTTTTTGCCGATGAGAATTTCCGAGCTGTGCTTTTGCGCCTCCTGCACCAGAAGACCGGCGGGCCGGGCATGGATTCCTTCTTTATCCTGAATGACGTAACGGAATTCTTTCATCAGATTCACCCCTTTATTGTTTTCAGCAGCGCGGAAACTTCCTCTCCGGTTGCAAGATTTTCGGAAAAAGCGCTGGCGCTCCCGGCGGCGATTCCTGTCCGGAAACCTTCCTGAAGGCTTCCGCTTTTCAGGTATCCGGCGAGAAAGCCGGCAACCATGGAATCGCCTGCGCCGACGGTGTTGACCACCCTGCCCTTCGGAGCCATGCTTTGATATACGCCGCCTGTCTCGCTGACAAGGATTGCGCCGTCGCCGCCCAGAGAAACAAGAACGTTGCACGCGCCCAGCGACTGGAGCTTTTGGCAGGCGCGGATGATTTCTTCGGCGCCGCTCAACGGCTCACCGATAATTTCCTCCAGCTCCTCCCGATTCGGCTTGATGAGGAACGGCCGGTATTTCAGCACGTTCAGGAGCAGCCGTCCCGTGGCGTCCACCACAATGCGGATTTTTTTATTCCGCAGCCGCTCCATAATGGTTTCGTAGGTATTTTCCGGCAGAGAGGAGGGGATGCTGCCCGCGAGGACGAGAATATCCCCGTCGGAAAGGCCGCCGAGCTGCGAAAACAGTTCGCCTATTTTCTCCTGAGAAATAAACGGGCCGCTGCCGTTTACCGCCGTTTCGCGCTTGGAGCGGATTTTCAGATTGATGCGGGACAGCCCGTTGTCGAGCCGGATGAAATCGGTGTTACAGCCGAAGGCCCGCACGCCCCTTTCAATTTCATCGCCGGTAAACCCCGCAATGAAACCGAGCGCCGTGCTGTCGACCCCAAGGCTTTTCAGCACGATGGAAACGTTGATTCCCTTGCCCCCGCTCAGGATTTTTTCTCCGCGGCTCCGGTTGATTTCCCCTTCGCGGAAATCCGCGACCTCGGTAATGTAGTCCAGCGCCGGGTTAAATGTTACGGTATAAATCAATCACGCGCACCCCGCAGTCCTTTTCTATATTTCATTCAGGCGTTCAGTCCGTAATGCTCAAAAAGGATGTGTTCCGCTTCGCTGTTCCACAAGCCGTTGTGCTTTTCGCAGCTGTCCGCCAGCTTTTTAAACAGCTCATCCTTTTCGCCCAGGGCACGGAAGTCGTCTATGGCTGTCAGCGGCATGCTGATATGGGTGTAGACCAACTTTTTGCCGCCCGGGATGGAGGGCAGGTTCTCGGTCGCCTCCGCCACACAGTCGATTCCGCCGACGTGGGTAACCATGACGGACGGATTGATTTTTCCGGCGGCGGACAGGTCGAGCGCTTCGATCAGGTCGTCGGTGTTCCCGCCGGTGGAGCCCATGATGTGGGTGCTGATATAATGCGTGTTGTACATATTGATATTGGCGGAGAATTTGTTGTCCGTGGGGCCGGCAAAGAAGTTGAGACAGCCGTCAAAGGCGAGCAGGCTGTCGGCCAGCTCCACAAGGGGACGGATGGGGGCCATCACGAAAATATCGTCGTAGCCGGCGCCGCCGGTCAGTGCTTTCAGCCCTTCAAACTGGTTCTCCAACTGATTTGGGTTGACGTATTTCAAAGTTACCCCAAGGGCTTCCGCTTTGGAAACAGGGACAACCTTCTCCGCGCGGGAAATCCGATCCTCACTGACGTCGGTCACAACGACCAGCCGAGGCTTTTTTTTAAGGCAGATTGCGTATTCCACCGCGCCCAGNCCCATGGGGCCCGCGCCGCCCACGATCAGAACCGCTCCGTTTTCCTTGACGCCGGACGCGTGGTCGTAGTTGCGCTTGTTGGTGTGGTAGTTGGAATGGAATCCGCCGATAATGCAGGACATGGGCTCGCCGAGCGAAGCTTCAAAGTAGCTGGGGCCGCTGTAGTGCAGCAGGCAGCCCAGTTCCATGACTTCGTGGGGGATGATGCAGTAGGTACAGTCCCCGCCGAAATATTCATAGGAATAGCCGGGCGAATTCAGACTGCCTTTGTAATTCAGCGCGGGCTGCTGGGCGAATTTTTCGCCCGCCTTGAATTCGGACTGCCATTTCGCCCCGACCTTTACGATATCGCCCGCGAATTCATGCCCGACGATGACGGGATTGGTGTCGATGTTCTGCGGGGCGCGCTTGTGTTTTTTCCCCTGTTTGATCAGCTTATAGGTGGACATGCAGATACTGTCGCTGACAACCTTGACCAGTATTTCATCGTCTTTTATCTCAGGCAGCTCGAAATCTTCAAGCCGCAGATCATCTGCTCCGTACATTCTGACTGCTTTTGTCTTCATAAGTAATTCCTTTCTCCATTGTGTATGGACGGTCGTTCCGCCGCTGACGAAATTCAGCAGCCGCTGAATAAATTGTAGATTTTATCCGCGTTTCCGCTTTGAACAAGGGATTCCACGGCTTCCTTTGTATCCAGCTTCTCAACAATATTCCTTAATATTTCCAGGTGCTCGTCGCCGATGGCGGCAATGCCCACCACCAGATAGACGGTTTCATTGTCCCAGGGTATCCCCTTCGGATACACCATTACCACCAGCCCGGAAGAGAGGATTTCCTTTTTTACTTCGCTTTCTCCGTGCGGAATGGCAATGCTGTTCCCAATGCAGGTCGATAGCTTTTTTTCCCTTGCCAGCATGCC
>JGI20225J20221_1002710_pt1 | contig 10761 bp, 8 predicted proteins | sample BioMet4_FD_20221 | JGI IMG/M metagenome (IMG submission 20221) | reverse complement strand
GGATACAAAGCATCGACATAGCATGGAATAAACAGTCCAACTTTCATTATATACCTCGATATTATTTAAAATATTTAATACCTAAAATTTTACCGAAAAGAAATATTCGATAAACTATTTTCTCATATTCTCATCAACAAACGAAAATGGCAACAAATCTTTAACACTATTCAGTACATATACACCTTTTGTGCCATAAAGAAGAATGCGCACACTCTGCTTATATCTATCTTCGATTTCCAGAATTACCTGTCTGCAAGCTCCACATGGAGTTATTGGGTCAGCAAGAAATCCGTGATTATTATATGCAGCTATTGCCAAGGCAACTATTGGCTGATCAGGACGCTGTGACTGAGCAGCGAAGATCGCAGAACGTTCGGCACAAAGTCCAGATGGGAATGCAGCATTCTCCTGATTTGCACCTATAACAATATCACCATCATTAAGCCTTAATGCAGCTCCAACATGGAAATGGCTGTAATTGGCATAACTATTTGATGTAGCAGCTTTTGCAGATTCTATAAGCTGATTGTCTTCAGCGCTTAATTCTTCAGGCTGGCAGAAATCATAATTTATTTCTATCTTCAATTTCTTCATTTTGCTCTGATGTTTTCTATTTGTAGCGACAAAGATACAAATTTATCCCAATTATTTACGCTATATATTCACTTTTTTTGCTATTAAACATTTAAGGTGGAGGAGCTATCTAAACATGACAAGGAAGCTATTGTCACCATGAAATCAACGTATCGGAATTCCCGACAGGTTCGCTAAGAAGGAAAACGGGCTGTGAATCGTGAGATTCCGTTGTGAATGAGTCTGTAAATGATAGTGTAAGTGATAGTGTAAATGATAGTGTAAATGATAGTGTAAGTGATAGTGTAAGTGATAGTGTAAAACTAACTTTAAGGTAGGCTGCGCCTCAACAAATTTCGACGAACCGAAATATAACCAAATTTATTTGAGTTATATTGAGGTGAGGATGAAATTCACTTTAAGTAATAAAAATAAAAAAACTATTTTTTATTTTGTATTGTGTTCGGCTTGACCTTTAACTGCGTCTACCTATTGATTCCATTTACGGTTCGCGAATAACAAGTTATTACCCTGATGGACGGGAATAAAGAAACAGTTTGCTACAATCGAGAAAACTTTATTCACAAAGCCGACCGAGAATTATAAGACTGCGGTGGTTGCTGGACAGGGAAGGTGGATCTTATCCATAAGATGGGTTATGCAAAAAGCATCATGCTGAAATGCCCTTGTTAAAAAAGACTTTGGGTATATCATCTATGACTGATGAAGCTATCAAACAAGGCTTTCAGGGAACTCAAAAGAACAGGCTGATTATCAACCGTTGTATCTTGCAGGTCTAAGCCGTGCAATCGGTTGACTGGTTGGCTAGGTATGAACGCCGACACGTCTATATACCCTTAAATTACGGACAGGAACCGGGACAGGTGCTTAGTATTGGACGAGTTCGGACCCCTACCTCTTGCCCTTATTGATAAAACAGGCAAAAAAGAAATAGAAAACTTTAAACCTGGAAAACATATTGGGTTTTTGGCTTACAATATATCGTGACCACGCAATTTCACGGCAACATCGGGCAAGTTCACCAGTAAGGAAGAAGGTGAGCAGGCTTTTGGCAAACAATTGAGGGAAAGCCTTTCTTCATCCACGAATGTGCAGAAGAAGAAAGGTACTGACGCACCACCACATCTGATATGACCTTACTTCATTACAGGTAGGGACTGCTAACAAAAAGTTCGGTTATTCAGCTGAAACGACTCTTAATATAATTCAGAGTCTTTACGAAAAGAAATTCACCACATATCCACGTGTTGATACTCAATATCTGAGTGATGACATATACCCGAAGTGTCCACAGATACTCAACGGAGTGAGTCAATGCAAGATCGACAGTCAGCCTAAGTATATGGAATTGGTTAAGAATCTTGCTGCAATAAGTGCCAAACTCCCAAAGAGTAAAAAGGTTTTTGATACGAGTAAGGTTACAGATCACCATGCCATTATTCCTACAGGTGTACCTGTAAACGGCTTGACAAATATGGAACAGAATGTGTTCGATCTCATCGCTACACGTTTCATCAGCGTATTCTATCCAGATTGTAAATTCTCTACGACAACAGTACTTGGAGAAGTTGACAAGATTGAATTCAAGGTTATAGGAAAAGAAATTCTAGAGCCTGGTTGGAGAGTTGTTTACANCAAGGACACNAATACAAATGACGATGANGAGAAGAAGAGTGACGAAGAACGAACATTGCCTACATTCACAAAAGGTGAAAATGGTCCTCACACTCCTACCCTTACAGAAAAGCAGACAACTCCACCTAAATACTATACCGAGGCAACATTGCTTAGAGCCATGGAGACTGCTGGTAAATTCGTTGACGACGAGGAACTGCGTGCTGCATTAAAGGAAAACGGTATCGGCAGACCTTCTAGTCGTGCCGGAATTATTGAGACTTTGTTCAAAAGAAAATATATACGTCGCGAGCGAAAGAATCTGCTAGCTACCCCCACAGGCGTGGAACTGATAGACATGATTCATGAAAANCTTCTCACAAGTTCCGAACTTACAGGTATATGGGAAAAGAAGCTGCGAGATATCGAGCATAAGAAATATGATGCCGCCATGTTTATCGAGGAATTGAAAAAGCAGATTTCAGATATTGTCAACGATGTACTGTGTGACAATAGTAACAGACGCGTCACCATTATGTCTGACGAAGATATGAAGAAGACTGTCAAAAAGAAAAAAGCTGCTCCAAAGAAGAAGGAAAAGGTTGAAAATACGCCACAAACTACCCAAGAGAATAAAGGTAAGGCTACGATTATTCCAAATGATGAACTCATAGGAAAGATATGTCCTGAATGCGGAAAGGGACACATNATAAAAGGTAAGAACGCTTATGGATGCAGCAACTGGAAAGAAGGTTGCAAATTCGTTTTACCTTTTGAATAATAATATAAACNATGTATTTGCGTTATTACTACATGCGCAAGTTTTACATCATATATATATTTACNGCATTATGCCTATTCGCTTCATGCGGTGCTGAACGAAGTCTGAAAAAGGCGGAGGAGCATCTGGCTCTAGGCGAATATTATGATGCCGCAACAATGTTCAGGAAAGTATATCAGCAGACTCCTGCAAAGAACCGTGATGAAAGAGGACTATATGCTGTGAAGATGGCACGATGCTATGCAAAGATTAACCAGACGAAACGTGCCATAGCGGCTTTTCTGAATGCAGAAAGATATAATCATGCAAGCATTGCCGACAAATTGACATTGGCACGCATGATGCTTAAAGATGCACAATATAAAAATGCAGAGAAGATATTTCTATCACTAAAAGACTCGCTACCAAATGATATACTAGTGAAAAACGGGCTTATTTCAGCACAGAAGGCAACATCATGGAAAAAGCAAGATAGCAGATACACGGTAAAAAGGATGAATCTGTTTAATTCCAACAAAGGCGAATACTGTCCCAAACTTCAAGGCGACAGATATTCACAAATCTATTTTACATCTACACGAAATACGGCTCTTGGCGATGAACTAAATGGAATCACAGGAGCTAAAAACGGCGATATATTCTTGTCAGAAAAAGATGACAAGGGTAAATGGAGTAAGCCAGAAGCTATTGCAGGAAGTCTTAATACAGAGTATGATGAGGGCGCATGTGATTTTTCTCCAGACGGAAAAACTATGTATATCACACAATGCACTACAGACCCATCATATCCAAGATACGCAAAGATACTTACATCGCAAAGAAGCGACGCATCATGGAGCAAAGCAACAGAACTGCCTATAAGCAGAGACACACTTTCTAGTTTTGCACATCCAGCAATATCACCAGACGGAAACTGGATATATTTTACGTCAGACATGCCTGGAGGCAAAGGTGGACTTGATATATGGAGAATAAGGATAACACCTGCCGGACTTGGTGGAGTTGAAGACTTGGATTCAACAATCAACACACCAGGTAACGAAGAGTTTCCTTCATTCCGTCCTAACGGAGACTTGTATTTTTCCAGCGACGGGCATCCAGGAATGGGTGGACTTGATATTTTCATTGCAAAAACAGACAAGAATACTGGAAAAACAAAGATTGAGCATCCAGGGTATCCACTAAATAGTGCCGACGATGATTTTGGTATCACTTTTGATGGTCCACACAATCGTGGTTTCTTCTCTTCCAACCGCAATGACGGAAAGGGATACGACCACATCTACAGTTTTGAAAATCCAGAGATTATACAGACGATAAAGGGATGGGTTTACGAAACTGACGGGTATGAACTACCAAAATCTCAGGTATATATGATTGGCAATGACGGAACAAATCTGAAACTAAGCGTCAAGGGAGATGGTTCTTTTACGCAGACTGTATCTCCAGGAGTAGACTATGTGCTTCTTGCTACGTGTGATGGATTTCTTAATCACAAAGAAGAAATAAATATTGGAAGTGTAAAGGAGTCAAAGGAATATACATTGCAATTTCCGTTGGCATCAATAGCTGCCCCTGTACTTATTGACAACATATTCTATGATCTCAACAAAGCGTCTCTTCGCCCAGAATCAGCAACAGCACTAGACAAACTAGTTACTTTGTTGAATGAGAATCCTCATGTTACAATAGAGTTGTCGGCAAACTGCGATTATCGTGGAGGTGATGAATACAACAAGATTTTATCACAGAAACGTGCAGAAGCAGTTGTGAGGTATCTAATCAGCAAAGGTATTGCTGCAGACCGTCTCACCCCTGTAGGATACGGAAAAGAGAATCNAAAGACAATAAAGAAGAAAATCACAGAGAAATATGATTGGCTGAAAGAAGGCGACCGACTTACAACGGAATACATCAAGAAATTAAGCAACGATAAACAGGAGATATGCAATCAGTTAAACCGTCGTACAGAGTTTCGTGTCATCAGAACCACTTATGGTTTGTTTGATAAAAACGGTAATCTGAAAGAATTACCTAAGACAAAGAATAAGAATAAAGATGCAAATACCGAAATATACTTTTAGCAAAGCATAATCATCATGCTATATAACTCCCAATTTGATTTTATTACTTACAGGATTAGCATATATTCCAAGAAATAAATCCTTTAAAATATCTGGTTCGTCAACATCATAATCGTTTAGACAATCCATATATTTCATGAAATGCATTTTGTCGGCAGGCGTGTAATATGCATTGAAACGAGTCTGACCATGACGGATATCATGAGCCAAATAATTATTTGGATAAAGTTTATATGTACTGTTGATTCTTTCATCCAGTAGATTGGCTACCAAACGATGATAGTCGTTATTTGTACAACTATCATACTGACTTAAATCATCTTCTGTAAGTTCGTCGCAAAGAGAGAAATTTACTCTACCCTTTTTCTGCACAATACCAGTAAGTACACTTGTTAAATCCTCACCAGGCTTCTTTATGTATTTCTCAAATCGACTCTCATACAATTCAATAGCCTTTAAGACATCGCAGCTCTCCCATTCATAGCTAATGCTGACAGGAATAATATGGAGTTCACTCAAAGCCTTTATTTTATCTTCAGGACGGCTCATGCAAAACATTTTTATAATTCCCTGATCAGTATGGTCGTCACCATCCTTTGTTCTCCCGTTACGCTGGGCTATCCAAACACTTTGTTTTTTTTCAATGATAGTGTTACGTATATAATCGCTAAGATGTCGTGACGACATATAGAAATCTTTCAGCTTTCCACCACGCTCAACTCTAAACATCTTATTACTTTTACCTATATCAGTAATAAGTCCCTTTGTCATGAGGTTTGCACCAAACGTAATCTCTGTGGTATCGCGCCCTCTCTGTGCAAACAGATATTGCAACAAAGACGCATCAAGCATTATATCCCTATGATTACTCACGAAAAGATATTGCGTATCAGGATTCAATTTTTCAAATCCCCTAAAGGTAAGTTCAGTCATGGAACGCTCAATAATCTGTCTGTTCACAGGTATCATGACACCATACTGAAAATCCTTAATGGTCTTGAATGAAAGGACCATACTGCGCACGTCTTCCAAATCCCTGCCAGGAAATATCCACGAAGCCAATACTGGAAAAGCATTACTTGTTGCAATGCGTCTCATGGCAGAAGGTATCTCCTCATCATTATATGGACGGATATCATCAAATTCGGATGTAATCATTAGATATAATATATATTTGATGCATATTCTATTTCTTTCTCAAGTCGATAAACTTAACAGGCTTTCTTGTCTTTGGTGGAAAGTTTATCGTCTGAACTTCGGCAACAGGATGTATTTCTATCTTCGGAGACACACGCAGATGAGCACGGAATCTATTTTTAAGGTCTTCTACGATGGCAACAGGATTCTCGGCAATAGCCTTGTGCTTTGCCAAAGCATCCGATTTAAGTCCAACCTTTACGACAACATCATCAGTTCCAGCCTCGGATTCCTGCACATATACNACATAATTCTGCACATAGTCAGTATTATCAAGTATATCATTTATAGCAGGCGGATAGAGAGTAGTACCCTTCAGTTTGATCATGTTATTTTTTCTACCAACCAAAGGTGTAAGTCGGTAACTGTTTCTTCCGCATTTGCAAGGCTCAACTATCTTCGCGCACATATCACCTGTGCGAAATCTAAGAAGTGGCATTCCCTCAACTCCAAGAGTTGTTATNACAACCTCTCCAATCTCACCATCAGCAACAGGCATATTATCCTCACCAATAATCTCGACAATGATAAGTTCTGGATGCACATGACCACCACAACCATACTCACACTCGCTGAANGTNGANCCCATCTCTGTACTTGAATATGTGGCAAAGAGCTGTACGTTCCATTTATTCTTTATCTGCTGTCCAAGAAGATTTAAAGAGAAATCCTGATTACGCAAGCCCTCACCAATACCGATNATTTTNCTTATGCTTGAATTNTTATAGTCAATNTTATGCTCCTCGGCATACTGGATGAGACGCGGAATGAATGAAGGTACACACATTATGCTGTCGGGCTTTATTCTCATTATGGTATCCCATTGCAATTCAGGAATACCATTGCCAACTCTGATGATAGAGGCTCCAAGCTCCCTGATACCAAGGAAATAAGCAAGTCCTGCCATGAAACGTTTATCGATTGTAGTCATCAACTGNAATATATTTCCAGGATGAAGACCCGCACACGAAAAACTCTTCTTCTCATTATAAGCCAAACGCTGCAAATCAACCTCNGTACAACCGAANGTAACAGGTTCGCCTAATGTTCCACTTGTTGTGATATAGTCAATNACCTTTTCTTTAGGTACACACAAGAAATCTTCATTGAACAATTGCAAATCTTTCTTCTCAGTAAACGGAATGTTTACCAAGTCTTCTATTTGACGTATATTATTGATATTTATATGGAACTTGTCAAATAATCGCTGATAATATGGTGAATGTTCTTTAAAATAAAGAACAGCCTTACGCAGTTTTTCATNTTGAAAAGCTTTGATCGTNTCTATTGNCTCAAATTCAATATCTTTCATTTTCTACATTATTATTTAGTCTATTCCTTTCATCCAAGCAAGGAAACGTTCTTTCCACGTAATAGCCTCAGCATTAGTTTTTGAGGCTGTAGTTCCAAATCCATGCCCACCTGTTTTATACTGTATATAAAGATGCGGTTTATGATTGGCGGTAAGGGCACTATCCATCAGCATAGCNTTATGATAATTAACGANAGGATCATCCTTGCAGTTTGAGATAAACACAGGACACTGTATCAAGTCGGCATGCTTTTCAACAGACAACGAGTCACATATAGTCTTATTGCGCCACCTGCGTTCACCAAGCAATCCCCTTCGGCTTCGGCGATGCACAAATTCATCACGTGAAAAAGTGATAACAGGATATAGTGATGCTACGAAATCAGGCTTATAGCATGGTTGCAGATATTCGGCAGCACATAGAACAAGATGACCTCCAGCCGAGAAACCCATCATTCCTACCCTATTATATCCCTTACTTTTCACTAACTTCATTGCCTTTTCAACAGCTTGAATCTGATCGGGATATTGATGTCCACGAAAGACCAATCTACTGTGCCATGCAAAACCCGCCCAACCAGCAGTAGGATAATAAAGCACATAAGCAGCTATACCATTGGCATTTAGCCACTTAGCGACTTCACTTCCCTCATACTTCTTGCTAAGCCAACAATAGCTTCCACCAGGACATACGATAACGGCAGTAGAAGTTTTGCTGCAATGNANGTTGGTATTCNACNAGACCTGCNGAAACCTTCNATCCTATTCTGTGGCTTTTAACGGACANGCAATAAGCAAAAAGTAANNATATTATTTTAAACAGACGCATTATATTCATTGATTTTATTCAATATAACATTATGCCCCACAATAGCTTCCGCGGTATTAACAGCAGTAAGCGGTACGCCACAGAATCCATGCAGGTTTATATTCTGACCTGTCATAAAAAGATTTCTAACCTTTGTATATATCGACACCTGTGACTGGGCAATATTGTTGCAGTCCTTGAACATACCATAAAGAGCACCTTCTGGTTCATCATAATAATCCCTTATGGTAAGAGGAGACGAACCGAACATATACTCCACCTTATCACTAAATCCAGGATAAAGGATTTCCATTCGGTCGAGTATCTTATTGATATGCCATTGTTTCCATTCATCATATTCTTTACCTCTTTTACCAGTAGAAGTACCACTCCATCGTTCCACAGCACTATACGGCATAATCGCATTGACAACCATTTTAACAGCATACTCACCTTGATTTTCTTCACAAGGTGTCATATACATGAAACCACGAGGCCAGTCTTCGACATCATATTCAGCGTAGTTCCACACCTTACCTAATCCTGCTGGACAATAGCATGTATGGTTTATAAAAGGGAAAACTAATATGGCTTGAAAATGAATAGCACAGAAAGAAGAATAGGCTATTTGGAAGCTTCGGCAATTCGATCTCTGAAAAGCCTTTGGAAAAACCTTACTTCCGTCATGCTTCAACATTTTCCAAAGGATGTATTGCCGAAATATTAATTATCAGATTGAATATACCGTTTCCTTCTGATATGGAACAGCCAGTAATCATTTGTCAGGGACAATATCAATATTAAACCGACCATTATCAACCCGCCTATAACGGCACCGCCATCTGGACGTATTATATCGGCAAGGGCATCTGCCATTGCCTGACTATTTAAACCAAGCAAACCTGCTAGGGTCCATCAATATATAGCACGTTGATAAGTGCATGAATGTAGTTTGGAGTTTTACCCTGACACACCACCGAACAAGGGATTTCATATAACTCAATAAATCTCTAAGTTTAGGGATTCCCTTTATTATAATGAGCAAAACAAAAACTCGTCTGCAGCCACATAAAAACTCTTCGGGAATGTGTGTATACATGTTTCATTATTAGGGCGAAGATAATAAAAGTCAATCTCATCAACCATTTATAAATGGCATCAACATAAGCATGTAATTGTCTCGTCGGAAGGGAAAACTTCCGAAAGCAAAATATTCAGCGAAACCCTCACGTCCTTGCAGGACACGATAATTTTTCGTCAGAGGAAATATTGGTTATCTGATTCCATGCAGTCCATGATCGGGTATCGCGGATATCCATCTTTTCATAAATTCCTAGATAACGGATATCTTATTTAATGCTCCCCGCCTTCCACGCTTCCACCTAGCAAATTGCATACCAGTCTCGAAACTACGCCATGACGATTAAAAGTCTGCAAGCCACCACCTATAAACCCTTATTTTTCTCTAACACCGTGACACACGGTAGCCCTCCTTACTAAGGAAAGCAGGCGACGAATCAAGCACCAAGTCCCCAACCCACCTTAACGGGTACTTGTATTTTGGGATATTACGTTTCTTATATTTTGTAGATTCAGTCATTTGTCTTATTATCGTCTTCCGAACTTATTCAAACTCACCACAAGTAACAAACAGTACCTTGACAAGAACTTCCCAATATTCCAATGGACCTGTTTACATTCTGACCAGTAAGTATAAAATTGGTATCTTTGTGCGATGATGAAAACTCTGCGCAGGGAACCTTAGAGTTATCTTTCTAGGCTATGCCATACATTCCTCCAGCCCTCAAGGTTCGGTGTAGGTCTCTATATGTAAGCGGAGTACTCGTGATAATATGGACTGAATACTATCCCAGCCGCAAACCAGGGAAACTCTTTCCAAACACTTGCTATAGCTTTCAAGCCTCAACTTCTTATAACCTTGCTGTAAATCTTTGACCACAATGTCCGAACGGAAGTTCCTTCCCATGTAAGGACATCATCATAACTGCATGTCAGGATCATGATAAGTCCACCTCTTAGCATATCATTGGTTAGCTGTAATCACAAAAGTGATATACAGAATCCCCTTGGGCCAATCGTATCGATGACTTTTTCAGGTCCCAGGAGATTTTCCAGCATAACCATAGAAATTACTTATTCATATAAATGCTGAGCTTTATCCTTGAATTTAATATTAAACGGTAAAGCCATGCCAACAGTATTCGGGAAAATTCTTTTATTCTTTTTCTATAAAGCATGCGTAACAATGATGAATCCAGTAACTCTATTGTACGAAGCAGGATGGAAGACTCAGAAATAAACACATGGCATCATATCGGTGTTTGTCATCAGTACGACAAAACGCAGA
>JGI20225J20221_1003085_pt1 | contig 10776 bp, 8 predicted proteins | sample BioMet4_FD_20221 | JGI IMG/M metagenome (IMG submission 20221) | reverse complement strand
TTACGCTTTCAAAGGCTGCTATAACACCCAGGCGTACTTTAGCGATAGCGATGCCAGCGGTCAGACCGCCTTTGCCACCAATTGGGACTATGTCGGGGCGAGCTACACCCTCAATAGCGGATCCGCCTTATTGAAGAAAAACTACAATAAGCCGAACCTCAACTACAATAGCGACTACATCTACATTCAAGCCGATCCCTCGATCACCGCTTCGAATTACGATGTCAACATCATCGCTTATGTCGGCACCGATAATTCGGCGACCGCCGGAAGCGTCAACCTCGATGCCTCGGGGCGTGGAGTCGTGCCGGCCACGATCGTCGATGTTGATGATTCGACGATTCAGCATAAGGTCATTGGCATCAATTCTTATGCCTTCCAGAATCACACCGAACTTGGCAATGTGGTTTTTGGTTCCAGCAGCGCTCCTTCCAACATTAAAACCATCAGTGCTTATGCTTTTCAGGGTTGCGACAACCTCAAAGTCTTGGATTTCAACTACGCGAGCAGTCTCGAGACGATTGGCGCTCATGCTTTTGAACATAGCAGTACCACGAGCAACATCACGGTCAGCAGTCTTTATATCCCTGCAAGCGTGACCGATATTGGGGCTTATGCCTTCACCGACTTTACCAAATTGACCAGTTTGGTCTTTCAAGACGAAGCCTCGACTACCCTTTATTCGCACCTCACTTCGATTGGGGATCATGCCTTCCTCAATGCCGGCAGCGCATCTTATACGGCCAATAGCCCTGCGACTTTCACTTTGACTTTGCCCTGTAACTACCTGGCCAACATTTGGAACAACGCCTTTGAAAACGCTCGCTTTATCAGCGATTTGGTTTTCTCTTCGACGAAGACCAACTCCGCCTTGGCTGATAGCGCAGTGGCCTCGCTTTATATTCGAAGCTCTGCCTTTTACAATTGCTACAGTTTGGCGAACGTCACGTTCTCGTCCCATGTGACCCGCTTAGGCAATAACGCTTTCCAAATTGATGGCCTCAATGCCAGCAATTGGCCTGGGGTTAAATCCTTTTATTTGCCCTCGACCATTACGACAATCGATGGTAACAGCACGTTCTATGGTCAAAACCGGGCGACGATCTATTGTGCGCCCGCAACTCGGCCTTCGACCTGGAACTCAGGCAACCGGATCAACAACACCGAGCTCACCGTCGGACTTTATCACAACGATGACTACGCCAATCACAACCAGCTCCCGATTTATTACAATGTCGGGAATGCAGTGGGACAACGCCATTTGATCCACTCGGTCGACGCGACGAATGGAACCTTTGATTTCTTGACGGTTGCCGATTCGACCGGTGCTTTGACGACTTCGACCGCGATCTGCAGCCGTTTCTACTATGCCGGATCGCATTCGACCACCTACACGCCGAAAGTCCCTGCCACCATCAGTGCCACTTATAACTCCGTGAACGTCACCTACACCATCAATGGCGTGGGCCAAGCGGCTTTCTATTATTCCACATCCGGCAACACGACCTCGATTACCAAAGTGACCTTGCCAAGCGCCATCGCTTCGTTTGACGATGTGGCATTCACCAATTGCAAATATCTGGTCGAAGTTTCTTCCTATAGTGGAACGACTTCGTATCAATATCGTTTGCCCCAATCCTTGACCACGATCGGCGCCTACATGTTCGCCCACGATCCCTTGGTGACCTTGGTGATCCCATCCACTTTGACCTCGATTGGTTCAACAATTTTCGAGGGCTGCACCAAACTGACATCGCTCACGATGATCAATTCTTCCGGAACGACGGTTGAAAATGGCACGGCTTATTCCTGCATTAGCAACATGATTTACATCGGTGCAACACCGACGGAACTCAATACGGGTGCTCTTGGCGCAACGATGGATTCGACCAATACGTTGGCGATTGCCGACGGCGTCACCAAGATCGATTCGTACGCTCTTCATAGCGATGTGGGCATCAAGCACATCACCGCCCCGGCGACGATGACAACGATCGATGCGTATTCCGTCCGTGATGTCGATAGTCTTTTGAGCTTCCGTTTCCGTAGCGGTGCCGATGGCGCCTTGACGCCGGCTCTCACGATTGGCAATTACGCTTTCGATAACTGCAACAAAATTACGACGATGGAAATGCCCGCACGTCTCACCAGTATTGGCGATATTGCTTTCTGGGGTAACTTCGCGCTTAAACACTTCCCAACGACTTCGACGCAAACCGTTGATGACACCTCAACAGATGGAGTCCTTGATCTTTCGGCCTGCACCAACCTTTCTTATATTGGCACCCAAGCTTTTGAACAATGCACTTCGATTAAAAGTGTCACGCTCCCCGATACGACGAAATTGACTACGTTAAACGGATCGGCTTTCATCAAATGCACCGGTCTTACGACGGTGAATTTGGGCAATCACCTCACTTCGCTAGGTGGTAGCTGTTTCAGTGGTTGCACCGCTCTCACGAGCGTCAATACTGGCACGGCGATGAAGACGCTAAGCGACAATGCCTTTAATGGCGATACTTCTTTGACCAGCCTCACTCTTGGCTCCGCCGTGACCTCGATTGGTGGCAGCTGTTTCCTCAACACCAAACTGGCTTCACTCACTCTTCCGACTTCCGTCACCTCGATAGGGGGTTCTGCCTTCAATGGCAATTCGGCGATGACCTCGATCACCTTTGGCGATGGGACCTCTAGCAGCATCATCGGCCGCAGTGGAACCTTGACGATCAACAATGGCGCTTTTGCCAACTGCACGAATTCCAGTTTATCGAAAATCGTGATTCCGGATAACGCCAAGTTCAACGCTCCTGGCACCGACTATGTCTTTGCCAAAGATTCGCAGTTGACCATTTATCTCGGCTGCACTTTGGCCAATTTTACGACCACCAACTATCCGACGGGCTGGAACTACCGTGACAACTCCTTAACCTCGACCGCTTTGCCTTATAAACTCTATTCGGCGACCCAGCCCACGGATACCAGCTATAGTTATTGGCATTATGTTGGTACGACGCCGACCGCTTGGTAAGAAAAAAGCCCTTGGCGATTTCTTAGCTATCATCCCCAGTTTCACTCTTAGGGTTGCCCTAAGGAGGAACGGGGAGCTTTTCGGGGGAATAAAAGCATTGCGTTTTAGCCTATTTTGTGTAGAATTATGGCGTCGAAAAAGTCGAGAAAAGCAAAACCAGAATAATCTGGCGACGCAAAGCTGAAGGGTCCTACGTGAGGATAGCCAGCTGCCACACTGAAAAAACTCTGTTTTTTAGCAAGGCAAATGGAATGAAGAAAAAGGTTGTTCTCTGGACTGGCTTATGGTCGCTCGTGGTTACCACCTTGGCGTTTGGGGCGGCGACTTTTGCGTGGATCAATTACCATCAGCCCCTTTCGGGAACCACCATCGTCAGCGGCGATATGGCTTTTAGCAATCTGACGACCGAAGTTTATCGTTATGATTATCCGACTTTCACTGGCACGACCCTCACCGACTATACGGCGGCTGGCACGGTCAGTAAGCATGTCGTCTCATCAACCGATTATTCTTTTGCGATGAATAAATTCGATCCGACCTACATTCTCTTGGCTCACAATAATAGTGCCGTCACCCAGGCCTACATTGGTGAACTTTACACCAATTTGGTCCTCAAAATGAGCGCGACGTTGACCTATTCAACTCCGGTCGATTATAGCCTCTACCTCGAGCGGAATGCTTCGTATGCCGCCAGCGTGGACGCGGATGGCGTTCAGCATTATGGCATTTCGAATTATCTCAATTTCGTCGGTTTGGATTCGACGACCTTTGCGGGGCTGACCACCGATAAAACCGCCGATAACGATATCATTTATTACAAGACGAGGAATTACGCCTTAGCGGCGACGGGGACCACGTTCCCGACGACGAGTCCTTACGCCATCAATCTTTTGACGACCTCAATCACGGAACGACCCGTTGGCTCGACCAGCGTGACGGTTACCGTTTATTTGAACGTCGATTTCGATGCCACCTTAATCGCGCCGTTTTTCACCGCGGCTAAACTCGGCGACGATTTCATTCTCGACATGGATTACACCTTGGCCTGGAAAGCGGTGGAGGCGAGTTGATCATGGGGTTCCTTCACGAACAAAAGAAAGACTTCCTTAGCGCTTTAGCGCTTGCTTTTCTTTTGGGGGTCATCCGATGAAAGACAAGCTTTATTATAAGAAAAAAGCCGCGATTCTCATCGCGATTTATTCTTTCGCCCTCTTGGCGATCGGCACCGGATCTTACGTCACGATGGCCTGGTTCACGAGTCAAAGGACGGCTCAGGTGAATTTCGCCTCTTTAAGCGTTTCCGAAGGCTTTAGCGTCAGCGCTCGTTATCTTTCTTATAACGCCAACACTGATGGGACCAATACCGTTTACAATGGCTATAAGCGAAATGAGATCACGACGTTGGATACGTTCTTTACCTATGCCGATAATTTCATCGCCATCACCGACACCTCGACGAGCGGTCCTTTAGGAAACCATTACTTCGCGCCGCTCTATGCGTCGACCTATTGCTTTGAGGTGACTTACGATGGAGGCAATATGGGTTTCAATGTGGCCCTCAATGCCTTTACTTCGCCCGCTTCGAGCACGTGCTATAGCGACACCTTTTCAAGTTATGTTTCTTTATCCGAAGCGATTGAAATTTATACGGGCTACTCCGACGGGACAGCGCTTGATAGCGATGCCAAAGCCTTCTTAGAAGCGACCACTGGCGATAGCGTGACTGACCGCTTTAGCCATACGGATGGCGGAGCGAGCGGAGTCGCCGAAAGCTGGAATACCGCATCCGGAATGAGCGTTCCGAGTGGGGGCAAGGCTTATTTCTTTGTCACCGTTTATTTCTCGAATGATCCTTCGACCTTCTATTCGGCCGTGAGCGGCAGCAGCGGTCATTATGTCCACGACACCACGAATGGCGATAGCAATGTCTATCAGGATCTCTCCATCACCTTCACCGATCTCGGCCTTAGCATGGCTTGAGGCAAAAAGTTTTTTCTTTTTTGATTGCATTTCCCTTTCTGACCCTCTACTTCAAAATAGCGGGGTTTTGCAAGGGATATTTTTAAAACGGAAACCCGCAAAAAATAGTTTTTGCTTTTTGGGAGCAATGCTTTCGCTATCCAAATGCCAAGAAGTTTGCTATCGTTATGGGCGTTCCAATCTTTGGGAACACCTCATTTATGATCGTTGAGAATCTTCGTGAATTGGATGCGTTCATGCCCTACCTGCTTTCCTCAGCGGATGGACAAGAAGTTTTTTATGCCATCCATTCGGGCGAAGCCTTCCCGCATTATCCCTTTGAATATCTCTGTGGCGATGAAGCGAGCTTAGGCTTACCGAAGGGGATCGTGGACTTTGATAGTTTATTGACCTCCCGCAATAACTTTTTGAATTTGGAGAAGTTCATTAGCGGGAGTGACATCTATACGGCGATCCGCCATCTGGAAGGGAAACGGGGGAGTTATTGCTTTGAATTCCCTCTCACCACCCCATCTAAGCATTATCTTTATGCCTGCTCCGTCTATTCTTGGCCCGAGAAAGAGGCTTATATCGTCTGTCTCCGTCGGCTGAAGATCTTAGAGAAGTATCTCCTCGAGTATTCGAATCGGACCCGCCATGATTTCACGACCGCCCTCCTCAATAAAGAGAGCTGCCTCAACCTCGTCAATGGGATTAAACCCAATGATCATTTGATGCTGGTCTTCACCGATCTTAATAACTTTAAACTGGTCAACGATGTCTATGGCCACATCATGGGCGATAAGATCTTGCGGGCTTTTGCCGATTGTTTGATGAAAGAAAAACCCTTTAACGCCAGCCTCTACCGTTTTGGTGGGGATGAATTCATCGCGATTTTGCCCGGTTATGATGAAGAAAAGACCAAAACTTTCTTAAAGAAGTGCGACGACGCCTTCGCCAATGGGGGTAACTTTGGCTTACCGGTCTCCTTCAGTGCCGGATGCTGTGCGATGTCACCGAAGATCAAAGCCCCGCTTTATCTGATCCGCTGCGCCGATAAGGCGATGTATCTTGCTAAAAAGAAGGATATTCCTTTTTATATCTTGTCGGAACAAGAAGCCCTCGAGATCATCGAAGAAGATAAGAAGACTAATGGTTAAGTGGCTTTATCTTCTTGAAATTCCTAGCCCTGCCTTAGAAGAACTCTAGAGGCAGGGCTTTTTTATACGCCGACTGTTAGCTGGCCCTGGATTAAACTAAAAGCGAAAGCCGATTGGCCTATATTTTTCGGAATAAAAAGCGGTGGGACCTAGATTTATTATCCTAAAATGACATAAAACTAGAAATTCTAATAAAATGTCAGTTTAGATTTTTCAATATCCCTTGGAATGAGGCGATTTCCTTGAAAGAAGAGAGATCAGTTTGGGCCCTTTATAGAGCCTTTTGCCCCCATGAACCCCCATTCTTGACGGAACAAGCGGTGGCCTATAAGAAAAGAGCCCCTTTCGGAGCTCTTGGAGAATCGGATAGAAGAATCAATAACCAGCAATGTTGATGGTCATATCGACTAAGCCACCAACAGCGTTGACGGCGTCAGTGTTCTTGGCGTAAGTCGAAGTGCCTTCAAGCCACATAACGAACCAAAGGGTTTGATTGTCACCAGTCGTGCCCTTCGCCGCGAGGCTGCAAAGGTATTGATCGCTCGCCGTCACATCGCCGCTGAGAAATCCATCATAAACCTTTGAGAAATCGCCAAGATGGAACTTGTCGGTCGAAGCGATGGCTTTTTCTTCATAGCCACTAACGCCATAGGCACTCTTAGCCGAGTTGACAGCCAAATACTTATAATCCGTTTTGGTCGTCGACTGATCAGTGTTGAATTGCCAAGTCGTAACCAGATTCTGGCTATTATCAAGAATGGCAACACGGGTAGCTTTGGCAGCAGTGGTGCTGGCCTCGGTTGCCGATCCACCATCCGGAACGTGGGCGAATACGCTCGAGCCAGTGTTAAGGAAGACTTTCATGGCCGAGTTTCCGTCATTAGATAACGTAACCGAGAACTTTAAATAGTAATAATCGGTGGCAGCAGGCGAAGTATTCGTCATCTTATTGATGGCGGAAGCAGCCGTTCCTTCACCGCCCGGAACCCAATCCGGTCGATAAAGCGAAACACCGTTGCCAGAGACATCGGTCATCAAAGCGTTGGTCGAACCAACAACATCAATGATATCTGTGTGGCCCGTACGATAACCGCCAGAAGTGATACTTCCATCGGTGGTGCCATACGCGATTGATAATTTCGAAGTCGTATTGTAGATTTTGGCGCTTGTCAAGTTAACCTGAGCGGTTCTTTGTGTGGTGAACCAAGCAAAGGTACTTGCCCCGGCAACACCAGCTGTGACAGCGACAATCGCAGACAAACCAAGAATAACTTGTGTTTTCTTTTGCATTTTCGCTAAACTTCCTTTTTTGTTTGTAGGAGAGCTTCCGGCTCCCTTTCGAGAGTCGGAAGCTAAATAACGGATCAACGATTAGTGCTCAAGAGCGGCGAAGTCAAGCGTGAGATTGACAGTTCCGCCGATGCAATCATTATCAGCAGCAGTGGCAGTGCCTTCGATCCAAGAGGTGAAGATCAAATCTTTGCTCGTGTTAGCGGGGAGGTTGCTGATAAGAGTCTGACCTACAGTGGGGGTGAAGCCTTTTTGGACAGCAGTCGCGAAGGAACCAGCGTGGAAACCGGCGGTGTTTTGAGTCAAATCAGTGGTCACGCCAACGGTTCCGAAAGCAGTGCCAGTGGCACTCGAAACGTACTTATAAGCGGTATCAGTGGCTCCTTGCCAAACGCTCTGGAGAGTGGTGCCATCAGTAACGGCAACACGAGTGGCCTTAGCGGCTTCAATGCCAGCGGCATCTGCTCCGGTGATGGCAGCAGTGCTGTTGTAATAAACATCGATAGCGGTAGTGCCTTTATTCCAGAAAGTCAAAGTGAAGGCAATATAATAAGAAACACCATCTGACTCACCGTTGGTTTTGGACTCAACCGCAGAAGCGGTCTCAGTCTCATGGCCAGGGATCCAAACCGGTTTAAAAAATTCGCCAATCTTGCCCGAACCAGAGATATCAGTTTCGTTTTGAGCAACAGTCGTGGCGGCAATCGCAGTCACAGGGGTAACGGTATCGACAGCAGTACCGTCAGTGTGAGTATACGCAGTGCCCTGATTCGGCTGAGTGGCACCATAGGCGACAAGGAGTTTGCCGTAGCTGCTGTAAACCTTTGCAGAAGTAAGGTTAACCTGCGCAGTGCGGGTCGTAGTGAACCAAGCGAAGGTCGAGACACCGGCAATGCCAGCAGTTCCAGCGAGCATAGCGGCTAAGCCAAGAATGACTTTTGTCTTGTTTTTCATAAAAAATAAATCCTCTCTATTTTGAAACAAGTGTTTCGGATAGCGATGGATTCTAATGGTTTTCGTAACGTCGCTATTAACGACTATGTGGGCATTGCCTCTTGAGGACTCGATCTTTGGGCAAGATCTTCGCTCCCAAGCGCACTTTTAATATACCATCGGTTTTAAGAAAAACAACAATATTCATTCATTTTTTGCAATTTAGAGGGGATCCGAGGCCGCTCGCTGCCCCTTATATATAAGGAATAAGGATATGAGAAGAGAGGACATCGGATAAAAGTCTCTTCGTTCAGTTGTTTTTTGGTAGTTTTAAAAAAGATTGAGTCTCTCGCCTAAAATATGCTACAATACAAGCAATCTAAAGGTTCTGAACCTTTTTTATGGACAAGAAAACAAAGCGGACATTCATCATTATAGGGGCAGTCGAAGTGGTAGTTCTGATTTTTTGTTTGGTCGTTGCGATCTTAGTTTATAGCAAGTTCGACGCCAATTTGACTGCTGAGCAGCAAATCAAAAAGAACGGTGCATTTCTCGGAACTTTGCAGACGAATGGTGTTTTGTTGTTCTTCGTTATTGTCTTCCCGGCTTTATTGATTTTCCTCGTTGATGGTGGCTATCTGATTTATTACGCTGTGAAGCGTGAGAGCACCTTGAACGAGACCGAAAAGAACGCGATCGAAGAAGAAGCCAAGCGTCAAGCTCGTGAAGAAGTGCTCAAAGAACTCCAAGCCGAGCAGCAGAAGTCCGCGGAAAATAAACCTGCCGATCCTGCCGAAAAGAAATAAGCTTCTTGATGATTAAAGAGATAAAACGGCCGCAAGCCGTTTTTCTTTTGCCTTCTTAAGGATCCCCTTATATAGAATATGGTTGCGCGCGTATGCACGCTCGTGCGATAAGCCCTTGACATTGCTAAAAGATCCGCCTATTCTATTCCTGTCAAAAGCAAACCTAGAGAAATCTGGGGACGCAAAACTACAAGGGCCTTCGTAAGATGGTAGCCAGTTGCCAAAGGAACAAAGACAACACAAGGGGATAGTTGGCTTTGTGGGCAACTTAGTTAACATCCTGCTTTTTGTTCCTTAAAGGGCTTGTCGATGGATCAGAATGCCCCAACTCACGTGTTCTAATGGTAAACGAAAGTTTGGTCCGAGTTTAAGGTCAATGATGAGATTATTTCCTTGTAGTTTCACATAAGAGGAATGTCTTTCAAGAAGGGATTTTAGTCATGGCTGCAAAAGAGCAGACTCAGCCTTACGTCAAACGTCGAAAACGCAGAATCGTTGCATGGTTCTTTTTCGGCATCGGCGGAACCGGCTGTCTGATCCTTGGCATCTTGGCCTTCTTAGGGCAAACTTCTGGCAACTTCTCCATCAAACTCAACGAGGCGGACACAGCTAAACTGGTCATGGCCACGGAGAGCAGCTTCTCAGATGGTTCTGAGAGCTCTTATTTACGCGCGCAGGGCCTCACGAGCGCGGACGTGATCGCGGCGGATATTATTCCGGAGGATTCCGAAGTCGATAGTGACGTGGGCGGAGCGAAGAATGGACCGAACTATTTGGTCTATACCTTCTACATCAAAAACTCCTCCACCGAAAAAATATCGTACAACGTCTCCGTTAATATCGATGATTACCGCAGTCCTTCCAACCAGGCCGTTTCTTTGATTGCGATTCTCCGGATGCGGGTCTATGAGAATTTGGTGCTCCCGGAAGGGATCACCCATTCGATGACGACCTACGCCAAGGCTTCCTCAACTCCTTTCACTAAGGACGATGGGACAGTGGAGTATCGCGACCCGATTAGTCTCTGCACCGTTTTAAATGACGGAACGAAAATTCTACCGACCGAAATCAGCGGCAATATGAAAGCTGAAAACGTCGGCTTTGCCGAGCCGTTTGTTTCTAATTCGATCGCCTTCAGTCGTCTTTATACCGATCTAGCCTCCCAAGGCATCGTCCGCTATACGGTCGTGACTTGGCTCGAAGGCAATGATCCGGACTGCATTGGCAAGGAGCCTTTGAATTCATCGGTCACCTTCTCGATGCACTTCTCCGCCATTCAACAAGTCGGCTAATTAAGCCCAGGAGCAATCCCAACGAAAAAGAATTCGAATTTCAAAGATAGACTAAAGACCAACAATCGAATCTTTTGGATCGCGTTGGCTCTTTTTTCTTTCACGCTTTCCGCGTTAGTGACCTCCACCTTTGCTTGGTTTAAGGTCGCGGATACCTTGATTGCGAGCAACATCGCGATCGACTTTTACAAAAACGAAGACTTTAGCATTGGGCTTAAGAAAGATGGTCAAACCACCTTCTTTGATTCGACGGATTCGAGTGGGACGCCGAGCATCGATAATACGACTTTAAAGGAGTATTGTCCGGG
>JGI20225J20221_1002731_pt1 | contig 10782 bp, 10 predicted proteins | sample BioMet4_FD_20221 | JGI IMG/M metagenome (IMG submission 20221) | reverse complement strand
AGTACCGGCCGGACATGGAGGCCTTGGAGCCGTGGGTGAGATGGCCGCCCATGCTCAGATCCATGCCCAGGATGGTGTCGCCCGGGACCAGCAGCGCCGCGTACACGGCCATGTTGGCCTGAGAGCCGGAATGGGGCTGCACGTTGGCAAATTCGCTGCCGAACAGCTTTTTGACCCTCTCGATGGCCAGATTTTCCACCTCGTCCACATACTCGCAGCCGCCGTAAAAACGCGCCCCGGGATACCCTTCCGCGTACTTGTTGGTCAGATGGCTGCCCATGGCCTCCATCACGGCACGGCTGGCAAAATTCTCCGAGGCGATCAGTTCGATATGGCTGCGCTGGCGCTCAAGCTCCCTCATGAAGGGAATGTAAAGCTCGGGGTCCTGCTGTTTCAGTATCTCATAGCTCATTCGCGCGGTCCTCCAATTCATATTTCGGGCGACCCATGCCACATGTTGTAGATTATACAGGGAATTTGTCCGTTCGGCAAGATATATAGTACTCAAAAAGCCCCGCTCTCTGTGCCTGTTTTTTCGTCACAGCGCCTAAGATTACCGGGAAAATCGGTATATGAAGGTGGCGGAGGCCGAAGGCCGGCTTTCCACTCCTCTCGCCGGGCGCCGGCGGGGTCATCTGCCTGTTCAAGTTTCAGTTGAAGCCCTCCCGTTCCTGTGGTAAAATACTGACATTGGAAATGGAGGGGGTTTTATGGTCAGAAAGATTTTCAGGATTATCGGCATCCTTCTGCTGGCGGTGATCGTCCTAGTGGGCGCACTGCTGCTGTGGCTGACGCTGACGGAGTACAAACCCGCCGCGACGGAGGATGTGACACCGACCTCCGGCGCCGCGAGCTCCGCCGCCCCCGCCGCGGGCGACAGCGTCTCCATCCTGTCGTGGAACATCGGCTACGCGGGTCTGGGCAAAGGCTCCGACTTCTTCATGGACGGCGGCAAGAATTCCCGATCCGCCGACAGGGATACGGTGAACGCCTACCTTTCCGGCATCGCCGGTACAATCAAAACCGTGGACCCGGATGTGACCCTGCTGCAGGAGGTGGATGAAAACTCCACCCGCACCTACCACATCAACGAGCGCGACACGCTGTCCGCCGGCGCCAACAGCACCTACGCGCTGAACTACTCCTGCAAATTTGTCCCCTATCCCCTGCCGCCCATCGGCACCGTGAACAGCGGTCTGCTGACCATGACCGGCTATTCCATCGAAAGCGCGCAGCGCGTGGCGCTGCCCTGCCCGTTCAACTGGCCGCTGCGCATCGCCAATCTCAAGCGCTGCCTGCTGGTTAACTACATCCCGCTGGCGAATTCCGACAAATATCTTGTCATGGTGGATCTGCATCTGGAGGCTTACGACAGCGGCGAGGGCAAGATCGCCCAGACCAAGATGCTCAACGAGTTCATCCAGAGCGAATACGAGAAGGGCAACTACGTCATCGCCGGCGGCGACTTCAACCAGGAATTCCCCGGCGCACTGGATGCCTATCCCAACAACCACCCCGATCTGTGGAGCCCCGGCACACTGGACGCCGGCACCCTGCCGGACGGCTGGCATTTTGCCTGCGACCTGTCCGTGCCGTCCTGCCGGCTGGACAATCAGCCCTACAATGCCGCTGATACCGCGAACACCCAGCACTACGTCATCGACGGGTTCATCCTCTCCCCCAACGTGGAGCTGGAGACCGTCAACACGCTGGACGAGGGCTTCACCAATTCCGACCACAACCCCGTGCTGCTGAAAGTCACGCTGAAAGCNGGATAAGGTTCGCAGCGAAGGGCGATTGGGGAATCGCCCTTGCGTCTGCGCGGTACCCGGGAACGGGCAAGTCCGTTCCCGGCATGGCGTTTTTTGTCTGCACAACATAAAAACCGGGCGGAATTTCGAAAATTCCGCCCGGTTTTTATTTATTCCTCGTGGCAGCCGCACCCGCAGGAGCCGTGGTCGTGGTCTTCCCCGCCGCAACAGGAACCCTCCGCTCCGCAGCAACCGCCGCCGCAGCTGCCGCAGCCGCCCTCGGCCGTGATGCTGTCCAGCCCGCCGGCCACCAGCACGTCCGCCGCGACATCGGCCTCGCCCTGAAAAAGATCATGGACGCTGATGCCGTAGCCCTCGAGACCCTTGCGGCTCTCCCCGCTCACATCACAGCAGACCACGGCTCTCACACCCAGGCCCGCCAGCACTTCCACCGCGTCATGGGTGATCTCCACCAGCTTTTTCATGACGACTTCCTTCCCTTCCTCGTCCGTGTAGTACACGGCGAAAAGCGTGCAGGAATCAAAATCTTCATGGATGGCGCCATCCTGATAAGGTACGGCAATTTTCATTCGCTTTTCTCCTTTTCAAGGTAATCGGCGATGGGCGCGATGCCGGAGGCGTCCACGTCCTCCACCTCGCCCGCGTCCACCATGGTGGCAATCACCGGGTCGATGGGCAGCTTGGCAATGGCTTTGATGCCGTACTTTTCAGCCTCGGCGTCCACCTTGCTGTCGCCGAAGATGTGGTGCACACTGCCGCAGTCGGGGCATTTGAAATAGGACATGTTCTCCACGATGCCCACTACGGGGATATTCATCATTTTCGCCATGTTCACGGCCTTGGCCACGATCATGCCCACCAGCTCCTGGGGAGAGGTGACGATAATGATGCCGTCCACCGGGAGGGACTGGAACACGGTAAGGGGCACGTCGCCCGTTCCGGGAGGCATATCGACGAACATATAGTCCACGTCGTCCCACAGCACCTCGCTCCAGAACTGGGTGACGGCGCCCGCGATGACGGGGCCGCGCCAGACGACGGGGTCGGTCTCGTTTTCAAGGATCAGGTTGATGGACATGACCTGTACGCCGGTACTGGTGAGGGCGGGATAGAGATACTCGTCCGTGCCGGTGGCGTGCTGGTCGAGACCGAAGGCTTTGGGGATGGAGGGTCCGGTCATGTCGGCGTCCAGCACGGCGGCCTGATGGCCCCGGCGCTGCATCTCGGCGGCCAGCAGGCTGGTGACCAGAGACTTGCCGACGCCGCCCTTGCCGGAGACCACGGCATAGACCTTTTTTACGCTGGCGTCCGCATGGAGCTTGACGGAAAAATCCTCATGCTCGTGTTCGGCGCAGGCTTCGCCGCAGTTGGCGCAGTCATGGGTGCATTCTTCGCTCATAAGACTAAACCTCTTTCTACGTGTGGAATACAGAAATAGCTTTGCTGACATATGTCAAAATTATACCGCCTGTTCCCGTATTTTGCAATCCCGTATGATTGAAAATATCTCCTGCCGGCTTTATAATTATAAAAATTATAAAAACTTTTAGGGGATGAACACATGGAGTACGAAGCGGCGGTGGTTCCCTGCGCCGATTACGGCGCGGAAACGGTGCGGCGGGCGCTGCGCGAGGCGTTGGACGCGGTGGGCGGTCTGGATTGGGTCGCCCCGGGCATGACCATTGCGGTCAAATGCAATCTGGTCGGGGCTTACAAGCCCGAAGCCGCCGCCACGGTGCATCCGGCGGTGGCCGCGGAGCTGTGCCGGATGCTTGTGGCGCGGGGCGCGGCCGTTACCCTTGGCGATTCGCCCAGCGGACCGTTTTCCGCCGCAAAGCTGAAAAACATCTACACCGTCACGGGTATGCGGGTCGTGGAGGGGACGGGCGCGGCGCTGAACGAGGACTTTTCCCAGGAAACGCGCGCCCTGCCCGGCGGCGTGCGCATCCAATCGGTGCCCGTCACCGCGTGGCTGTTCAAGGCCGACTGCGTGGTCGATCTGTGTAAGCTCAAGACCCACGGGCTGGTGGGCTTCACCTGCGGCGTGAAAAATTTCTTCGGCATCCTGCCCGGCACGCGGAAAACCGAGTTCCACTTTCAGCATCCCCGGCCGGCGGACTTTTGCGATATGCTGGTGGATCTGGCGGAGCTTGCCGCGCCGCGGCTGACCCTTGTGGACGCCGTGGTGGGCATGGAGGGCAACGGCCCCACCGCCGGGACGCCCCGGCCCATCGGCGCGCTGATCGCCGCGAAAACGCCCTACGCCGCCGATCTTGTCGCGGCGCGGCTCATCGGGCTGGACGAGCGCGCCCCCACCATCGCCGCCGCGGTTCGCCGGGGGCTGTGCCCCGGCAGGCTGGAGGAGCTGCCGCTTTACGGCGACGCCGGCGCGCTGACCGTGCCGGACTTCCAAAAGCAGCCGCCCCGGGACAATCTGAAGCCGCGGGAAAAGTTTCCGGGCTTCAACCGGCTGGCCTCGGCCTGCTTCGGCACCGGGCCACGGGTGGAAAAGGCCCGCTGCGTGGGCTGCGGCAAGTGCGTCGAGGTCTGTCCGGCCGGCGCGGCAAAGCTCCGGGGCGGCAAGGCCGCCATCGACACGGGCAAATGCATCCGCTGCTTCTGCTGTCAGGAATTTTGCCCCAGAGGCGCCATCACCCTGCACCGGCCGCTCCCGGCGCGGCTTCTCGGCAGGCTCTGAGGCTCTCACCTCTATGGCTTGCCCTGCGGGAAAAAATATGTTATAATTATAAAACTATGCAATCCGGCAAAGGAGGTGGAGCGCCATGGACGCATTGACCCCATACATTCTCGCTGCGGCGCGCTATGTGCTGCCCGTTCTGGCGCTGTGGGTACTGGCCCGCTGCGTCCGCTCCATGCTGCGCGAAAAGTACGAGCCCGAGGTCTGGGGCTACGTGCTGGACGGCGACGGCGACAAGGTCTTTCCGCTGACCCACTGGGAGAACCTGCTGGGCCGCGCAAAATCCGCCGACGTCTCCCTTTCCGACCCCTCTGTGAGCCGTGTCCACGCGGTGCTGATCCGCAACGACAAGGGCCTGTGGCGGCTGTATGACACTTTCTCCAAGGGCGGGGCGTGGGTCAACGCCAAAAACGCCGAGGACGAGGAGGGCGCCGCCGTCCGCAGCGGCGACACCCTTGCGCTGGCCGACAAGGAGCTGGTGTTTGAGGATATCTCCCCCGCCAAGCGGGCGGAGCTGGAAAAGGACCGCACCCCCGCCGGGCGCAACATCGGGCCGGGTCTGACCCTGCTGGGGCTGACCGTGTTTCAGGCTTTTCTGGCGCTGGAGCATTCCGTTACCGCCGATGCCGACCACATGCTTATCGTGGTGCTGGGCTTCGCGGCGCTGATCCTGATCGAATGGTTCTGCTATTTCGCCATGCGCAGCATCCGCCGCACCGGCTTTGAGGTGGAGACGCTGGCCTTTTTTCTGACCACGCTGGGGCTTTCGGTGGTGGCCACTTCCGCGCCGGACGATATGTACAAGGATGTGATCCTGATTATCGCGGGCGTGGTGCTGTTTTTCATCACCGGCTGGTGGCTGCGCGATCTGGAGCGCACCAAGAAGGCCCGCACGGCCGTGGCGCTGCTGGCGCTGGTGCTGCTGGCGCTGAATCTGGTCATCGGCAAGATCTCCGGCGGCGCGCGCAACTGGATCTCTCTGGGCGGCTTCACCATCCAGCCCTCGGAGCTGGTGAAGGTGGCCTATATCTACGTGGGCGCGGCCACGCTGGACCGGCTGTTCCGCACCCGCAACCTGATCGTGTTCATCGCCTTCTCCGCCATCTGCGTCATCGCCCTGGCTCTCATGGGCGACTTCGGCACGGCACTGATCTTCTTTGCCACATTTCTGGTGATCTCCTTCATGCGCTCGGGCTCCATCGCCACCGTGGCGCTGGCCATCACCGGCGCGGGGCTGGCCGGCTTTCTCATGCTGTCCATCAAGCCCTACATCGCCCAGCGCTTCGCTACCTGGGGGCACGCCTGGGAGGATGTTTACGACAAGGGCTATCAGCAGACGCGGGCCATGTCGGCGGCCGCCTCGGGCGGCCTGTTCGGCAAGGGCGCGGGCGCGGGCTGGCTGAAGGACGTGACCGCCGCCAACACCGACATGGTATTCGGCGTGCTGTGCGAGGAGCTGGGGCTGATCGTGGCGGTGTGCGCCATTCTGGCCATCCTTATCCTCGCTTTCTTCGCGGTGCGCTCCGCCGCCCACGGGCGCAGCTCCTACTACGTCATCGCGGCCTGCGCCTCCGTGAGCATGATGATGGTGCAGCTTTCGCTGAACGTGTTCGGCTCCATGGATATCCTGCCCTTCACGGGCGTGACCTTCCCCTTCGTGTCCAAGGGCGGCACCTCGCTGCTGTCGTGCTGGATGCTGCTGGCTTTCATCAAGGCCGCCGACACCCGAAAGGGCGCCAGCTTTGTGGTGAAACCGCCCTCCAAGTCCGGCGGAGAGGAGGATGACGACGAATGAAAAAAGTTACCCGCAGGGCCATCGCCGCGCTGGTCGTGGCCGCCTTCGTCATCACCGGCGTATTCGTCTACTGCTTTGATTATGTAAAAAACGGCGCGGTCTGGGCCTCGTACTTCGGTGTGAGCAACGTCACCGGCACCAGCACCATCACCGACCGAAATGGCGTGGTTCTGGCTTCCGAGACCGGCGGCAAGGTGACCTACGCCGCGGATTATACCACCCGCCTCGCCTGCTACCAGACCGTCGGCGACCTCTCCGGCAACGTGGGCACCGGCGCGCTGACCATGTTCCGCAGCAAGCTGGCAGGCTTCAATCTGGTCAGCGGCACCACCCAAAGCACCGGCACGAAGCTGTCTCTGACCATTGACTCCGCGCTGAACGCCACGGCCTACAAGGCGCTGGCCGGGCGCAGCGGCGCGGTGCTGGTATGCAATTACAAGACCGGCGAGATCCTGTGCATGGTGTCTGCCCCCAGTCAGGACCCATCCAACCCCTCCTCCTCCCCCGCCGAGGGCACCTATCTCAACAAATGCATCTCCTCCACCTTCACCCCCGGCTCGGTGTTCAAGCTGGTCACGCTGACGGCGGCCATTGAAAACGTGTCGGATCTCGACAGTCAGACCTTCACCTGCAAGGGCAGCGTGGATGTGGCTGGGGTCACCATCCACTGCACCGGCACCCACGGCAGCCAGACCGTGGAGCAGGCGCTGGCCAATTCCTGCAACTGCGCCTTCGCCAAGATCGCGCAGGAGGTGGGCGGCGCCACGCTGGAGAAGTACGCCCAGAAGCTGGGCATGACCGAGGCGCACACGCTGGACGGCATCCGCACCGCGGCGGGCAGCTTTGAGAAGGCGGACGACGGCAGCTCCGAGCTGTCCTGGTCGGGAATCGGCCAGTCCACCGATCTGGTGTGCCCTTACTCCATGCTGCGGCTGGTCTCCGCCATCGCCAACGGCGGCGAACTGGCGGAACCCACCCTGCTGGGCCGCGCCGCTATCGGCGGCAAGACCAAGCTGCTGTCCCAGGCCACGGCGGACAGGCTGAAGGAATTCATGAGCTATAATGTGCAGTCTTCCTATGGCACGGGTTCTTTCCCGGGCCTGAAAATCTGCGCCAAATCCGGCACCGCCGAAGTGGGCGACGGCACCAGCCACGCCTGGTTCACAGGGTTTCTCGCCGACGACGCCCATCCCTACGCCTTTGTGGTGGTGGTGGAGCACGGCGGCGGCGGTCTGCGGCAGGCCGGCCCCATCGCCAACGCGGTTTTGCAGGCGGCGGTAGCCAAATACTGAAAAGGAACTTCAAATGACAGATATCTCGGTCAACGGACTGGTAAAATCCTTTGAAATTGGAAAAAATATACTGGACGGCCTGTCCTTCGATATTGCGGAGGGTGAGCACGTGGGTATCCTGGGCCCCAACGGCTGCGGCAAGACCACGCTGTTCCGCATTCTCACGGGCACGCTGGATTACGACGAGGGCGCGGTGGCCGTCGGAGGCGGCAAACGACTGGGCCTGATCTCCCAGATCCCCGTCTATCCGGAGGGCTGGACCACGGAGGAAGTGCTGAAGGACGCCCACCGGCGGCTGTATGAAATGCAGCGGCGGCTGGACGAGCTGGCGGAGCGGATGGCGGCGGATGCTTCCAAAGCCCTGCTGGCCGAATACGACCGGCTCTCGGAAGCCTTCCGCCTGATGGGCGGCTATGAGATGGATGTGGAGCGCGGCCGGGTGGCCAGCGGGCTGGAAATCACGGAGGCCATGCGCGCCCAGCCTTTCGACAGTCTCTCCGGCGGGGAAAAGACCCGCGTCAATCTTGCCCGTCTCCTTTTGGAGGACACGGACATCCTGCTGCTGGACGAGCCCACCAACCATCTGGATCTGCATGCCACGGAGTGGCTGGAGGACTACATCCTGCACTTCCGCGGCACGGTGCTGGCCATCAGCCACGACCGCTATTTTCTGGACGTGGTGTGCCAGCGCTGCATCGAGATCAGCGAGGGCAAGGCCGAATTCTACAGCGGCAATTACAGCTTCTACGTCGCCGAGCGGCAGCGCCGCTTCGATGAGAAGATGAAGCAGTACGAGCGGGACCAGGCCAAGGTGGAGCAGCTGACCCGGGCCGCGGAGCAGATGCATCTGTGGGCCTTCATGGGCGCGGACAAGCTGCACAAGCGGGCCTTTTCCATGGAAAAGCGCATTGAGAAGCTGAAGACCTCCGAAAAGCCCGCCGAGGCGCGGAAAATGACCGTGAAATTCAAGGAGCGGGAGTTTCTGGGCGACGAGGTGCTGGTGACGGACGGTCTCTCCAAGGCTTTCGGCGGCAGGCGGCTGTTCAGCGGCCTCACCGTGACGGTGGAGGGTAAAGAGCGCATCGCCCTCATCGGCGACAACGGGGCCGGAAAATCCACGCTGGTAAAAATGATCCTCAATCAGGAGCCGCCCGACAGCGGCTATCTCTATCTGGGTCCCACGGTCAAGACCGGGTATTTGCCCCAGATCGTGACCTTTGAGAACCTCTCCCGCTCCTGTCTCGACACCATGCTGTACGAATGCCGCTGCCAGCCGCAGGAGGCCAGGGACCGGCTGGCCGCCTTCGGTTTTCGCGGCGAAAACGTGCTGACCCCCGTATCCGCCCTCTCCGGCGGCGAGCGCAGCCGTCTGAAGCTGTGCATGGTCATGGGCTCGGACATCAACTTCCTCATTCTCGACGAGCCGACCAACCATCTGGACATCGCCAGCCGCGAATGGATGGAGGACGCCCTTTCCGACTATGACGAGGCGCTGCTTTTCGTCTCCCACGACCGTTATTTTATTGAAAAATTCGCCACCCGGATCTGGAGCGCCGAAAACGGCGGCATCGTGGATTTCCGGGGCGGATTTGGGGAATACAAGGCCTACCGCGCCCGGCAGCAGGTGTTCGTCCAGAACGAAAAGGCCGGGCAGAAGAAGAAGGAGCCCCGCAAAAAAGGCGCGCCCAGCGCGGAGAAACAGCTGGCCAGGGCGGAGCGGGACATTGAAAAAACCGAAGCCGCCATCCGCGAGCTGGATGGACAGGCGGAGGAATACGCCGCCGATTATCAGAAGCTGCTGGAGATCGACAAGCAAAAAGCGGCGCTTTCCGCCGCGCTGGACGCGCTGTATGCGCAATGGGAGGGCTTGTCCGAATGAAGAAGTCAAAACACACATCCGGCTGGGCGTTTGCGGGGGGCCTGCTGGCCGCGGCGGGCCTCTTTTTCCGCTTCGCCCTCATCGGCTACGACTTTGTCGGCTACGCGCTGCTGTTCGCGGCGGCGGTAGTCGCCGCGTACCACCTTTTCGGCAGGACGCTGAGGATCGTCTTATCCGTCCTTCTGGCGGCGGGCGTGACCTATTTCATCATCGTGGAGATCCCCATCGTCTCCTCCGCGCACACGGACGCAAACCCCGAGGCCCCCTATGTGATCGTACTGGGGGCCGGCGTCAACGGTGATTCGCCTTCCCTTTCCCTGCTCAACCGCCTCACCGCGGCGCTGGACTATCTTGAGACCTATCCCGGCGCCGTGTGCATCGTGTCCGGCGGGCAGGGCGAGGGCGAGAACATCTCCGAGGCCGATTGCATGTACGACTGGCTCACGGGAAAGGGCATTTCACCGGCCCGTATTTTGAAAGAGGAAAAGGCCGAAAATACCGAGGAGAACTACCGGAATTCCTTTGCCATCATCCGCGGCCGGGGCGGCGACCCGGCGGCCGGCGTGGCCGTGGTGAGCAGCGAGTACCACCTTTACCGGGCCAAGCTGCTGGCCGAAAAACAGGGCGTGTCCGTCAAGACCGTGGCCGCCCACACCAGCTACCCCCTGCTCATGATTAATTACTTCATCCGCGAAGCTTTCGCCGTCACCTATCTGTGGGCGTTTGGATGAACACACCGGAGGTACAATGCTCAATTCACTGAAGAAGAACGGAAAAGGGATGCTCCTGATCCTCATCACGGCCCTGTGCCTGTGCGGCGGGCAGCTTCTGTGGAAGACCATGCGCGACTTTGACCATACGCGCATGATGGTCCAGTTTTTGCTGGGCTTTGCCATCTGCGGCGGCGGCGGCATCGCCATGACCTATGCCTACCGCATGGGCGAGCTGTCGGTCATCCACCCCATGAACAGCATCAGCTACGTCTTCTCCTCCATCATCGCCGTAACGGTGCTGGGAGAGGCGATGACCGCGCAAAAAATCATCGGCGTCGTCGTCATCATCGCGGGCGTCATTCTGATCGGGGGGTCGGACGAGGTATGACTTATTTACTGATCGTTTGTATGACCCTGCTGTCCGCCTTCGGCGGGTACTTTCTGAAAAAAGCCTCCGGCGCCACCAAAAACTTCTGGAAGCTGATGATAAACAAAAACCTCTGGATCGGCGGCGGGATGTATGTGACCTCCACCGTGTTCATGATCTGGCTTTTGCAGATGACGGAATACTCCGTGGCCGTGCCGCTGGGCTCCATGACCTATGTGTGGTCCATCTTCATCGCCAAGCATCTG
>JGI20225J20221_1003082_pt1 | contig 10787 bp, 13 predicted proteins | sample BioMet4_FD_20221 | JGI IMG/M metagenome (IMG submission 20221) | reverse complement strand
GGGAACTTCTTCCCGATGATCATCCTGGTCATCTGGCTTGCTGGCTACTTCTTCATGTACAGGGACCTCAAGAAGGAGGCGGCAGCAAAGAAGTTGGCAGATGCCGACAACGAGGTGGCGGATACCGCTACCGAGTAGGGCTGTCTTTCGGTCTGGCCACAGGCGGGTCTTCCGATGCCTGTGGNCAGGCGTTTTCACACTATGGCTTAAAGGAAAGGGGCGCGTCAATGCTCGAAGATATGAAGCTCAAGGTCATGAACGTCGCGAAGCGGGCTCAGCGTGAGGGGATGTGCAAGCACAGGTCGGGAAACTTCTCCTCGAGAGACCCAAAGACGGGCTATATCGTCATTACGCCTACGAGTGTTGACCGCGAGGACCTTGTCGCTCCTGACATGATCGTCATGGATCTCGATGCCAACGTCATCGAGAACCAGACGGGACTTCGCCCCACGAGCGAGGCGCTCATGCATCTCATGATCTACAAGACGCGGCCGGACGTGATGGCGATTGCTCATACGCACTCGATGTATGCGACCGTCTTTGCCGTGCTGAACAAGCCCATTCCCGCCGTCGTCTACGAGATTGCCAATCTGAACTGCTCGAAGGCACGTATTCCCGTTGCTCCTTACGGTCGTCCTGGTACACCGGCTCTTGCCGAGTCCATCGTTGGCCCAGCGAAAGAGGCTGACGTATTCCTGATCCAGGGGCACGGTGCGGTCGCCGTGGACGAGACGAGCATCGATGAGGCATACCTTAAGGCCTGTTACATCGAAGAGCTTGCCGAGCTCTATCACCATGCCCTGACCGCTGGTGGTGGAAAGGAGCCCGACTCGTTCCCCGTCGAGGAACTCCAGAAGTGGGAGTATCCGAAAGAGATCAAGTTCCCCAACAGATAGCAGACCTTCCGAGGTACGTCCACGTCCGACGTGCATGGATGTGGGCGTACCTTCCGACCGCATGCGCCATCATGCCGTATTCATGCCAATCCAAGCGAAGCAAATCATGACGAAGAAGAACAACCAGAAGCAGTTCAAGCTCCAAAAGGTGCATGAGCTCAAGAAGGTGCCGCCNATCTCGACAAAGGCGCGCATCATCACCTTTGTCGAGCTTGTCGTCGTATGCGCCGTCTGGCTCTTCTCGGCGTTCGCGCTGTTCGACAANNANGACGTTCTCTCCATGGTCCTGCTGGGCGTCGTCTTCTTTCTCTGCGTGGTCTCGATGTACATGGTGCGCGCGGCCCTGGAGTCTAGGCGTCGCTACGGGAAGGTTGACTCCAAGTCCTGCTTCTATTACAGCCAGATGGTCAAATACGACCAGAAGTGGTCTCTCTGGATAGGTCTGTCCTTCTTTGCGGTGTTTGCGGTCGGAAGGTGGCTCTTNCCCTCCCCAAACCTGGACATGACGGCTCTTGATATCGCCACGAGCTTCTACCTGGGCTATATCTGGACAACAAAGTACAAGGGAGAGGAGCGTACGCCTTTCCAGTACATGGAGACGGTATTCCTCTTGCTGGTGCTCGTGTCGAACTACATCGTCTACTTCATATAAGAGGTGAGTGTCCATGAAAAAGATCATCAACACACCCGAGGGGTACACCGACGACATGCTCAGGGGAATCTATGCATCTCACCCTGACAAGGTGACNTATGCCGCAGGNGACCTTCGCTGCTATTGCAGTGCCAACAAGAANCCCGGCAAGGTTGCCATCGTTACGGGCGGAGGCACTGGTCACCTGCCGCTCTTCTTGGGGTACGTGGGCGACGGACTTCTCGATGGCTGCGGTGTTGGCGGTGTGTTTCAGTCTCCGTCGGCCGAGCAGATCTATAACGTCTCCAAGCAGGTCGAGNCGGGTGCGGGCATCTTGTACCTCTACGGCAACTACACCGGTGACATCATGAACTTTGATATGGCNTCGGAGATGCTCGAGATGGACGACGTCGAGGTCAGGTCTATTGTCGGTGCCGATGACGTCCTCTCCGGCAGCAACGTCTCTACACGTCGTGGCGTTGCCGGGATATTCTTCATGTACAAGGCCGCTGGTGCCAAGGCCGATCAGATGGGCACCCTTGACGAGGTCCTTGCCGCTGCGAAGAAGGCTGGTGATAACGTTCGCACCGTCGGCTTTGCGTTGACGCCCTGCGTCATCCCGGAGGTCGGTCACGCCAACTTCGAGCTTTCTGATGACGAGATGGCCTTCGGCATGGGCATCCATGGCGAGCCAGGCATATGGAATGGCCCAATCAAGACCGCCGACGAGCTTGCCCAGGAGGCCGTGGAGGAGATCCTCAAGGACATGCCGCTTGTCGAAGACGACGAGGTTGCGCTNNTCNTCAACGGNCTTGGTGCCACGAGCGTTGAGGAGCTTTACATCCTCACTGGNTCNGTCCGCGCGCAGCTCGAGGCCAGGGGCATCAAGGTCTATCGCTCCTGGACCGGCGAATATGCCACCTCGATGGAGATGACGGGTGCATCCATTTCGATCTGCAGGGTTGACGATGAGCTCAAGGGATACTTCGACTATCCCGTCGACACGCCCTTCGTGAGCCAGAGGTAGCTCTTCGGATCTGCTGGAAAGCGAAGGGGGTATGTAATGGAGAAGCTTGTCATCAGTGATGTTCCCGAGATGTTCGACCATGTGGCCCAGGTCTTTGCGGAGAGGAAGGACGAGCTCTGTGCCATGGACGCCGTCATGGGTGATGGTGACCTTGGCCTGACCATGAGCAAGGGCTACGGAGCGCTGCCCGACTTCATGCGCGACCTCGAGGGCGAGGGGGACATCGGCAGGATGATGTTCAAGGCGGCCATGAGGATGCAGAACGTCGTGCCTTCCACCATGGGTACCCTCATGTCCTCGGGCATCGCGGAGGCCGGCAAGGCCCTCAAGGGAAAGACCGAGCTTGTACCTGCTGACGTGGTCACCTATATCATCCAATTTGCCGCCGGCATAAAGAAGCGCGGCAAGTGCGAGCTAGGTGACCGCACCGTGCTCGACTCCATCAACGCCGGTGCCGTCAGGGCCTCGGATTGCATCGCCGACAACCCCGGGGCCAGCTTCCTTGACGTCATGGCTGCTGCCACGAAGGGCGCGGAGGAGGGGTGCGAGGCGACCAAGGACATGCTGCCCAAGTACGGTAAGGCTGCCGTTCATGCTGCCAAGGCCAAGGGCGTCGTCGATCAGGGCGCGCTTGCGGGCAAGTACATGCTCGAGGGTATCGAGAGCTACTTCGTCAGTCGGGGCTAATCGGCAGGACCATCAGACATGGGGCGAGGAAAGACACGTCCCACCCCCTACACGTATCGAAAGGCGGTTTCATCATGCTCTATAACGACCCGAAGGCTTTTCGCGAGGACATGCTCAAGGGCTACGTGGCCGCCTATCCCGACTACGTCGTCGAAGTACCTGGTGGCGTAGCCCGTGCCACAAAGATGCCCGTGGGCAAGGTCGCTGTCATCAACGGCGGCGGATCGGGCCACTACCCGGCCTTCTGCGGCATCGTGGGAGACGGTTTCATGGATGCCACCGTCGTGGGCAACGTGTTCACGTCTCCCTCTACGGAGGACGTGCTTGGCGTGGCCAGGTCCGTCGAGCAGGGGTCGGGCATCTTTATCGTTGGCGGCAACTATGCGGGCGACAAGATGAACTTCAACATGGCACGTGATCGTCTCGTGGAGGAGGGTATCGATGCCCGATCCTTCTACATCACGGATGACGTGGCTGCCGCACGACCCGAGGAGAAGGAGAAGCGGCGAGGCAACGTAGGAACCTTCATGGTGTTCAAGGCGGCGGGTGCCGCTGCCGCGGCGGGCGTCTCGTTTGACGATCTCGTACGCATCACCGCCAAGGCCAACGATCGTACCCGTACCATGTCCATGGGTTTCCGAGGTTGCACGCTNCCTGGGGAGGCGGCCCCGCTCTTCCACGTACCCGAGGGCAAGATGGAGGTCGGCCAGGGCATACATGGCGAGCCAGGNGTGGGGGAGGACGATCTCAGGTCTGCGGCCGAGGTCGCACGGATTCTCGTCGACCGCGTCTTGGCGGAGGCGCCCGTGGATGACTCCAAGCGCATCGCCGTCATCCTGGACGGACTTGGGTCCACCAAGTACGAGGAGCTCTTCGTGGTATGGGGTACGGTTCGTAAGCTTCTCGAAGACAGGGGCTATACCCTCGTGGAGCCACTTGTGGGCGAGTACGTCACGTCTCTCGACATGGAGGGTATCGCGCTGGCCGTGGAGTACCTCGACGAGGAGCTCGAGACCTACTGGAGCGCCCCGTGCGACACCGCCTCGTTTCGTAAGGGTGCAAGCTCCATGGCATCGGGCGAACGCAAGGTATATGCCGAGGCCACCGAGGAGGTCGATTCTTTCGAGCAAGGTTCCGCTGCTTCCGTTGCGGCTGCCGACTACATGGTCGGGGCCCTTGGGCGCATGAGCCAGGCGATTGCTGCCGCCGAGCCCGAGCTTGCAAGGATCGATGGTGTTGCGGGAGACGGAGATCATGGACGCGGGATGGTTAAGGGTTCCACCTTCGCCTACGAGGCTGCTCGGGCGGCATTTGATAGGGGAGCCGCGGCGGGGTCTGTCCTCAGGGAGGCCGGAAGGGCCTGGGCTGCCAAGGCTGGTGGTACCTCGGGCGTACTCTGGGGCTCAGCGCTCGAGGCTGCGGGTGACATAGTGGGTGACCACTCGACGGGCTATGACACTCGGATTGCCGCCGAAGCGGTCAGGGCCGCCTGTGAGAAGATGCTTTCGCTTGGTGGGGCACACCGCGGTGACAAGACCATGCTTGACTGTCTGATTCCATTCGAGGAGGCCCTCGAGGTCTCTGCCGCTAGGGGAGAGGCGCTCCTCGATGCATGGACCGAGTGCGCGGAGGTTGCCCAGAGGTCTGCCGAGGAGACGGCCAATCTCGTGCCCAAGGTAGGCCGCGCCCGTCCTGCGGCGGAGCGCTCCCTAGGCACGCCTGATGCAGGCGCCGTTTCCATGGCCCTCTGCATCAAGGCCGTTCTTCCCCAGGGACAGACTCGCTAGGAGCCTCTTCCCGAACGTCATGCATTCCATGACACCATATCTGGGCATGCCCGTCAGATATCCTCGATGGGGGTGTGGTAGACCTCGACGAAGTGTCCTTCTACCACATCTACGACCGTATACCCGCAGTTGGTCTGACGTACGCTCCAGAACCTGTCAAGGGGGATGTTGAACATGCGTCCCATGATTGCGCAGTTGATTCCGCTATGGGCCGCCACGAGAATGCATTCATGACAGCTCGACTCAGGAAGGAGAACCTCGTCGACGAAGGCCTGGGCGCGGGCATACACGGCATCGAAAGACTCTCCCCCCATGGGTGCCTGGTAGCGTTTCGGGATGCGCTTCGTAGTCGTGCATGCCGTTGAAGAGAACGAACCAAGGCGTATGCCGATAATGCGTGCCCTCCCTGATGCCATAGCCATGCTCAAGCAGCCGCTCGTCCTTAACGATGGGAACGTCACGGTTGGCAAGTACGATGCGGGCGGTTTTGATGGCACGGTCGAGTGGGCTTGAGAAACACGCATCGAAATGATAGTCCGCAAGCTGGTCTGCCAACGCATGGGCTTGCCGGACGCCCGTCTCGTTGAGGGGGATGTTTACCTGCCCCTGCATCTTCTTCTTTGCATTCCAATACGTAAGGCCATGGCGTATCAGGACGATCCTACAGGGCATCTTTGCTCCAACAGATTGAATTCCCTTTATCTCATTGTAGCTAAAGATATGCATATGCAGGCCTTCTACCATATGCGATGCCACTTCAACGAAGAGGGTCAGAGAAATGCTTCCGGCGAGCTTGGGGTTATGGTCCGCCCCGTACGTGGGCGTTGCGCTGCCATGTCTCGAGTAGGAAAAGACGGCTTCTACGACCACAAACGCCCATTCCATGTCTTGGAAGCGTATCACCTATGTTTCTATGCGGGTGCCGGGATGAAGACTTGCAGAAAAAGCAGCCAAATGTACGAGTTTCTAGAGGACCTCGCGCAAACCGCTCCATTTGTTTCGGGAAATCCCTGTTGGGTCGGAGCCCCGTGGCCCCTGTTGGGGCGCACCGATATAGACCCGTCCATTCGGACGGTTTTCCTGCAGGTGTCTCTGCCGTCACGAGTCATGCAACGAGAGGAAGGGATGAACGAGCGCCACACGACGACCGCCTGACTGTTTTTCTCCAGTCAGGCGGTCGTCGTGACAGACCAATCAGTCGCGCACTTTCTAGAGCTCGTATTTGCGCTCGACGTACCTGTCGTAGAGCGGCTGCCAGATGGTAGCGACCTCCTTGGATCCACGATGCCCGTCAAAGTCCTCTATCGTTTTCCACCCGTCGGAGACGACGACCTCGTTCTCATTGTCAATCGCCATGCTGACGTTGTAGTAGAGGTTGCCAGGCTGCTTCCGAAACGCACCCATGACGCCAGATTCACGCAGCGCGCTGACATATTCGTCGCGCATGCCCTCTTTGATGACATACACCCCGTGATAGATGATCATATCCTGCTCCTTTTCCAGGCCGATATATTGGTTCGCCGTTCGCGTCGGGTCTCGCGGCGAGAAGCAACCTGCCCATCTGTGGCGATGCCAATCCTAGAGCACGGCGTGTCAGACCGCCGCGATTTGTTTGGGAGTCCGCCCCACAAGACCGTTAACGGTTCCTTGGGTATCTCGAAGAAAGGCCGGGCACGGCGGCTCCATTATGCCTCGCCCTTCATGGCTCTGTAACCGATGAGCACGGCCCACAGATAGGCGCAGGTTTTCGGGATCATGAGCGCGCCCACGGCAGGAATGGTGTCAGCAAAGAGCACCACGGGGATGTAGCAGGCAAAGCTGATGACCACCGTGAGCCAGAGGTTCTTGAATGGCACGTCATTCTTCTCCCGTGCACTGCGGAAGAACAGGACGATGATGACGAGACCGAGAATGGCAAATGGGATGTTGCGATAGATTCCCCAGCTCAGGGGTGGCTCGGCGCTGGTCCAGGCATTCTGTGGGAAAAGGCAGAGCACGATGCGGGCGAGGACGAGCGCCCAGATGCCAACGGTGAGCTTGGACCTTCCCCCAACGTGATAGCGCTCGCGCCAGACGTAGTAGAGCAAGAGGTAGAAGACGGTCATGGTAATGGACGTGATGAGCTTGCCGATGCCCAATGCAACCGTGTAGTCTGCCAGCCCCGTCGTGCAGAGGGCAATGGCCCGCGGCACGAGATGGAAGGAATCGCCGCAGCCGAGCGTCACGGCCATCGCTCCATAGAGGAGATACTGCCGCCTTCCCTTGCTCTCCCTCACCATCAGGATGCCCAGCGTGACCACCGAGGAAAGATAGACGATGTCAAAGAGGGTTTCGAAAATTGCCTGCATGTCAGTTCCCTTCATGTCGAACGGTGTTCATCTTCTTTGCACAAACGAATACCCATCGGAGGTGCGGCAACGTCAGCGATAGATGGCCCTGCGAATTACCTCGATCAGAACATCACACGTCTCGTCGCCCTTGGCCAGGGAAGACAGGAACGCCGAAAAGACAAGGCTGACGAAGTCCTCTCGTGTGAAGGAGTAGGAGAAGGCTGACGAGGAGACTCCGGGATCCGCGACGAGCGACGCGAGGAGGCCGTGCTCCATGTGCGAGAAGCAGCGCATCATGGTTGACCGTGCCTCATCCCTTGCCGAGCTGGCAAAGTACATGGAGTGGGCCATGAAGAAATCTGGGTACTTCTCGGTGGCATCGCGTACGCACGAGAAGAGCCAGGAGACGTAGTCGGGAAACGATGGCGGCGCGGTTTTCTGCTGGTCCATATGGAAGACGTCGTGCCAGATGCTCTCGACCGTCGCGGTGACCATGTCGTCCTTGGAAGGGAAGTAGTGGTAGAGAGAGCCAAGGGCGACGCCGCAGCCCTGCGCAACGTGCCGCATGCTGAGTGCNGACAACCCCTCCNGCGAGACNATCTCTCGACAGGCTGCAAGTATCTCGTCTCTTGATGTCACGACGGTGTTGATGGCGACCTCCCCCTAAATTGAACACTGTTCATGTTAGCNATGTCCGCGGTGTGGGGAATCGTCGTGAGAGGGCTGCACGTTTCGCACATGCACGCATCTGAATTCTGGCCGAGGGTNGCNCCCCCTACTGTTGCGATGACTTGAGTTCGTCGCGCATCCTGCGGTACTGAATGATTGGGGTATCACCGGTGAGAAGCTTCTCGTCCGATNGATACGACGAGGCCTTAGGGCGCTGGGTGATGACCACGCGCTTGTCCTGCCGCTCGATGATGCCGTTCGCAAACTTGCCCAGCTCCGCGATGGCAGCATCGACGGGACCGATGCCCGTGATTCGCGAGTAGAAGCGGATGTAGAGGATCGTGTGCTCGTCATCCACCGGTGCGAAGTAGATTACGATCTTCGCCGTGTCGCTCACGTGGTTCATCCAGAGGTTGGGAAAGAGGAACGAGAGGTACGTCGGCTTGATCGAGCACTCCGAGGCGGGCTTCGGCGTCTGTCCCACGTCGACCTCGTTCGAGGCGCTCGTGATGAGGCCACCGTCGACGAGTTTGACCTTGGGGCCATCCACCAGGGTCTTGTTGCCGCGGCCGATGGTGTTCCAGTGCACGAACGGGAGATGCACCACGTCGAGCTGGTTCTCGATGCACCGCGAGTAGTGCGCGTCCCACAGGTCTTCCATCTCGCTGTACACCCAGGTCGAATCAACGTCTGACGAGAAGAACGGCAGGTTCTCCGTGCGCTTGCCAGGGTCGCCGTACCAGAGGTAGACGATGCCGTTGCCCTCCTTGACGGATAGGCTCTGCACGTCAAAGCGACCGAGGTCAGCCACCTGCGCCCGACCGTTCGCGGGGACGAGCGTGCAGCGGCCGTTCGTGTCAAAGCGAATGCCATGGAACGGGCAGCGAACGCATCCGCCCACGACGCTGCCCTTGCTGAGGGCGGCGCCGCGATGGGTGCACTGGTCGACAACGCAGCCGAGCGCGCCTTGGTCGCTTCGGAAGAGCGCAAGGTCCATGCCGAGACGACGTACCCCGACGACCTGCCCTGGTCTGATTGCCCGAGATGGGAGAATCGCATACCACTCGTTGGGAATCATACGCCCTCCGCTCGCTGTGTGCATGTGCCCATCATATCGATGACGGATGCCGTTTTCCAGAGCTGAGGGCCTTGACGGACAAGCGATGTCTGCCCCTACTCCAAGCCCGACGTCTCGTCCAGGCCAAGCACGATGTTCATGTTCTGCACGGCAGCACCGGAAGCGCCCTTGCCCAAGTTGTCGAAGAGTGCCGTGACGCTGATGCGGTCAGCGTTGCCGCAGACAACGATGTGCAGGTGGTTGGTGCCAGCAAGCTCGTTGGCATAGAGTGTGGACGCATTGGTGCCAAAGGGAAGCACGCTCACGAAGTGCTCGCCGGCATAGTACGCCTGAAGGCGAGCACATATCTCCTCGGCGTTGGGAGTGCCGTTGAGGAGACGACTCTGCAGCATGATGGTGGTGGCCATGCCCTTGTAGTAGTTGCCGACGACGGGCATGAACACGGGGGGGCATGCAAGGCCTGCGACCTTCTGCATCTCGGGCAGGTGCTTGTGCGTGAGAGAGAGGCCGTAGATTCCCGGCGCATCAAGGGACGCGGAGCGGTCCTCGGCCTCGTAGCTAGCAATCATTTTCTTGCCGCCGCCCGAGTATCCCGTAAGCGAATAGCAGGTGACGGGGTAATCGGCAGGCATGATGCCCATGCGCACGAGCGGGGCCGTGGCGGAGATGAAACCCGTGGCATGGCAGCCCGGATTGGCGATGCGCTTGCTTGTGGCGATGGCCGCGCGCTGCCCGGCGGAGAGCTCGGGAAAGCCATAGGTCCAGCCCTCGGNGGTGCGATGGGCCGTCGAGGCGTCGATGATGCAGGTCTCGGGGTTCTCTACGAGAGAGACTGCCTCGATGGCACCCTCGTCAGGCAGGCACAGAAAGACGACGTCGGCGGCATTGATGAACTCGTGGCGCGCNTCCTTGTCNTGGCGCTTGTCATCGTCGATGCGCAAAAGCTCAAGGTCATCACGTGCGCCGATGCGGTCGTAGATCTGGAGACCGGTGGTTCCGCTCTGACCGTCGATGTACACCCTGGTCTTGCCCATGCGAATGTCCCTCCGCGTTGATGAACCCTGGACGTTGAGTTTAGTCGACTTTCGAGGTGGATGGGCCCGGGTGGATACGGTTGATCTTGCAGTGCCCGTCTCACGCTCCCCTTAGCCAGAGGTCGCAGATAACGACATAATCAACGTCATCCGCTTTGGATAGTGTCGTTATCTGCGACCTCTGGCTAAGGGGAGCGTGAGACGGGCACTGAGTACTTCTTTGGATATGCCAACCCCGCCGAAACAGAGCAGCATTGCAAACGAAGCCGCATATCCAAAGGGCTTTGCGAACTGCGGCGTTCACGTCGTCGCAGGGGTTTGCCAACCCAGAAAAGACCCCTCCAGTTCGTGTCGAAGAGGTCATGGGGCTCGTCTGTGTAAGAACCGCTACGAGCGATAGCTATGGAAGAACTCCTGGGTTTCGGGGTCGGTGGAGTTGTCCATGACATCGGCAGGGGAGCCGTTCTCGGCGATTCGGCCATGCCTGAGCAGCGTGATGCGGTCGGCGGCGCTGTGTGCGAAGCTCATCTCGTGTGTTGCCATGAGAATCGTGGCACCCTGCTCCTTGAGCTCCGAGACCATCTCGAGGACCTCGCCGACCAGCAAAGGATCGAGCGCCGACGTTATCTCGTCAAGCAGCAGAAGCTC
>JGI20225J20221_1005083_pt1 | contig 10792 bp, 9 predicted proteins | sample BioMet4_FD_20221 | JGI IMG/M metagenome (IMG submission 20221) | reverse complement strand
CTGGTTGCAAATGCATGGATGCAGAATCCTGTAGGTATGACATTTAATCCGGATACGGTTCGTAATGAAATGATGGATTTTATTGCCGTAGCCTTTTCTCCGGTAGCTCTTAGTAAATTCCTTCATAGTGTACTCTCCGGCTGGATATTNGGAGCAATTTTTGTGGTTGGTATTAGTGCATGGTTTCTATTAAAAAAACGCCATCATGAATTTGCTATTGCCAGTATGAAGATTGGTGCAATTGTNGGNNTGGTTGCTTCTTTACTTGTTGCCTGGACAGGTGATAGTTCTGCTTATCTGGTTGCACAAACGCAGCCAATGAAGTTGGCGGCCATGGAAGGTTTCTATGATGGACAAAATGGAGCTCCTCTTGTTGCAGCAGGAGTGCTAAATCCTGATAAGGAAAGATATAATGATGGTATACGACCTTTCATTGTTGATATAAAAATGCCNAAGGTACTCTCTTTTCTTGCTACAAGAGATTTGAATGCATATGTTCCCGGCATAAAGAATATTATAGAGGGGGGATATAAATTAAACGATGGAACAACAGCTATCCCTGCTGCTGATAAGATTGCTATGGGTAAAATGGCAATTTCTGCCTTAGGTGCATATCGGGCAGCCATGAAAGCAGGAAATAAAGAAGACGCAATGTTTTGCCGTAAGATACTAAAAGATAATATACAGTACTTCGGATATGGATATATTAANGATGTGAATGAANTGATTCCTAATGTAACGCTTACGTTCTATGCATTTCGAATTATGGTGATACTGGGCGGCTATTTTATACTATTCTTTGCATTGGTTCTTTTCTTTGCATATAGAAAAAATCTGGCTGAAATGAAATGGATGCATTGGATTGCTATACTTACCATTCCTTTGGGATATATTGCCGGACAAGCTGGATGGGTAGTTGCCGAGGTTGGTCGTCAGCCATGGGCTATTCAGGATATGCTTCCTACGTCTGCTTCAATATCCAAACTGGATGTTGGTTCGGTGCAGACAACNTTCTTTATATTCCTNTTCCTGTTTACTGTNATGCTGATTGCAGAAATAGGTATTATGCTTAAGGAAATTAAAAAAGGNCCNGAGGCTTGATGATGTTTTATTAAAACAGATAAATAATAGAAGAATATTATGAATACAACTTATATATTTTTACAGCAATATTGGTGGTTTATCATCTCTCTTTTGGGAGCGTTGCTGGTCTTTCTGCTTTTTGTTCAGGGAGGAAATTCGTTACTCTTTCAAGTTGCTAAAACGGATGAACAACGAAAGCTACTGGTAAATTCAACCGGGCGCAAATGGGAGTTTACTTTTACNACACTGGTTACTTTCGGNGGAGCATTCTTTGCTTCGTTTCCTTTATTCTATAGTACCAGCTTTGGCGGAGCCTATTGGTTATGGATGATTATCCTTTTCAGCTTTATATTGCAGGCTGTCTCTTATGAGTTTCAGTCTAAAGCTGGAAACTTACTTGGGAAAAAGACATATCAGATATTTCTTGTGATAAATGGAGTAGTAGGTCCTGTTCTTTTAGGTGGAGCTGTAGCTACATTCTTTACCGGATCTAACTTCTATATCAATAAAGATAATATGGCAGATCAGCTGATGCCGGTTATTTCTTCCTGGGCGAATGGTTCTCACGGACTGGATGCATTACTTAATCTATGGAATGTATGCCTTGGTCTGGCTGTGTTTTTCCTTGCCCGTGTTTTAGGTTTACTATATTTTACCAATAATATAGATGATAAGGAATTAAATCCAAGGTTTCATAAGGCNNTACTTCCCAATGCTCTTTTGTTTTTGGTATTCTTCCTTGCTTTTGTTGTTTATGTTTTGCTAAAGGATGGCTTTGCTGTTAATCCGCAAACAAGAATGATTGTGATGGAACCACATAAATACCTGACTAACTTTATTGAGATGCCGGCTGTATTGATCTCTTTTCTTGCAGGGGTTGTTCTGGTTCTNTTTGGAATTATAAAGTCCTTTTTTGACAGTAAATTTAAGAGTGGGATATGGTTTACAGGTATCGGTACAGTATTGACTGTTTTGGCTTTGTTTCTTTGTGCCGGACTGAATAACACAGCTTACTATCCTTCGAATGCCGATTTGCAGAGCTCTCTGACTTTAGCAAATAGTTCTTCGAGTCTTTTCACATTGAAAACTATGGCTTTCGTCACAATTTTAGTGCCATTCGTCGTAGCATATATATTTTATGCATGGCGTGCTATTGATAATAAGAAGATTGATTCTCAGGAATTGAAGGAAGAAGAGCACTCTTATTGATTGAGAAGCTTGTTTTTGCGTAATTATTGCTGTTTATATTATATACAGAGGCTATGAATAAAGTTTGTAGCCTCTTTTTTTATGAGTGTAAAGGAGATATAAACAGGATACTTGAGTTATATGCAAAAAAAAAGGAGTCACGCCTGACTCCAACCTTTGTTAACCTTAAATCTAATACTATGAAAAACACACTGCAAAGGTACGGCTTTTTGCTATATCTCCAAATGTTTTCATAAGAAATGTATGTTCTATAACATGAATTAATATTTTGATGTTCTAAATGTATGTTCTATAACATGAATTAATATTTTGATGTTCTAAATGTTTAATTATGCAAAAGGATTGAGTAAAGTGAGTACTAGGTTTTTTAGCTTATAGATTCTTGATGAAAAAGAGCATCGTATACTCTCCTTTAAAACATGTGGAGGTGAATCATTCGGTTTCTCAACTGCAACAACCAGTTCTATTCTTCTCATCTATAAAACGTGTAGAAGTGAATTATTAGGTTTACATCTGCACCTCCAACTCTATTCTTTCTTTTTTAAAACGAGGCAAAGGCTTTATTGTTAGGGCTTTTCAAACTGCAACAATCGGCCTCTATTCTTCTCATCTTTAAAACGTGCAAAGGTGTATCGTTTAGTTTCTCAACCTGCAACAACGGCATTCTATTCCTCTTCATCTTTTTAAAGTATGTAGAGGCTGAATTTATACGTTTTGCAATTGCACCCTCCAACTTTTCTTTTCATCTATAAAAGCGGTGTTAGAAGTGGTAGCCTATTATTTTTTTGTGCAAGCAAAGATTCGTTATTCAACTTAAAAATGTAATCAAAGATTCGTTATTCAACTTAAAAATGTAATACCTTTGCGGAACTTTATTTAGAATTGTATTACCNGNATTNTTGNGGTTAATACTTTATTTATANGATTAATTGAAGTAATGGAAAATATAGAGTATTTTGATAAGTATGAAGAAAGGCTGACCGAGTTACTGGTGCAGCAATGTACTGCTTTGGGAATGATGGACGGACAACTTCTTGCAGCAGAGGAATTAGATGATAAGTGGAAAGAGATGGCGCCAGAGTATATGGTGAATGCTGTTCCTCAAATACAGGAATATCCTACCGTATCTGTTGCCTGGGCTGGTTATATAGGTTTAGGTATTGCTACTCTTTGGGATAAAGACTGGGAGAAGTATAAAGATAACTCAGCTTTATACAATGTGTTTGTTGAACCACGTGGTTTCGATTGCATGGACGAATATATAATGGAAGAACTATTAGGTATTGGCTTGGAATCTAATGAGTATGCAGAAATTGAAGGCGTGATGCGCAGTTGCGGCAAAACGGCTGTTGGCATGATTAGAAAGGAAAATATAGAACCTCAAAGCCCGGATGCTTTTTATGTATTTGCCCGTTCGGTGAAAGTGTTATTTAAAGTAGGAGTATCCATTGCATTGAAACGTCTAGGATATAAGTACCAGAAAGTAACAGTAGATAAAAAGTTCGATTGCTAAATTAAGGTTCTATTGTAAATAGGGGCAGGCTAAATTATTGTCTGCCTTACTTATGTGCAAAAAAAAAGGAGTCACGCCTGACTCCAACCTTTGTTAACCTTAAATCTAATACTATGAAAAACACATTGCAAAGGTACAGGTTTTTGCTGTATCTCCAAATGTTTTCATTGAAATTATGTGTTTTATAACATGAATTAATATTTCGTATTCTCAAATGTTTATTTTTGCAAAATGGTGAGTACGAGTGAAATTTGATTTTGAAATAGATGATTACCTGTTTTTTTCCTATTATAGATAAAGATACTACCCGTATTGTTGTGGGTACAATGCCTAGTGTAGATTCACTTCGCTTCGGTGAATATTATGGAAACTCCCGAAATCAGTTCTGGAGAATACTTTTTGCTGTTTTTGAAGGCGGACGTGTTCCGGCGGATTACGAAGATAAAGTAGCAACTGCCCATCGTCATGGAATAGGTATGTGGGATATTCTGGCTTCCTGTAAGCGGGAGGGTAGTTTGGATAGTAATATTAAAGAAGAATCGCTCAACGATTTTCCGGCGCTGCTTAAAGAACATCCTAATGTGAAGATACTTATTTTTAACGGACAGAATAGTTATAAGTACTTCATGAAGGCTTACGGACAACTGCCAGGCATTGAATACCGCGTGATGCCTTCAACCAGTCCGGCCAATGCAATGAAGAATTTTGAAGCCAAGCAAAAAGAGTGGGAGGTAGCGCTACTCTCTTAATATAGATTTCAATGTATAATATTGATTAATATACTGAAGCTGTTTTTCTAGCCTGTAACCAAAGCATGTACTTATTTGTTTTATATATGGATCAGTAATGAATTCATGTGTGAGAGTAAATTGGGTAAACTAGATTTTAAAAATGAGCATCATGAAGAAAAAAACAGTTTTATCATTCCTATTATTTACAGTGTTCGCTTTATGCGTTGCTGTAAGTTGTACTGATGAAGACGATCCGTATTACAGTTCCAAAAGGCAGCTTTTAGGCAAATGGGAGCTTGTGGCTTTTGGTAATTCCTGGAATAATATGATTGTTGTGCAAAAACCTGGAGGATATTATGAATATCTGTCCGATAATACCATCAGGCATTTTTCTTATGAAACACAAAAGTACGATTCCATAAAGTCTGCATATTATATGGATTCCCTGTTGCATGTAGGTTCTATTGCGTATAAGTACAGTTTTCATGANAATCTAATACTATGAAAAACACATTGCAAAGGTACAGGTTTTTGCTGTATCTCCAAATGTTTTCATTGAAATTATGTGTTTTATAACATGAATTAATATTTTGTATTCTAAATTGTTTAATTATGCAAAATGGTGAGTACAAGTAAAATTAGATTTTAAAAGAGATGATTACCTGCTTTCCTCCTATTATNGATAAAGATACTACCCGTATTGTTGTGGGTACAATGCCTAGTGTAGATTCACTTCGCTTCGGTGAATATTACGGAAACTCCCGAAATCAGTTCTGGAAAATACTTTTTGCTGTTTTTGAAGGCGGACGTGTGCCGGCGGATTACGAAGATAAAGTAGCAACAGCTCATCGTCATGGAATAGGTTTGTGGGATATTCTGGCTTCCTGTAAGNGGGAGGGNAGTTTGGATAGNAATATTAAAGAAGAATCGCTNAACGATTTTCCGGCGCTGCTTAAAGAACATCCTAANGTGAAGATACTTATTTTTAACGGNCAGAATAGTTNTAAGTATTTCATGAAGGCTTACGGACAACTGCCAGGCATTGAATACCGCGTGATGCCTTCAACCAGTCCGGCCAATGCAATGAAGAATTTTGAAGCCAAGCAAAAAGAGTGGGAGGTAGCGCTACTCTCTTAATATAGATTTCAATGTATAATATTGATTAATATACCGAAGCTGTTTTTCTCACCTATAACCAAAGCATGTACTTATTTGTTTTATATATGTATCAGTAATGAATTCATGTGTGAGAGTTAATTGGGTAAACTAGAGTTTTAAAATGAGCATTATGAAAAGAAAAACAGTTTTATCATTCTTATTATTTACAGTGTTCGCTTTATGCATAGCTGTAAGTTGCACTGATGAAGACGATCCGTATTACAGTTCCAAAAGGCAGCTTTTAGGCAAATGGGAGCTTGTGGCTTTTGGTAATTCCTGGAATAATATGATTGTTGTGCAAAAACCNGGAGGATATTATGAATATCTGTCCGATAATACCATCAGGCATTTTTCTTATGAAACACAAAAGTACGATTCCNTAAAGTCTNCNTATTATATGGATTCCNTGTTGCATGTAGGNTCTATTGCGTATAANTACAGTTTTCATGANGATAAAATGGATTTGTTGATTACCAATGTTCTGGCTGAGTTTAATAACTTCAGGTANAAACGNGTNAAATAAGTGTTCTGAAAGAAATGGTTTTTATAAGTTTGATTATTAACAATTAGAGAAAATAAACATTTATGATATCCAAATATTAAACTATGTTATTGAACACGTTTTTCTTAAGGAAATATTTGGAGATAGAACAAAAAGTCGTATATTTGCAATGTGTTTTTCATAGTATTAGATTTAAGGTTAACAAAGGTTGGAGTCAGGCGTGACTCCTTTTTTTTTGCCCGTACCTCAAGGTCTTTTTTGCTTAGAAGTTCATGCTTTCGCCTATGAAGCTAATTTGTTTCTGTTAAGACTGCAAAATAACTTCTATTGTTAGGCTGAATAAAAACTATGTTTTAAGTAAAAAAAGTCGTTTCAATCAATATAATCTTTGCTTTTGGCAAGGGGAAATTTAATTTGTTCAAGGAAAAACAGCTTTCTAAAGCAAAGAATAATTTTATTCACATAAAATAAACTTAGCTTTAAACCAAGAAAAACTTGAATCCTGCCAAGAAATACTTAGCTTTTAATAAACAGAATCTTTAAATCAGTCAAGAAAAAAAATAATTCTCCCAAGAAAAACTTTGCTTTAATCAATATAAACTTAAATAATTGGATTATCTCTTCATTTGCTTTTCGTTATTTCTTTGTATTTTTACCGCCGTAACATTAATAACTTAAGATTATGTTTTCAGGAATCATTGAAGAATATGCAGAAGTAGTTGCTGTGGTTAAAGACCGCGAGAACCTACACATTACAATGAAGTGCTCGTTCGTAAACGAACTTAAAATAGACCAAAGCGTGTCTCACAACGGGGTTTGCCTTACTGTAGTAAGCAAAACGGATGACACATATACTGTAACTGCCATGAAGGAAACCATTGACCGTTCAAACATCGGACTGTTTAAAGCGGGCGATAAGGTTAATGTGGAAAGAAGTATGATGATGAACGGACGTCTTGACGGACATATTGTTCAGGGACACGTGGATCAAACTGCAACTTGTGTGGCTGTTGAGGATGCCGACGGAAGCTGGACTTACACTTTTAAGTATGCTTTCGATAAGGAGATGGCAAAGCGTGGCTATATCACGGTAGATAAAGGTTCGGTTACGGTGAATGGTGTGAGCCTCACGGTTTGTAATCCTACNGANGATACTTTCCAGGTAAACATCATTCCTTATACTTACGAATATACTAACTTCCATACTTTTGAGGTTGGCACAATCGTTAATCTGGAGTTTGATATTATTGGAAAATATATCAGCCGGATGATTCAATACAAGTAATTCTTAGAATCAATTTGTAATGAAAGACTTTCTGGAATTAGTCAAAGCACGTCAGAGTGACAGGGCTTATGATATGACACGCGATGTTGAGCCCGAAAAACTTGAGCGCGTACTCGAAGCTGCCCGCCTGGCTCCTTCGGCATGTAATGCGCAGCCCTGGAAATTTGTGGCAATTACTGATAAGGAACTCTCTAAAGAAGTGGGAAAAGCCACCGCCGGACTGGGGATGAACAAGTTTGCCAAAGAGGCTCCTGTGCAGATTCTTGTAGTGGAAGAGTCGGCTAATTTCAGTTCTTTGCTGGGTGGAAAAGTGAAAGACAAGCATTTCCCGCTTATTGATGTGGGAATAGCTGCAGCGCATATTACGCTGGCTGCCGAAAGTGAAGGGTTGGGATCGTGTATATTGGGCTGGTTCGACGAAAAGAAGATCAAATCGCTGACAGGTATTCCAGCCGGAAAACGCTTGCTACTGGTTATTACCATCGGGTATTCTGCTAAACCCAAAAGACCAAAACTGAGAAAAGAGAAATCTAAAGTTATCTCTTTTAATAAGTATTAGAAGTCTTTTTAAATACTACTAAATAAAATAATCGTTTGATGTACATCTAAGTCTATTTTTGATGTATATCAAACGATTCTTTAGATGTACATCAAAAGGGTGCTTTGATGTACATCAAACAAAAAATCTTTCACCGGATCTTTGCTTATTTCTCTAGTTTAAATCCAACTTTTGCTCCTTCGTATGAATTAAGTAAAGCTGCTAGTGTTTTGATACTGGTTTTTGAGCTGGTTTTACTTAAATAAGTAACGAGCTTTACAAACTTATTTGCATCAAAAAGAAGAGAAACATTATTGCCACTAGTCTTTACAGCTGCATTAAGATTCATCAGTTGAAGGTAAGTCAGAACTAATGTGCCGTTGCTCTTATTGTAAGAGTAAGTACCCGAATAGCTCTTTTTTCCAACTTTAGTAACGAACGAGCTGTCGTTGCTGAATGTAAAACTACATGCGCCACTCTTTATACCTACACTCGCAAACTTAGTATCGAGTTTCTTTTCGAGAGTAGAAGTTGCAATAGAAGCTCCTGCCTTCTTAACAATATTATCACTTTCCAAAGCGCAAGCCGATCCTTTATATTTCCATGTACCGGTAATATCAATGGCAGATGCCGATGAAGTACCGGTTACCGCTTCTGCAATACCGTTAAGTGTTTTATTGTTTAGGATGTCACCTAATGAAAAAGACGACTGAGCCTTCAATGCTCCTGGTAAAAATAACATTCCCAGTACGAGTGTTATAAGAAAACTGCTACGTTTCATACTTTCAAAAATTAAGATTCTTGTTTATTCCTTTGCAAATGAACTATTTTTCCGGTAAAAACTTGCTTATTTACCAATTTTGAATCCTACTTTAACACCCTTGCAATCGTTAAGCATGGCAGAAACAGTCTTCATTGTTTCTTCGGCAGATGTAGATTTGCTCATGGCAGAAACCAGATTCATCATTTTGTTTGCGTCGAAAAGAAGAGCTGTTGAACCGCTTTCGGTGGCAACGCTTCCGTTTATGCTTACTGTTAGCTGAGAGTAATTCAGTGCCAGTGCGCCTGTAGCTTTGTTATAGGTATAGCTACCAGTAAATTTCTGAGTACCTACCGTATTTACAAAAGTGCCTTTCGCTGTGAAGATAAAGTTACTTCCTGCGGTAGAGAATCCGGCTTGTGAACAATATGCGTCCAGTTGCTTTTCAACCTTTTCTGTTATAACCTTAGCGCCCGCTTTGGCAATGGCATTGTCGCTGTCGTAAGAACATGCAGCACCTTTGTATTTCCATACGCCTACAATGCTTGCTGGTTTGGTTACCGCTGTACCGCTAACTTTGTTAACCGCTTCGTTAACACTTGAACTGTTTAGGATATCACCTAATGACTGTGCGCTCATTGAGCCCGAGAATAATAGCATGCCAAATAATATGGCTGCCAAAATACTGTTACGTTTCATTTTTTTATTTTCGATTAATACTGTTGTTTATGTTTTCTATATAATCCAGAATATCCATACGTCCTAGTTTATTTTCAGAGGAAGAAATAAAATAAGGTGGTAATTCTTCCCACTGATCGCGAAGTTTTCTTATGTAACGGTTAATGTTATCTTTCAGCTTGCCCGAAGTCAGCTTGTCTGCCTTTGTAAAGATGATGGCAAACGGAACACACCGTTCTCGCCCAACCATTCCATAAATTCCAGGTCAATCTTCTGAGGTTTCCAGTCGGCTGTCAAATCAATAGAAAAAGATTCGTCATCTGTTCACGTTCCAGAATATAATCTTCAATAAGTGTACGAATACCTTCTTGTCCCGGCTTTTCCACGGCGGGGCGTATCCATATCCCCGGTAAGTCTTACCAGATAACCAGTTATCGTTTACAATAAAATGATTGATTAACATTGTTTTTTCCCGGAGTAGCTGAGGTCATTGCTAACCCTTTACGCTTGGTAAGCATATTTATCAAACTGGATTTTCCCACGTTGGAGCGTCCGATAAATGCATATTCGGGTAAATTACTATCAGGGCATTTCGAGGCTTCAGCATTACTGATTACGAACTCTGCGCTTAAGATTTCCATATTTCTTGTTTTAATATATTTTTCTGTGAAATTAAAAGTAGTCCGGCAAAAGTCAATGCTCCATTGAACATCAGGCATTTCGTAACCGAACTTATATCCTGTATGTTTTTGTTCTACTAAAGAACTAATTGTGTAACAAATCACGGGGGATGCTACTGCCACATAAGGCACATATTTATCACGTGGTTGCAGGCGGGTAAATAATCCGAAGGCAAACAAACCAAGCAACGGGCCGTATGTATATGATGCTATGGTAATAAATTAGCATCAATTTACGCTTTTATTATTAACGATCTGGAATATGATTATAACCAATACCAGTGCAACGGACATTCCAAAGTGCACGCGTCGGCGTTTTTTTGTAGCTACCTCTTCGCTCTCTTTTGTCAATCCCTAAAATATCTACGCAGAAACTGGTGGTAAGTGAGGTTAGTGCAGAATCCGAAACTGCTGAAGGAAGCGGCAATAATTCCAATAGAGAAAAGAATCAATACCGATGGTCCCAGATATCCCTGTGCGGCAAACATGGGAAGAATATCATCGGCCAGAGGCAGGAAGAGTAAGATTCATGCTTTGGTCCCAGCACCAGCAAAAGGATGCCTAAGCAGAGAAAAAGGAAGTTTACCGGGATTAAATGAGAATCCATAACAATACATATTCTTCTGAGCCTCTTTCAGATTCTTGCAACTTAGGT
>JGI20225J20221_1000384_pt6 | contig 10794 bp, 10 predicted proteins | sample BioMet4_FD_20221 | JGI IMG/M metagenome (IMG submission 20221) | reverse complement strand
CCGAACGAAGCCGTTTTTGAAATCTCTCCCAAGTGCCTCGCCGACTTCATCACCATGAACCAATGGCGAAGGGACGATCGCTAGCGCGACGGCCAAATCTCTAAACTGCGATAAATATGCACCACATAAAGGATATAGGGATTTCATATGGTGGATTGTTTGCGGCAATTACAATTGACCACTTCAACCAATGGTTAGCTGCATGTGTGGCTATCGCAACGCTGGTTTATACAATCTGCAAAATTGTCCAAATTTCTCCTCACGTGATACGGACCTTTAAACACTGGAAACGAAAATGAATACGAACGATATCGCAGAAATGGGACTGGTAACGGGCATTGCTTATGCCCTTGGAATTTACCTCAAAAAATCCCCCTTACCGGATTGGTTAATTCCATTTGTCATTCTCGCTTTATGCGCCATTGCGCAATGCCTGCTCAAAGGCTGGTCGGGTGTTAATGTGGTGATTGGCGTCTACGCTGGAGCTGGTGCCATTGGCGGTCATCAACTCGTCAAGCAGGGGACGATTCGTGATCGATTGGATAACGTCGAACCACCTGAAACCCCGAAAGTCTAAGCATTACATGCACAAAGGCAGCTTGATCATAGTTGCTGGCGTGCCGTTCTGTTCGGCACGAATACACCGCCAGTGAAAACTGAGCAAAAAACTTCTGACAAAGGCTGACTTATGAGCATTCTCATACTTGTTGTCTTATACGTTTTTGCTTTTGGTCTCTTGTGTGCCGTCGCTCTTTTCCGCCTTCTTGAACTCTACATCGCTGCCAATTGCGATGATTGACTGTCTTCTTTTGTGGCACGGTCGATCGTTTCTGGCATGATTTTCCAAAATTCCTCTGCATCCTCTTTTTTGACCAGTTCGCGGTAGTGTGCAAAGAGAATTTGCGGGCTATTACCCATTTCAAGGGCCGTCTGATCGGCACTTTGATGGGCTGCAAGGTGATAGCTGGCGAAACTGTGCCGCATGATATCGTGGCCCCAATTCACTCCACTGGCTTTCCTGACACGGTTAAGGCGTGCCTGCCAGTTCTTTGGCGGCATATCACCACCGAGGCGCAACCATGTGACAGCATTTGGAGCAAGGTGAACAATACGACGTCTTCGGGTTTTACTTCTTTCAGCCGCCACTTCTATCTGGGCACGTTCCAAGTCGATAGCTTTCCAATCGAGTCTGAAAATCTCCTGTGGTCTGATTCCGGCAAAAATGCCCAATACAAGCATAGGCAAGATGCCTGATTCCTCTGCTTGAGCTTTCTCTAGTAACGCGCTTACTTCGCTGGGGGTAAAGATGCAGGGTGGCTTGTCCTCAAGTCGTATTGCTTCAATTCCGTCACACGGATCGGTAGTCACCCAGCCCCGCCGCTTGGCAAATGCGAAAAACATTCTCACATCTATGAGGTAGCTTCGGCGTGTTGGTGCCTGCCAACCATTGCCATTTAGCCATGATTCGACGTCTTCCCGACGCACCTCGTGGCACTGCTTGCCCGGTATTTTGGCTACAAAACTGTGAAGGGATGAATTGATTTGACCAGTATAGCGTTTACGACATCCAGCCTGAATTTTGGCAGCAATGCACTCCTCTATTGCTTCAAGTAGAACTTTTGGTTTCAAGAGGCTCGCATGAGCAAGAAAATAATCAACAGCCTGTGTGATTGAGGCCCCGTAAGGCGCAAGGCGCTGTTGAGCATCAATGGCTGCAAGCCTGACTTCCTGTGGTAATGCGAGCGCGACTTTACCGAGATCCTCTTTTTCTTGGCGCTTTATTCCGGCAAATGTCTGTGCCTCGGCTTGGGTGTGGAAAAACTTTCTCTGACGCTTATCCCCGATTTTCCCAAGATCTGCCATCCAAAGCGATTTCCCATTCTTTTTGACGCGCCGAACTTTCATTTTTTGGTGCCGTTTGGTGCCGTTTTTATCGGACAAAACGGGCTAATTCGGTCATAATATGGGGCATTATGATATAGAGGTCAAAACCTCATTTTCTCCTCGGTAACTAGGGGATTATCTTGATAAAGAAGATGGTGCGCATAGCAGGACTTGAACCTGCACGGGTTGCCCCACTACCACCTCAAAGTAGCGTGTCTGCCAATTCCACCATATGCGCGACCGGGACTCATTCAAGCAGTTATCCCCAAGGACCGCAAGCGCCAAATTATTGCTTTTTTCATTTTTCCTTTTCCCTCCTCTCATATCATAGTGTCCATGCTTTATGAAAATTTTGTTCTGGGCACTTTGCCTTTCTTTTTTGTTTCCTAATATTGTCCAAGCAGAGGCCTCAACAAATCAGCCTGCTGTCAAAACAAATTTGGTGCATCGCGTAAACGTGGAGGAGTTTGCTGCGCAATTGAATCAAACAAATGTGGTGATTCTCGATGTCCGCACGGCAACGGAGTTCTCTTCCGGGCATATTAAGGGAGCCACCAATATTAATTATTTCAGCTCGGACTTTGAATCGGCGCTGGCCAAACTGGACAAGTCAAAGACTTATCTGGTTTACTGTGCTGGTGGTGGTCGCAGTGCAATGGCCTGTAAAAAAATGCATGATTTGCAATTCCCCAGGTTGTTTGATCTGGCCCCTGGGTTCTCGGGATGGAAACGGGCAAAGAAACCGGTGGAGTTTTGATTTTTCCAGTTAGAGTGTGGATCTGGGAGCGCTTCAGAGGGGAAAAAACGTTTGTTTTTGACGAACGGCCTCGGGGCAGTCACAATGGAAAAAGTTCGTAGAAACAGCTCGGGAAATGATATTTGTTTAAAAAGAGCTTGAAACAGTCGCGTAGATTGTTAAGTTTACCAGTCTTTAAGTAGAATGTTATGGCAAAAATTTGTGAATTAACCGGTGTCCGCCCCATTAAGGGCAGTAACATTTGGCGCAGTGGTAAAGCGAAGAAGAAGGGTGGTATCGGCACGCACGTGACCGCTACGTCCAAGCGTCGCTTCTTCCCCAACTTGCAACGCGTAAAAGCTGTCATCGACGGCGAAGTCCGTTATGTCCGCGTCAGTGCCAAGGCAATCAAAAAGGGCTTGATCGTAAAGGCTCCCAAGCGCACTTGGACCAAGGATCAGGCAAAAGCTCAGCAACCAGCCTAATTGGCTCGGTTTGCGTCCTCCATTTAATTAAAAAAAGCGAGGCTTTACCGCCTCGCTTTTTTGCTGACTGATAAATCGTTTTTTACTCTGGTTTATTGTCCCTCTTTTATCGCGGGGACTGGCTGTGCTTCTGCTGCGGGGTGCTGGCTGGCTAAAACGACTTCTTGCTGTTTTCTAAAGCGCTTGAAATCAATGTTGTAGTGTTTGACCCGCAAACCGATTTGTCTTTCGGTAATTCCCAGTGTGCGGGCTGCTTTCGCCATGTTCCCATCGCAATTTTTGAGCTCGGCAACGATCATTTCATATTCCAACGCGGAAACGGCCGCATCCAGGGTGCCAGATGGCCCACTTTCCTGAGGGCTTTTCTTTTGCAGGCTGGGCGGCAGATGGTGTGCTTCAATGGATTGCCCCTGGCATAGTAAAACCGCACGTTCCATGCAGTTTTCCAATTCTCGAACGTTGCCCGGCCAATGATAGCTGACGAGTAGGTCAATGGCTGCGGTGGTAATTCGCCGAACCGGTTTTCCACTGATCTTGCTGAATTTTTCAACAAAATGATCTGCCAGAGACAGGATGTCCGCCTTTCGTTCTCGTAGTGGCGGAACGTATATGGGAAACACGTTCAGGCGATAGTAAAGGTCGGATCGGAATTTCATGTCCTTCATCATTTCTTCCAAGTTCCGGCTTGTGGCGGCAAGGATGCGAACATCGCATTTGATTGGGGTGGAACCGCCCACGCGTTCGAATTCCTTCTCTTGTAACACCCGCAGCAGTTTAACCTGTGTTGCTGGGGAGAGATCGCCGATTTCATCCAAAAAGATGGTTCCATGATCCGCGATTTCGAATCGTCCCTTACGCATGGCAATTGCGCCGGTAAATGCCCCGCGTTCATGGCCAAAGAGTTCACTCTCAATGATGGATTCAGGGAGGGCGGCACAATTGAATTTGACGAACGCCTTGTCCTTTCGTGGACTTTGGTCGTGCAAGGCCCGTGCCACCAATTCCTTGCCCACACCGCTTTCGCCTCGTATCAGGACGGTGGTCGCACTGGAGGCCACTTGTTCAATGTGCAGAAAGAGTGTGCGCATGGAGTTGGAATTGCCGACCATGTTCTTGGGACGAAAATTGGTCTGAATCTGTTCCTGCAAGCGCTCGTTCTCACGCAGTAATTCTTTCATGCGGCTTTGTGCCAGCAAATGAAAGTGCACAGATTGCGCAATGACATTGGCCAGGAGTGAAAGGAGTCTCCGATCTGCTGTCAGATTGGCATTTTCATCAACCAACCGCTCCACGCTCATGCACCCAATGACTTCCTCGCCAAATTTAATCGGAACACAGATGTAAGCGATGGGGAGTTTTGCTTGAGTCCCTTCTGGACTGTCACAGCCACGTCGGGACAAGCCTTTCAATGTTGGCTCGGTGGAAATATCCGGCACAACAACTGCCTTGCCAGTGGTAGTGACTTCGTGCACCAACTGGCTGCAATTGGTCAGGTAATCTTCCTTTGTCTCGCCTGCTGGAATTCCCACCGCTTCAGTGATGATGGGCTTATCGTCCTCACGTTTTAGAATGGTAATGGTGCCTCGTTTGAGCCCCAAAATGTCAGCCATTCGAATAAGAACCGGACGGATGACATCATGGAGTTCCAAACTACTTTCCAAAGTGTAGGAAATTTCAAATAGCAGGCTCAGCTCTTGGATTGAACGGCAAGACTCTGGAAATCCAGTTCCACAGGAACAGCTAAATCCCAGAGTCTCTTCAGATGGATTGTTTTTTAACTGACACACACTTTCGATAATGCAGAACTCATGCCAGATGGTGCGTTAGATACAAAAACGTCACTTTCCCCGAAGAAAACCCATGTTTAAACCACATTAACGTAGTTTGTTACTGTAGAAAAATTCATTCTGAAGTGGCTAAAAAGTCACAGAGAGACGTTTTTTTTACTTCTCAAATTTTCCCCGCTCCTTAATGACCTTTGAGAAAGGGGAAAAAAGGAATTTGGATTGCTCCCCGTTTGCGAGCAGTTTTATAGTGCGCTTATGACCAGCCTGCATTGCACGTTGTTGTTATGCCTCGGATTACCAATGGCATCCCACGCCTTTACGGACTCTGAAATCCCGCTCAAAGCTCCAAATGACGCTGTTATGGCCAATTCACGGGAGACGCGGGATATTTTAAACTGGTCCTACAACGCATTCACTGGCACCAATACCCAGACTCCAAGTTCCTTTGTCCGAATCAAGTCAAACAAACAGGACCACAGTGTGTTGCATTTTGGAGAGTCCACCATTGACACCCCCATCAAAATCGGACGACTGTCTTTCAAACGCGGCTTGGGGACTCATGCCAACAGTGAGATCACTCTTGGACTTCCCGCCGGCTCAAAAGCGTTTCAAGCCTCCATCGGAATTGACAACAACCACGACACACAAGGGAGAAACGGCTCTGTTCAATTCGTCGTCATTGTGGAAGGCAAGGAACTGTTTCGCTCAGCAACTCTTCGTGGTGGAAACGCCCCGGTGCAAATCAACGTTGCGCTACCTCCCCACACTTCAGAATTAACACTCAAAGTGGATGGCACTCCGGATGGTGTCAGTTGCGATCAGGCAGATTGGGCGGATGCTCGCGTCATTCTTGACAATGGCGGAGTCGCCTGGGCTGACGAGGATCGCCAAATCTTCCTTGCGCCACAACTGCCCTTCTCTTTCATCTATGATGGGAAACCCTTTGCGCAACTGGAGCCTCAATGGACGCGAACAGGCAATACGGTGATGAAGCACGAACGGGTTCTTCACAATGTGCAATTCTCCGATCCTCAAACCGGTCTCCAAGTCACCGCAACCGCCACAGTTTTCCTGCCTTACGCCGCCGTGGAATGGGTTCTGAACTTTGAAAACAAGGGCACCAAAGACACGCCCATCATTGAAAACATCCAGGCAATCGACACACTGCTGGCCAGCGGTTACTTTGCCACTCCAGCCATTGTTCATCGTCTCTCCGGAGATGTCTGTGGAGAACAGTCGTTCACACCGATAGATACAACTCTTGAATCTGGCAAGCCACTGGCCATCGCCCCGGATGGAGGTCGTTCCTCCAGTGGTGCATTCCCGTTCTTCGACTTTGAGTATAATGGGAAGGGCATCATTTCTGCCATAGGCTGGACTGGGCAATGGCAGGCACGCTTCGACCGGTTCCCTACTGGGCCAACCCATTTCACCGCCGGCATGGAAAAGACTCATTTCATTCTGCATCCGGGCGAAAGCGTCCGCAGCCCGCGTATTCTCATCATGCCATGGGAAGGCGACCGGATCGTGGCACATCAACGGTTCCGCCGATTGCTCATGTTTGAATATACACCAAAGGCAAATGGCCATCCCTTGCGGCTCCCCATTGCTCTTCAGTGCTTTGACCGCTATGTGGGCACCAGCCCAAAATGGAGCACCGAAGCGGGGCAATTCCGCGCTGCGCAAGCCACGCGGGACATTGGTTGTGACACACACTGGCTCGATGCGGCGTGGTTCCCCAACGGTTTTCCCGAAGGGGCTGGAAACTGGTTTTGCAGTTCCAATTTTCCAAACGGCCTTAAACCATTAAGCGACCGCTGCCATTCCATGGGACTCAAATTTCTTCTCTGGTTCGAACCGGAGCGCGTGGTCACAAATACTGCCATTGCGCGCGAACACCCTGAATTTCTGTTAAAGGGGGGTAACAGCAGCCTTTACAACCTGGGTGATCCAGCCGCCCGGCGCTGGCTTACGGACCTGCTTTCGAAACGAATCACCGAATTCGGTCTTGATACATACCGAAACGATTTCAACATTGATCCTCTTGGTTTTTGGCGGGCCAATGATGCCCCGGACCGACAGGGCATCTCGGAGATTCGTTACATCGAAGGTCTCTACGCAATGTGGGATGAACTATTGGCAAAGCATCCGGGGTTGTGGATCGATAATTGCGCCAGCGGTGGTCGTCGCATCGACATCGAAATGATTTCACGTTCAGTCAATCTTTGGCGTAGTGACACCGGTTGTGCTCCGGGCCATGCCGATTGGGATCAAAATCAGGCCATGAGCGTCAGCCAATACATTCCCCTCTTCACCTCGTGCTCCTGGGAACACACTGCCTACCCACTCCGTAGCACGGCAACTGCGGGTGTCATCTGCCAGTTCGATTTTCAGAACACAGAATTTTCCACCAACGCAGCGCGAACTGCACTTGCCGAAATCAAGGAGAATCAGAAGTATTGGTATGGAGATTTCACTCCGCTAACCCCCAATACGGTTGGCAGTCAGTCCCTTGTTGCGTATCAACTGCATCGCGCCGATCTGAATTCTGGAATCATTCTGGCATTTCGCCGTGCAGACTGTCCCTACCCTGCCGTTCAAGTCAGCCTAAAAGGGCTCTCTCCTGACAAATATTATCGGGTCATGTTCATCGACGAAGCCCGCCACAAACATCGCAAAATCATTTCAGGCAAAGCGCTGACGTCCAACTTCGAACTCCGCCTTCCAGAGAAACAGCAAAGCTTGCTCATCCGCTACCAAGTCAAATAAAACACTCGTCCAGTCAGGGCAGCTTAGTTTTTCAAGGACAGAGGCTTCGAAATTCTGTCTTTGAAGAGCTATGAGATATGCCCCCGTTTAAGAGGCAATTCGACTGGTGTTTTGGTCATATCAACGCTATGGTGAATTCACTTGAATTATGAATTTCCCGCCAAGCATCTCCAAAATCATCGCCAGCGCCACGATATTGGCTGCGCTTTGCATCAACACCCAGGCCCAAACGGTCTATGAACCCAAATGGGAATCACTGGACAAACGCCCCGTGCCAGGATGGTATCTCGATGCCAAATTCGGCATCTTTATTCATTGGGGAGTCTATTCAGTCCCATCCTGGGGCACTCATAAAAGTTATTCGGAATGGTATTGGAATTACATCAGCGACAAAAAGGACAGTAATGCCTGGTGGCAATTCCACAAAAAAAACTACGGCGAAAACTTCGAATACAAGGACTTTGCTCCGATGTTCAAGGCGGAACTGTTCAATGCCGATCAATGGGCGGATATTTTCTACCGTTCGGGAGCCAAATACATCGTTCCCACCTCCAAACATCACGACGGCTTCTGCTTGTGGCCCAGCGCTCAGGCCAATGCCGCCTGGGGACGCCCTTGGAACAGCGTCGATGTCGGCCCAAAGCGTGACCTGTTGGGAGAACTGGCCACCGCAGTCCGCAAAAAGGAGGGAATGCGCTTCGGTTTTTACTACTCACTTTACGAATGGTACAACCCGCTCTGGCTCAAAGACCGTAAACGTTATGCAGTCGAACACATGCACCCTCAATTCAAGGACGTAGTCACTCGCTACAGTCCAGCCATCATCTTCAGCGATGGCGAATGGGAAATGGATAGCAAAGACTGGAAGAGCGAAGAATTGCTGGCATGGCTTTATAATGAATCCCCCTGCAAAAACGAGGTCATCGTTGATGACCGATGGGGCAAGGAAACCCGCCACAAACACGGTGATTATTACACAACTGAATACGGTGCGGGCATGAAAGACGCCACTCACCCGTGGGAGGAAAGCCGTGGCATGGGCTATTCCTATGGATACAACCGCGCTGAAAGCATTGATGACTACCGAACCCCGCGTGAGTTGATCCTCATGTTCTGCGACCTCGTCAGCCGCGGCGGCAATCTTCTCCTGGATATTGGCCCCGCCTCGGACGGCACCATCCCTGTCATCATGCAAGACCGGCTCATCGCCATGGGTGACTGGCTCAAAGTCAATGGCGAAGCCATCTACGGTTCACGCCATGCGGCGCGCGAATGCCAGTGGACAACAGGCACCCGCCCCAATCAGGGATACAAGGAATATCAGGAGGAATACAATTTGATGGCCCAAGTCGGACAGACGCCAAAGGGAGACAAAGCTGTCAAACAAATGTTCTTTACTCAAAAACCGGGGGCGCTCTACGCCATCACCGTCGGCTGGCCCGGCTCCCAACTCGTTATTCACAACATCAAAGTCCCAGAAAACAGCCAAATCACACTCCTTGGCGTTCCGGAACAATTGAAGCATTCTGTCAATAACACTGATCTGACTGTCACGCTCCCCGTATTGAACGGCGATCAACTGCCTTGCCTCTACGCCTACACATTCAAGATCACCGGCGCAGAAATGCTTCCTGAAAAATAAGGCTTCAGCTAAGCCAGAACCCGCGCCAGATACGGCGCTGGTTCTGTGCGGATGGGCATGAAATACGCATTGCCGTTGCGCGCGCCAACATGCGCGATCAACTGCCGCGCAAACTCCACGTTGTAATCCAAGTCCAGGCGGTATTCCTTCGGGAACACCGCCAGATTCTTGCTCTCCCAATACGCCTTGCCCTTATCCGTTGTCACGGGGCAAATCCCCCAAAACACTTGTGCCAGACTGATGTGTTCCAAGTAGATGTCCAGCAAACGCAAATCAAAAAAGGGTTGTGTAAAAAAACCGTCCGCCCCGGCATCAATCTTTGCCTGCACATAATCCAACTCCCCGCGCAGACTGTTGCGGTAAGGATCAATCCCTGCAAAAACCTCCAAATGGGGCGCTTCCTTTTTCAAAACGCGAATCAATTCCAAACTCGAATTTCTATAAACCCGGCGCGTCATGTCCTGTGGCAAATCTCCCGTGATTACCAGAACCGACTTGATCCCCAGCTCGGCGAGCTTGTCAGCCAGCTCAAAACGCCCGCGCAGATTGAAATCAATGGCACGCAGATGTGGAATTGTCTTTGGAAAATATTGTTTTCCCAGAGCACACGCATCCCAACTGCGAATGGTGAACCGCATCAAATCCGGAACGTTTAACACGTTGATCTGAGGCAATTTTTTTGAAATCTCCTCACATTGTGACTTCAGGCTGTCCCAGTCGCGTGGGACCAATTCGATTGATATGGAACGCATGTCGATATTCTAACGCTGTTAATACTTGGAAATCTCGGACCAAAGAGGCTTGAGATCAGAATCTCCCAACGCCATTTGCTTGATCATTGCGGGGGCGCTCAACTTCATGGCAAGAGCAATCCACTGCCGGGCATCATTCAGCCGATTCAACTGACAACTGTAACATGCCAGATTATAGGCAATCACCGGTTCCTTTGAAAAGCGTTGCTGGGCCACTAACAGGATCTCCATCGCCTTTTCAATGCCACCACCCGGTTTTCGACGTGTCGCATACGCCACAGAAATCCACGACCCCGGGTCGCCCGGATACTTTTCCAATAAGACCACCGCCACTTCCGCCGCCGAATCCCATTGTGCCGCCATCACCCAAACCTGATAACGCAAGTCCAGCACCTCGCGATGCGTTTGCAACGCCTGGCTCACCTTATCCAATTCATCATTTGCCTCGTGCCAATTTCCCAATCCCAGCCATCCGCTGGCTGCAGAAATATAATGGCAGTCTGGCGGCTCAATTGCTTTCACTCCCCCATTTTACAACGAACATTCTTCAGAGCAAGGGGCTTTATCTGAAACATCCGTAATTGGATAATTTACCAAAATTTTAGTCTTGCAAAAAAACATCCTGTGGTTACTGTGCTTAGTATTAAATCCGTAAAAGGATTTTAAATTTATAGCAGGGATGATTCGATCTCTTTTCCAAAGATTGTGATGAGACATTGTTCCATCACATCGGTGTAAA
>JGI20225J20221_1003076_pt1 | contig 10822 bp, 8 predicted proteins | sample BioMet4_FD_20221 | JGI IMG/M metagenome (IMG submission 20221) | reverse complement strand
TCGAAAGATTCCCCATCCGTTCTCCTGCGTATTGACACCGGAAGATGGCCTCCGTGGTAAGCCAGCCCCGGACCATCTCCTGCTGGCTTGTCTTAAACTGGGGGTTGATCCCGCCGAGGCAGTCTACCTCGGCGACATGGAAAGTGATGGCCAGGCGGCTCGTCGGGCCAGCATCGATTATCTGCATGCGGGATGGGGTTATGGCCAACCACCAAGCCCGGTGCCACCGCAATTCGCCAATTTCCAAGAACTGGCCCGCCTGTTCACCGACTTCGATCGCCGAACAGCGCGTTAATCTTTACCGATTTCCCTGGACAATTCCGCACACCAGGGTGGCGATGCATCCTCCTACGGCATCTTGAACCATCGCCACCCTGGTGAGGCGCCAAGCCGATAAGGCCGCAGCCTCACAACGCGTACCAACCCCGGTCAAACGCCGCATCAGCAGACCGAGATTGAAGCCGGCCACTTGAATCAAGTATCGCCTTTCCCGATTCTAGGTCCCGCGTCGCCAAGCCCGCCGCAACGATCCAGACCGCGCTCGAAACTGCGCGCGACCAATTCGGTCCGTCGCCGTGACGTCGCTTTGCCAATTTCAGACGATCCTCAACTCCACCGCGTTGTGCACACCGGCCCGAGAGATCACTGAAGGTCGAGACTGCCCAGGCAGTCCTGCAAGAAGGTGAGAAAGTGTCCGACATTCAAGGTCCAGGGCGCGAGGGCTCGGGCCGGATGCCTGGCTTGGATGTAGGCGCAGTAGGGGATGTCGAGCAGCGAGGAGAGCCTGTGGTAGTGCTGCGGCAGGGATTGATCCGGGTATATTTCGACCAGGCATTTGAGTTCCTGAGCGAACACGAGATTGGTCAATCCAACGCCGTGGACGCCGACGACGCATTGCGCTTTTGAGAAAAGGCCGATGTGGTCATAGTAGCTGTCCTGGCGTGCGTCGAAAATAAAAAATCCTTTTTGCTTCAATCCTTCGATCAGTTCGTTCTCATTTTGCATTTTTGGGGAATCCGGATCAAGATTCAAGATATAAATACGGTGCGGGGACTCCTCTTTTCCGGGTTTATTGAAGGTGTGGTGGTATTTCATCGTGTATACCTGGGCAAGGAACGAATCCAGACGTGCTGGATTGCATTCATAGTAAGGCGGGACATAAAGTTCGTCGCAGACGATCTCTCTGTCGCCGATCGTCTTGAAGCAGCGCGTGGTCGGGTCGAGAATCCTCAAGGAGTCGCGTTGCCAGGGGGCAAGCTCGGAGGGCATGAGGATGGTCGTCGTTTGGAGGAGGCCCAGGGTCTTAAGGTAATAAAAGTTGGGAATGACATCGCCGTGCCAATGCCAGTAATCCGTATAGGATTCGTGGGCAATGACGGCACAACGACCCTTGACGTGCTCGGCCCCTATAAAGCGCAGGCGGTGCAGAAGGTTTTCCCGCAAGCGCTGCGGCCCAAGCGGCGAGGGATTGATGCTTTCCTCAAGCAACCCCCGGGACTGCTGCCACACGACCCCTGTGACCCCCAGCACCGAGGCGTTTTGGAGCAGGCAGGCCGTGTGCCCGGGCACGGTGGCCTCCAACAGCCAGCGCGGACCCGGGCTTTTTGTCTTGGCCAGGACCGGATCTTCGCCGACGCGGTGCGGTGGTGCGTACGACACCTGGCTTGGCTCACTCGTGGTTTGCAGCAGGATGTTTTGTCTGACCAGATGGCGCGGCGGCGGAGACGGGGGGGAGCCCTCGTCCGTTCTGGGCGCTTCCCGGAGCAGGAGGCGTGTGGAGGAAAAGCGGCGCAAGGGGGACAGGGAATAGGCCTGGGCCTGGGCCTCAAGGATGGTCAGCGTCAAGACGGTATCGGCGACGCCGATCCGGTCGAACCAGAAGCGTCCCGAGGAGAGCAGATTGATATGNAGCTGCATGTGGCCGGGTTTAAGGCCGTGCAGCGACACCGGCAGNTGAAAACGGATGGACTTGTTGGGGGCGAGGTTTGTCAAGGCGACCCGGCCGCGGCATTCGTTGCAAAATGTGTCGCCGCAACGGATGCGACCACCCAGTTGCAATCCCATGTCCGGCAGGATGTTCCAGGCATGGTCTCCAATATTGCGAATTTGTCCGAAAACATCAACNAAATCAGANNGATTCTGTNCANACCANGTTGGNNGTGTCGGCNTCGATGACNCACTGGAAGTGNAGCCGNCTGCACAATTCACGACATTCTGCCGCGTCCACGCAATTCCCCTACTGGCCTAGAAAAAGATGGGCGCGGGGAACTGTCCCCGCGCCATCTGGGATGGATCGACCGGTTTAGAGGTCAAAGCCGTGGGTCTTGCAGAGCGCGTCGCGTTCGGCGTCGCGCAGATCCGCTCGCACCATTTCGGCCACCAATTCTTCCAGGGTGGTTTTCGGTTCCCAGCCCAGTTTCTCCCGGGCCTTGGACGGATTCCCCAGCAGGGTCTCCACCTCGGACGGGCGGAAAAACTGCGGGTTCACCATGACCACGCATTTGCCGGTCTTGGCGTCGTAGGCCTTTTCCGCCACGCCTTCGCCCTCGAAGCGCAGGGACATGCCCAGTTCTTGGGCGACCAGCTGGACGAACTCGCGCACGGAGCGCTGGCGACCGGTGGCGATGACGAAATCCTCGGGCGCGTCCTGCTGGAGCATCAGCCACTGCATCTGGACGTAGTCACGGGCATGGCCCCAATCGCGCAAGGAGTCGAGATTGCCGAGGGAGAGGTGATCCTGGAGCCCGAGCTTGATGCGCGACATGGCCCGGGTGATCTTGCGCGTGACAAAGGTCTCGCCGCGCAGGGGCGACTCGTGGTTGAACAGGATGCCGTTGCAGGCNTACATNNNGTAGGNNTCNCGGTAGTTNACCGTGATCCAGTAGGCATAGAGCTTGGCCACGCCATAGGGGCTACGCGGATAAAACGGCGTTTTTTCGGTCTGCGGCATCTCTTGGACCAAGCCATAGAGCTCCGAGGTGGAGGCCTGGTAGAACCGGGTATGGTTGGCCAAGCCCTGCAGGCGGATGGCTTCCAGGATGCGCAGCGTGCCCAGGGCGTCCACGTTGGCCGTGTATTCCGGGTTTTCGAACGACACCTTGACATGGCTCTGGGCGGCCAGGTTGTAGACTTCGTAGGGCTGCACGTCCTGGATGATCTGGAACAGGTTGCCCGTGTCGGTCAGATCGCCGTAATGCAGGACAAGCCGGTCGGCGTCGTCGCCCAGGGAGCAGGCCAGGTGGTCGATGCGCTGGGTGTTGGGCGAGGAGGCCCGGCGTTTGATGCCGTGGACGATATACCCCTTGCCGAGCAGCAGTTCGGCNAGATANGCCCCGTCCTGNCCGGTGATGCCGGTGATGAGAGCCGTCTTCTGTGTCATAGCGCAGAATTCTCCCCTGCTAAAACGTTTTGTTCGTGGCGGACCAGAGCCCGGGCCACCGCAGCCGGACCCATGGTCGCCTTCCAGCCGAGCACGCGCTCGGCCTTGCCGGGATCGGCCCGGCTTACGTCGATATCAGCCGGACGATACAGTGCCGGATCGATGTGAACATGGTCGCGCCAGTCGAGATCGACGGCGGCGAAGGCTTCCTGAGTGAAATCGCGTAAGGAAATGGTCTGTCCCGTGGCGATGATATAGTCGTCTGGATGGTCCTGTTGCAGCATAAGCCACATGGCTTGCACGTATTCTGGAGCATAGCCCCAGTCCCTGGCCACGTCAATGTTACCCAGATGCAGACATGCATCCGAACCGGCCTTGATGCGGGCCACGGCGGCCACGATCTTTCGCGTCACGAAACGCATCGGTCGGAGGGGCGACTCGTGGTTGAACAGAATGCCGCTTGAAACATGGAGTCCGAAGGCCTGGCGGTACGTGGCCACGGCGAAGGTGGCCGCCGCCTTCCCCACGGCATAGGGGTTGCGCGGGGCAAAGGGGGTGTCCTCGGTGGCCGGGGTGTGGCCGGTGTCGCCGAAGCATTCGCTGGAGGAGGCGTTGAAAAGCCGCGTCGGTCTCTTCAGGAGGCGCAGGGCCTCCAACACGGCCATGGTGCCCATGGCCAGGGATTCGAACGTCTCCAGGGGTTGCTCGAAGGACAGTCCGGGCGAGGATTGGCCGGCCAGGTTGTAGACCTCGTCCGGGGCCAGGGTCGCCAGCAGTTCCCGGGTGCCGGGCACGTCGGCCGGGGCCAGGCTGTGCAGGGCGACGTCCTGGCGGATGCCCAGGGCGTTGAGCTTGTCGAAGGAGCCGGCCGCCACGTCGCGGGAGGTACCGGACACCTGGTAGCCCTTTTCCAGGAGCAGCCGGGCCAGGTAGGCGCCGTCCTGGCCGGAGACGCCAAGAATGAGCGCGTGTTTCATGTGCGGTATTCCTCGGATGGCCCCGTCCCGGTGGGGCGGGGTGTGCGGTTTGGCCTCACCGAGCCGCGCCAGGCGCCACCAGACCGTATTCAGCCGCACCGGAGCGCAGCAACCACTGCTTGAGCTTGGCCCGACCCTTGGCCTTACGGGTGTCGAAATGTTGGCGCAGATCGGGGCGCGACAGCCAGATGGCGTGTAAAATCCGGCTGTAGTCCGGCCCGCTGTCGGGGAAGGCCGGTCCGCCACTCAGCTCCTGGAGCAGGCGCAGCAACGGCTCGCGTAACCGTTTGAGGACTTCTTCCTCGGCCGCGCCGTGTTTCACGCACCACAGCAGATAAGCTTCGACGGCGAAATCGTCCGCCGGCAGGCAGTAGTGCACCACGTCTGGCCGTTTCCGGGCCAACTGGAGCAGGAAGTCGCGCAATCCATCGGGGTCCTCTCCCGCCAGGCGCTCGAATTGGTCGTGGAGCTGGCCCAGGAAGGCGGCCACTTCCGGGTCCGTCGTCTGTTCTTCCGGGAGCGGCTGCGTTTGGGGCTGGGGGGAGACAGGCGGCGCCTGCCCAGCCCGGACCCCGTGCTCGGCGACATAGCTTTCGAGTTCGTCCTGGACCAGGCGCAACCAGTCAACGAGCTCCCCGTTCCGGGATTTGAATGCGGCGAGGGCCTCCCGAGGTCTTTGGTCTTGGCTGTACAGGGCACCGAGGCTGTCGTTGATGGCGGCCAGCCTGGCCACGAGTTGGTCGCGTTCGGCCTCCAATTCGGCCTGCTGGCGGCGCAGGACCGGGAATTGTTTGCCTTCTCCGGGCAAGGGCCCGTCCTGGGCGAGGTCGGCTCCGGGCAGGTCGGCCAGGGCCTGGAGTTCCTGGAACAGGGCCTGGACCTCGGGGCGGGAAGCCAGCATGGCTGGGACAAAATGTTGGTCCAGGGCAATCTGAGCCGGCTCGAGGGCCTCGGGGCGCTCGAGCTTCAGGCTGTATGTCTCCCGAAACAGTGCCGCCAGGGCGTCTGGATGGGCCAACGCCGCTTCGGCGCAGACAAGTAGACAGCGGTCGGAACGGCGGCTCCGAGCGCGTAGCAACCGGATGTTACGGGCCAACCAATCGTCCAGCAACTGGCCCGGGCCCTCCGTGGAGCTGGCTCCGGTCTCGAGAAAACGCATGATGGTGCGGTCGGGCCGGTCGTAGACGAGCAGGAAGTGGATCGCCGGGTCGCACTCGGCCCAGAAATCGAGCAAGGAGATGGTTTCAGGGCTGGCCCATCCCCAGATGGGTTGTTCCTTGTTGGTACTAAGCAGGTTGGCGGCCTGTTGTCGCCAGATGCTGCCGGCCTGGGCCGCAGTCTCTAGCTCGCCGGCCACGGCCCGCAGCATCTTGCTCTGGAATCGCTGAAAACACAGTCCGGTCTCGGCCGCGGCTCGGGTCTGAGGCTGGTTGGCCGTCGTGAGCAGGTGGTGGACGGCCTCGTATCGGGAGAGGACGTGGCCGGTTGTTGCGATGATCTTCAAGAGACGTCTCCTGGCTTCGACGTGGTTGGGCCGCGCTGCGGTGCGACGGACGTAGCGTGTCGAATGGCCGTGAGGGCGTGCCGCAAGACGCGTCGCCACGCCTTCCCCCGGGGAGGAGCGGATGTTTCCGGATACGAGGCGTATCCGTACTTAGCCACATAGGCCCGTACGTATGCCGTCACATATTCCTCGAAAGTGTAATCGCGGTCCAGCATATAGTAGCGGGTGTCCGCGTCGCACCAAGCCAGGCCGTAGCCTTGGGCCACGGACGGGTGCACGGGCAGCTGGTGCATGCCAAACGGATCGAACCGTTCCCCGACCAGGGGCGCCATTCCCAAATGGTCCAAAATCACGTCAGCCATGTGGCGCAACAAGGGCATGGCCGGATGGTTGATCATGTGGAACAGCCGTTGTGCGGCGAAATCCCGCTCTACGCACTCGGCCAGGGCAAAGGGCGTGCCGACCTGGGACTAACAGCCGTTGTGCGGCGAAATCCCGCTCTACGCACTCGGCCAGGGCAAAGGGCGTGCCGACCTGGGACTTGTGCAGGTAGTCGAGTTGAGCCGCCAGATGCCGGGACAGATCCAGGCCGGCGGTCAGGTCGGTGTCCAGATAGGCGCGCACAATGGCGTCTTCGTCGCGCAGGCGTACAATGAGGTCGTTCAGCACCCGGCACGGCCAGGGAATCAGGGCGGTTGTACCGCGCGGAGCCAGCCAGCAGGGATGCCGGTAGTCGTGGCTGGGCCAGTAGATAGTGGAGGTGACGTAGGGCACCTTGATGGCCAGGGCGTCTGGGGGCAATTGGGCCAGCCGGGCGGGGAAATCAAAGGCGGCGATGTCGTGATAGATCAGGACATCACAGTTGGACAACTCGGCTACCAGGGTATCAACCGCGGCCGGCTTGGCCGCGTCGGCCTCCAGGACGTAGTTGGGCACGAACAGGCACTGGTAGGCCTCGGCCAGCTCGGGCGAGGACAGCAGCAAATCCCGCAGAATGGCCCCTTGGCAGGTTTGGGACAAAACAAGTTTTTTCATTCTGGCGCATCATTCACGTGTCAGGGTCCTGACCTGCACGCTGGTGCTCATGGTTGGGCTGACCACCTGTCCGAGTAAGGACAAGAATTTGCTGAGCTGGACCGAGGGCGCGGTGGCCACATAAAGGACGTCCTTATCCCGAATGGGGAAGGACTGGGCGGCGAAAAAGCTGGACGCGTCGCTCAGGTCCACGCGGTAGACCACGGGCACGGTATTTTCCGGGGTGATCACGCTGGGCCGGTTGGGCCAGTGCAGGTTGTCGAGCGGCTCGTAGCGGAAGATGAATACACCCTTGGCATTGGCCAGAGCGTTTTGCAAGCCGCCGACCCGTGCCAGGGCCTGAGCCAGGTTGATGCCCTTGGCCTCAAAGGAGATCTCGGCGTTTTTGGCCGTGGCGCCCAGGGCGGTAAACGACAAGGGCTGGTAGAGTACCGTGACCACGTCTCCGGGGTGGGCGTAAATGTTCTGGGCGTTGTCGCGGATGACCTCTTCCAGGGGCATGGCGTAGACGTGGCTGTCCCGGGTCAGTTGCACCGTGAGCTTGCTGACCTCCTGCTTGACGCCCTCGGATGCGGCCAGCACGTCGAGCAGACGCTCGTGCTTGGGGGTCAAGGGGATCAGGCTGCTCTTGTTGACTTCGCCCACCACGGTCACGGTGGAGGAGGTGTTGATCACCCGGCGCACCACCACCTGGGGCGAGTTGGCCTTGCCCTTGAGCCGGTCCTGCACCGCCCGCTCGATCTGGCGCAGGGTCATGCCCCCCACGGGGAGCGCCCCGATAAAGGGTACCGACACGAGGCCTTCGGCGTTGATCTGCTGGGCGGGAANGGTGGTNGGGGTCACGCCCGGCTGCACGGTGGTGCCGTCGGGGGAGGTCACGGAAGAGCTGAACAACGTCGCCGGCGGGGTCTCCCAAATGGAAATTTCGATGACGTCGCCTGGTCCCACGACCTGGGAGGGCGTGGCCAGATCCTTTTCGGACTGGGCCAGGGCGGCGAAGGTCACGTTGTGTTGGGCGGCGATCAATTCTTGTGTCAGGTCTCGGGTCACGTCCAGCACCTGGATGCCCGAGGCCACATTGTTTTTTTCGACCCTCTCTACATTGCTCTGGGTGGGGCCGCTGGTGGGCAGGAAAGAGGCACAGCCCGGGGTCGTGGCCANCACGAGGGTCAGGAGGATGGAAAAAAGCAGTCTGTGCTTCATGGAGTATGCGGAGTGTCGCGTTCCGAACCGGTTGGTCAAAAGGCAAGAGCGCTCGTTGCGGTACGTCGGCCATGGCCGGAACGGCCGGACAACCGGCCGCAATAATACGGTATCACGTGCGTCATGAAATGCATTTCTTGATGCAAGATAGCCGAGGCGCCGCGCTTGTTCAACCCCTATTTTTTCAGGCAAATTGCATTGTTGTCACATCAGGCTCCGGCCTTGCCTTCGGAAGGAGTGGCGGGCCGCGTTGCGCAACGCCCCGGTTTCGTTTATGAAGCCTCTCTTAGTCTGGCGCACCTTTCGAGCTGTGTCGCAGGACGGAGGCACCCATGCACCGCATCGCCACCTACTATGAACGCTACTATCGTCCCCTGGGGCTGGAAGCGCCGTCCCTCGACCCGGAACACTTCGAGGAGGTTACGGCCGGTTTGCCGGCCTGGTGGCGGGAAAACAACAACGCCTTCTATCTCGAACGCGGCCTGGTCCCGCCAGCCATTCAGCTCGCCTGCCCCCCCGGCAGCCCCCTCCCCACCAACAGCCTCATCGTGTGCCGTTCCGCCAGCCTGCCCCGTTTTTTCCTGTGGGGCGAGGGCTCCTGCATCTTTATCGGGGCCAACAATCATTACAACAGCAGCGTGTTCAATTGCGGCGCGGCCGCCATCCACATGGGGGATGCCGTCCGCGTCGTCTGGAATTTCGCCGTCAACTCCAGAAACGGCGGCATGGTCCACGTCCGGGAGGACTGCCTGGTCGCCTCCAACGTCCAGCTCGTGACCGACGACATGCACGCCATCCTGGACAAGCGCTCGGGACGCCGCCTCAATCTGTTCGGCGGTCACGTGCTCATCGGCCGCCACGTCTGGCTCGGCTTGGATGTCCTGGTGCTGGGCAACACCGTGTTGGGCGACCATACCGTGGTCGGGGCCCGGGCCGTGGTGAAAAAACGTTTCCCCAACCACTGCGTCCTGGCCGGGGTGCCGGCCAAGGTCGTCCGCAAGGGGATCACCTGGGACGAGCGCGACGTGCCCCCGGCCTAGTCCCCAAGGCGCGCGCTTCGCGNGGGGAAAAGGCCTGGGGCCGCAAAGAGGGCTCGCCTCCCGGCAACGCCGGGGGAAACCCGCGCCGAACGCTCGTGAAGGAGTCACTCGTCATGGAGAGTCCCGCCCGCGACCTTGCCCTGGCCTTGCGCCTGGCCTGGCTGCTGCGGACCGATGTCCGGGCCGGGGCCGACCTGGACGATGCACCGGCCCAAAAGGCGTTTACGGCCTGGTGGGCCCTGTTCGGTCGGCGCGAATTTTCCGATGTGCTGCCGAGCGACGCCCGGGTCCGGGCCGTGCTGGCCGAAGTGGTGGCCTCGCCCGCCTCGCCCGACGATCCCTTTCCGCTCACCCGGCTCATGGATGCGGTGTGGCGCTGCCGCTGCGACATCCATGCCCGTTTTCCCTACCGCGATCCCGCTGTCCAGGCCGGATTCGTCGACTGGTTTTTCGTGTACGGCGTGGCGGAATACGATCTGTTTGGCTGGCTCGACCGGGATCTGCTCCAGCGGCTGGCCGGTCCGGTAACGCCGGAGTGGCCCGAGATCAGCCGGCTGCTTTGCGCCGTCTGGCGGACCCGGCCCGATTTGCAGGCCGCCTTTGACCTGTCCCGGCCGGCCGATCGGCTGGCCTTTGCCGGCTGGTACGTGTGCGTCGGCATCGACGAACTGGGCCACGGACCGTACGCCGGGGCCATGGGATTGTCCGACAGGCTGGCGGCCGCCCATCCCCGGGGAGGCGACCTGTCCTGGCTCGAGGTGCTGGCCTTTGCCTATTACGACCGGGGCCGGCTGGCCGACCGGCCCGATCCGTTGCCCAAAGCCGCCGTCATCCGCCACTGGCGCGACAAGAAAAGCCGCGACCGCATCCCCCGTCACCGCCTTTCGCCCGACCGCGCCCCGGCCGCACGCGGCCGGGTGTCGGTGGCCGACCGCCCCTTCGGGGTCAACATCGTGGGCTTTGCCCGGGGCGAATTCGGCGTTGCCGAGGAATCGCGCATGGCCGCGGCCGCCCTGGAGGCGGCCGGCATCCCGTACGCCGTGGTGCCCATCCCGGCCGGCCGCGACGTGCTCCAGGCCGACCACCTGCTCGATCCCCTCCACGACGCGTCCGCCCCCTACCGCGTGAACCAGCTGTGCCTGACCGGCTTTGACACCGCCCACGTCTGGCTGAGCCGGGGCGAGGCGCTGTTTGCCGACCGGATCAACATCGGCTGCTGGCACTGGGAACTGGCCCTGTGGCCGCCGGCCTGGGAGGCGGCCTTTGCCCTGGTGGACGAGGTGTGGGCGGCCAGCCACTATACCGCCGCCGCCTTCGCGGCCAGGGGCAAGGTCCCGATTACGTTCCTGCCGCCGGCCGTGAGCGTGGACCGGCTGCGTCCCCAGCCCCGGTCCCGTTTCGGGCTGCCCAGGGACCGTTTCCTCTACCTTTACGTGTTTGACTGCAATTCCTACCCGGCGCGCAAGAATCCCTGGGCGGCGGTGCGCGGCTTCCTGGCCGCCTTTCCCCGGGGTGACGAGCCGGTGGGACTCGTGCTGAAGGCCATGCACGCCCGCGACGACGATCCCGCCTGGCGCACGATCCGGGAGCTGGTCGCGGCCGATGCCCGGGTGTTCCTGATCGAGGGCACGTTGCCCCGGGAGGAGGTGCTCGGCCTGTTCGCCGCCTGCGACGCCTACCTCTC
>JGI20225J20221_1003071_pt1 | contig 10830 bp, 9 predicted proteins | sample BioMet4_FD_20221 | JGI IMG/M metagenome (IMG submission 20221) | reverse complement strand
ATCTAAAGCAAACTTCTTAAGCTCCATCTTCATCATAAAAACAAAGACACAAATAGAAAAAAACAAAGGGGAAAATATAAAACATATTTTATTTAAATTTATTTTAAAGCAATACAAATATATTTACCAACATCCGAATATTTCTTAATAGTTTACAAAAACGTGGAGGATAGTGGAGGATAGTGGAAGTATACCTCCACCGATAATATATTATCAATCAATCGTTTGTGTTACTAGTGGAGGTTATTTCCTCTTTTTAAAAGTTTTGGGATATTTTTATTTTTCATAATTAAGCATGTAAAAGAATACTCATAGAAAAAATATTCATAAGTAAGTTATAAACCTTACCAGGTTGGTTGTCATTCATTCTTACATGATATGTCTACAGAAAAAAAACAAAATATTCAAACTCTTAAACCTGTCTATTAAATACTGCAAACCTAAATAGACATACTTAGAAAAACATTCAACTAAAAGCAGTACAATATTAACGATCAAGCGTTTCCAGTTCTACTATAAAACATTTGCACCATGTCGCTACAAAAAGTTTCTTAATCAAAAGTTTGTAACACTCACCAAGCCATTTAGTTAAAGTACAATAACTATTTTGGTGAATCATATTTTTTATTTAACTTTGCCGGTTAAAAAAGGAAAACTTGTATATGGCAGAAGATAAACTCAGGCTAATGCAGCAATTAGTTGCTCAACTAAACAAAGCTGCAGATGCGTACTACAACGGACAAGGCGAACTCATGACTGATTATGAGTGGGATGCCATGTTCGATAAAGTTAAGCAATTAGAAGCTGAGACTGGTCAACGTTTTCCTGATTCTCCAACCAATCGCGTTTCTGAAGACAACATCAATGGCAATAAAGAAGAACATGAATTTGCCGCTCTTTCGCTTGCTAAGACAAAAGATCCTCAAGAACTTGCGAAATGGGCTGAAAGCAAACCAATATGGTTAAGTTGGAAACTTGACGGATTAACATTAGTAGTTACTTTTGACAATGGCAAATTGACAAAAGTTGTTACTCGAGGAAATGGACATATTGGAACTAACATAACTAATTTAGCATCAGCTATAGATGGCATTCCTCAAAATATAAATTCAGAGGGACATGTTGTTGTACGTGGAGAATGCGTAATTAGCTATAAAGATTTTGAACAATTCAATATCGAAAGCGAAGAAGAATATGCTAATCCAAGAAATCTAGCCTCAGGCTCTCTTACTCTGAAAGACCTGAACGAAGTGAAACGTCGCCATTTGAGATGGATACCATTCACATTAGTATATACTGATGAGGAAATACTATCATGGGGTGCTAGAATAGATTGGCTAGAAAAAAATGGTATGAAAGCTGTTGAAAGACAGTTAATAGAAAATCCTGATTTAGAAAATATCACTAAGGCGATTGACAACTGGACAGTAAGGGTTACAGGAACTTCAAAAGATGATACTAATGAAGATAACTCCAACCCCTACCCTGTTGATGGACTTGTTATTACATACGAAGATACAGAATATGCACAAACTGGTAGTGTTACAGGACACCATGCCACACGTGCAGGATACGCTTTCAAATGGAAAGATGAAAGCGCAGAAACAGAATTAGATCATATAGAATGGAGCTGTGCAGCAAGAACGATTTCACCTGTTGCTGTTTTCCATCCAGTAACATTGGAAGGTACAACTGTAAAGCGTGCATCATTGTGCAATATCAGTGAATGTGAACGGCTGAACATTGGTGATAAAGGCACTCGTATCAGCGTAATCAAAGCAAACAAGATCATACCAAAAGTCATTAAAGTTGACAACAAAGTTGGATCATTACAGATTCCAGACAAATGTCCGGTATGTGGTTCACCAACAGAGGTGACAATAAGTCCTGCTAGTCAAACAAAGACTTTGCATTGCACAAACCAGAAATGTCCCGCCAAACAACTTAGAAAGTTTGCAAGATTTGTAAAAGCAAGGATGGAGTTAACATAGACGGTATTTCAGAACAGACTGTAGCAAAGTTCATTAATCTAGGATGGGTGAAGGAATATGCAGATTTGTTTAAGTTGAAAGATCATGCATCTAAATTGTCTTTCATGGAAGGATTTGGAGAAAAGAGCGTACAAAACTTGCTAAAATCTATAGAGGCAGCACGTAACGTTGAGGCTCATCATCTGTTATATGCTCTCAGCATTCCATTGTGTGGACAAGATGTATGTAATCGCCTACTCAAAGTTTATCCGTTGCAACAGTTAATAGAAATAGCAAGTGGAAATAGTCAGGAAGTTGTTGCTGGAGGAGATTCTCCTTTTGCTGTCATCGCAGGAATAGGACCTGAAAAGAGCATGCGAATCGTAGAATGGTTTCACGATGAGGAAAATCAAACTATTGTTGCCAATCTTCTCAAGCAGATAAATGTCACACAGGAAGAAAAAGACGCCGAGGGTGACTTATGCAATGGACTCACATTTGTCATCACAGGCGATGTATACGAATACAAAAATCGCAACGAACTGAAAGCATATATAGAAAGTCAAGGAGGAAAGGTTACTGGTAGCGTGAGTAAATCAACGAACTATTTGATAAATAACGACTTACAATCAACTAGTTCAAAAAATCAGAAAGCCAACCAACTTGGTATTCAAATTATTTCGGAAAAAGACTTCATAGATAGATTCAAGTAAATAAGATAAACAAGCCCCATACGACTCATGGTAAATTTTAAGAGAATTATTTTAATTACTATATATATAATATGTATAGCAATACCGTCACTTGCTCAAGATGTCGGTAACAATAGTTATTCTCCAAAAATAGCACTCAAGACAAACATGCTATTTGATGCAGCTATAACTCCAAACTTAGAAGTAGAAACCTGCTTAGGCAAGCAAAAACGAATGAGTTTAATGGCTGAGATTTGGTTTCCTTGGTATAAAACTAAAAGCAATACCAAAGCTTACGAAATAAATATGGCAGGTATTGAGACTAGATACTGGATGAATAAGCAAGATGCAAGTCATCCATTACTTGGGCATTTTATTGGTTTATATGCTGCAGTTGGTAAATACGACTTAGAGTGGGATGCAAAAGGTAACCAGGGCGAATTTTACAGTACGGGTATAACCTACGGATGGACTCACAAATTAGGTAGGAAGCTTAATATCGAGCTTTCGCTATCTTCTGGTATTGCTGTTGGTCCTTACAAACATTATGAGGCAAAATATGAATATCAGCATCTTATTTATCAATATAGCAAACATTGGACATATTTGGGCCCAACCAAAGCCAAAGTTAGTCTTGTATGGCTATTAGGAAAAAGAAGAAAAGGAGGTTTAAAATGAAAAAGCTCATATTCATATTAATCACATCACTAATCATTTTTTGTTCATGCGATAGAAGGCCTTTAGAATATGTTTCTGAAGAAAATGCAGCTATTGCTATCAAATATGATTGGCAAAAAGCTTTTAGTGAAACTCCAACGGGTGTAACATTAATAGCTTATGGCAGCAATGGGTCAACACAACAAAATACATCTAACAATACTACGAACATGCCATTAAACCTTGAAGTAGGAGAATGGAAAATGCTTTCTTTTAATCTGAGCACAACAGAATTTAATTCATTCACCTTCAACAAAATGGAGAACTATGATTCAGCGCAGGTTAAACTTAACAACATTGAATCAGATACTTATACTAATGGGGCATGGGATAAAGGTGTGACATATAAACAAGAGCCAGAAGATCTTGCTATTATCACAGATACGATCAGAATTACAGAAGATATGGTTTACGGTTCTAAAAACTTCAATACAACAGGAAGTGATACCACAACCAAAACATACGAGATAAAAGTGACTCCGAAGCCCGTTAATACCAAATTTACGATAAGAATCAGGGTTTACAATATTAATAGTATAAAGAATTCTATCGGATCAATATCTGGTTTGGCTGGAGGTTACATTCTAACTAGTCATCATGCATCAACAGATAGAGCAACATTCCTTTTACAGGATTTAAAGACAACAGTTGATTCAACGGGATCTACAAGTGGTTGGCTAACAGTTACATTGTCAACGTTTGGTTTGCCATACGGAAAAGAAAATAGCAATGCAAGAATTGATACAGACAACATATTGACATTATATTTGCAACTAAGCGATAATAAAACTGAAAAGCTACTAACATATAATGTTGGAAGCATGATAAATTACGCAAAGGAAGTAACAAGAGCGTTAGAACCTACAACTGATGTTACTCAAAACTTGTTGCTTATCATTAATAACGGCCCTGAATTACCCAAGATAGACAATGGTACTTCGGGAGGTAGCGGATTTAATGCAGAAGTGGATAATTGGGGTGATGGTGGAAATGTAGATATTGACATATAAATGGCTTAGGATAAAATAAACTTTAAATTCTAGACTAATTATGTTAAGCTATATTAAATATAGATTAAAAAATTTGGTAAAATAAGATAAACACTTAATTTTGCATCGTTTTAACGGATCATGATAAATTATACTAATATGATGTTTCAGATCAAGTAAATATTAAGAGTAAATAAAAGCCGAAAAAAGGCAAACAAAAAGTTCAAGTAAATTTAAAAACACTTATGAAAAAGATTCTATTTTTTACGGTTGCTGCTGCAACAGTAATGGCATTAACTGGTTGTTCGCAGAGTTCAGACTTGGCTGACACAGAAGTTACTACACAAACGCCAGTTTCATTTGATACCTATTTGGCAAAAACTCGTGCCGGAGTGTTAGGTTCACAGACTACAGGAACACTTATGACAAATGGATTTGGAGTGTTTGCTTATTATACAACTTCAGACTATAAGGCTGGTTCGACCATTCCAAACTTTATGTATAACACTAAAGTTACAGGAACAACTAATGGAACTACAATAAATTGGACTTATACTCCTTTACGTTATTGGCCTAACGATGAAAATGACAAACTTAGTTTTTTCGTCGTTAGGACAATAACGTAAAGGAGTATAAGTCCAATTTATTGTAGTTCCATTAGTTGTTCCTGTAACTTTAGTGTTATACATAAAGTTACAGGAAGCACAACAGAAACTACAACTACTTGGAAATACACTCCTTTACGCTATTGGCCAAACAATGATGGCAAAATTAGTTTCTTTGCTTATGCACCTTACGTTGGAGTTAATAGCGATGGCCAACCTAATAGTACTGATACTAATCGTTATGGTATTACAGGTCTTACTAAAAATAGCGTTTCAGACGCTCCATCTATTAGTTATGACTTAGGTACTGATATTACCAATTCTGTGGACCTACTTCGAGGTGTAAAAAAGAGCAACAATGCTGAAACAAATATCAATCTAACACGTGCTAATGATATTGTTGGATTTACATTTAAGCATGCTTTAGCTAAATTTAATATTAAAGCTAAAACTGTTTCAGCAATTGATGCTTCAACAAAAGTCACTATTGAAAGTATTAAAATTACAGATTCAAACAACCTTAGCCAAACAGGAACATTAAATCTAGTTGATGGCAGCTGGTCAAATTATGGAGGAAAGGTTCTCCTTACAATAGGCAATACTAATATAAATACAAATTTCGCAGAAAGTCTTGCTCGTGAAATACAAAATACAACAGACTTAGCTACATTTGAGAAAATAGCCGGTTTAAAAACTGACGCACAGTCTGTAATGATTGGTGATAAATCATGCTATTTTATTCCTACCTCAAAGCCATCAATGACTATTGAGGTTACATATTGGGTTAGAACTCTTGATAATAACCTACGATATGGAGTAACATCTGAAGGTTCAAGCAATACAATTAAAAAGACGATTACATTCACAAATGATTTTCAATCAAACAAACAGTATAGCTTAACTCTAAATATTGGACTCAAATCTATAACTTTCGATGCTGAAGTTTCAAATTGGGATACTGAGGTTGCTACAAATCCAGATGCAGTAGATATTTCTGTTAAATAATCAATAGAATCAACTATCAATAATATACAAGAAGGGGACAAAGCCAACAGGCTTTATCCCCTTTCTCATTTATACAATTGTTAACAAATACTTAACTTTAAAAATGTTAAGGCACACACAGTTAAACTAAATTAACTATATTCTCAAATACTTTTAATTGTAATTATTAATCACTATATTTGCTATAGATAAAAAAAGTAGATTTAGGATTAAACATTAAAGGCTAAGAATTAGAAAAATAAAGAAGAGAATATTTTAAAGCGATAAAATATCAAAGTGATCACAATATTACCAAATTCAACTTTATCTTAGATTAATTATTAAAATTGTTGAACGCATTAAACATTTTGATTATGAAAAAGATCGCCTTACTTATCATGATTGCAATCGTTAGCTTGTCATCATGTACTAATGAAGAACTCACTGATTCAGCATTAAACAAAACAGAATCACAAAATGAGTACAAACCTGTTGTTTTCGGTACATATATCGAAAATACAGCTTCTAGCCGTGCGGTCAACAATTTAACTACATCTTTATCAGCAAAGGACGGTTTCGGTGTTTTCGCATTCAATACTTCAGAGTCAGATATTAAAACAATCTCTCCAAACTTTATGTACAATCAGAAAGTCGCTTCAACAAATAAAGGAGATTCATGGAACTATAGTCCCGTAAAATATTGGCCGGCAAATAGTTCATCTATGGAAAACCAAAATAGCTTCTTTGCTTATGCCCCGTACATAGACTCAAATGTAAATACAGAAGGTATCACAAGCATTACATCTAACAGCAGTTTAGGTGCGCCGAAACTTACCTTCACAAATTCTTCAAACGTAGAAAACACAATCGATTTGTTATGGGCTGTTTCAAAAGAAAGCGGTAAAGCTCTGAAAGACATGACTTCATTAAACTCTAATGGAGAAGTAAATTTCAACTTCCGCCATGCCCTGGCAAAACTTAGCCTAAACATTCAAGGAGTATTCAATTCTAACTCAAATGAGAATATTGCAGATGGAAACAAGATTACTATTGAGAATATAACTATTTCTGGTTCGTTTCCAAGCAACGGAACATTGAATCTTGACAACGAAATAGCCTATACACCACAATGGGAAAATACAAATGGAGAAACAGTATTCAATATAAATAATAATCAAATAGCTGAAAATATAAGAGATGGAGGTGATAGCAAAAGTACTGATAACATAAGTGGCGTAACAAATATCACAACAAATCTTTTGGCAAATACTTCTGATAATAAAGAACGTTATCTAACGTTCATACCTTCAAAAGGAAATTTAACAATAAGTATAACTTATTGGTTAACGACTAAAGATAGCAATTTGGCTGGAGGCTATTTTAGAGTTAAGAATAATGCGGAAAAAACAATATCAAATATGACTTTAGAAGCAGGCAAAAACTATTCTATAAATGTATTACTTGGAATGAGCGGAATACAGTTTAACTCAAATGTTGCAGAATGGGAAACCATAATTGCCGAATAATTAGTTAAAAGTTAAAGAAGAAACCTAAAAAGCTTGGTAATATATCTCTTTTTGACTAATTTTGCAGACGAATTCACGAAGTAAATGATTGATCAAGTAAGTAATTGACTAAGTAAGTGAAAATTTTATTATATTTTATTCTAATTTTAGGGTTGTCATTGGTAACATCAGGTTGCAGTGATAATTCTATCATGGAAAGTGAAGGCAAATTAGGAGATGCACTTTCTATGGATTTTTCGTGCTATACCAGTAAAGCCACAACTAGCCGTGCCAACAGCAATTACATTATTGATGGAACAAACACGACCACCATTCCAAATGGTAATTCAATTGGTGTATTTTCTTTCTATCAAGGCCCAACGAAATGGGATGACATTACCTCTCATGTTGCGTCATTTATGAATAACCAGCAAATGATGGCTAAAACGTCAAACAACACGGTAAGCTTCACATACTCACCTACAAAATACTGGCCGAGCAATCCCAACGATAAACTTAGTTTCTTCGCCTACTATCCTTGGAATAATCTTTCAAACGGTAGTCTAGATATTGGTGTCGAGAATATTGAAGATGCAAGTAAGATGTGTTTAAGATTTAATGTCAAGGATAATCCTAGTGACCAAGTAGATCTTATGCTTAGCGATTTAATAAAAGACAAGACATATCAAGACACAAATAATGAAGGAAAAATAAATTTCAACTTTCACCATATACTAAGCTTTGTAAACATTAAACTCATCATTGATGATAATATGAAAAGCATAGCAAAGCTTAAAGTTAACAGTGCCATTATATCGGGACTGTACAATGCGGGCACTTGTCACCCTAGCTATGATCAAAGTTCGGGGAAAACAATATTTGCATGGACCCCATATTTCAAAACAGGAACGTCAGATCAGCAGTATGTGCTTGATGCCAGTGCGCTATCTTCAACAACTTCTAACCAAACAGGAAATATATTGTTAATGGTTCCACAGCAACTGAGTACAAACGTGGTATTCACAATAAACTATGATATAATATTTATCGACAACAACGGTAACGAAAAGTACAAATACACGAACAATGAGCAAAATGTAGTGTTAAAAAACACTGGGAACATAACGGATTGGTTACCAGGTAAGAAATATACCTACACCTTTACTATAGGTTTAAAGCCTATAAAAATGGATGCTACGACCGACGAATGGTCTAACAGTGGATATGACACTGATGTAAACGGACCAGGTACTAATTGATAAAATAAAAATGAAGATTACACGACCATATATTACCTTAATACTGTTTGTTCTATGCGTAGTTTCATGCACAGAAAAAAGTGATATCGCGGATAATAGCTATGCTAATAATATCAGCGATAATGTTATCGGTATCTCAGCAGAAACAGACAGTATGAAGACTCGTAGCGTAACATCATCTCCATTCTCCATAGAAAATAGCGCAGATATTCAAGCTAACGGCTTCAAAGTTTACGCATACTATCATGGTACTGACAATTTCGTAGCTGCCAACCAAAGCCTTTATACACTCATGGATAACATAAACGTAAAATACAATAACGGTACATGGGTTTATGATGGAGACACAAGGTATTGGCCTATTGGAAAAAATATGCTATCTTTCTTTGCAACATCATATAATCCTAACTTAGGAAGCAATCAATTAACGTTAAACAAGAATACGAATACCGGTAATCCGGAAATAACTTACATTGCATCAACAGACTTAGATAAACAAGAAGACATACTTTGGGGAACCAGAAGTAACGGAATGCCATACACTAACGAGACAAGGCCTAGTGACGAAACAGTACACTGGCACTTCAAGCATGCTCTTGCCAAAATTATACCAACGATTTCAAGCACACTATACACCGAGCCATACTCTACGACGGTAACATATTCACAGACTTCGCAAGGTTTGGATTACATTCAGACAAAATATCTCATTAAGAGTGTTACCATTTCAAACGCTAACAAACAAGCTACACTTTCATTACAAAATAGCGTAGCTAGTACTCCAGCATGGAATAATAAAAGTGGGACTTTGGAATATCTTTTAGACTCAGAATTAAATGATGATATAAAGTACACACAAACAGCTGGTCAAACACAAAATCAAGCAAATATGAATAACTGGTCTAAGAACGGAGTCTACACTACGACAATGCCCTTATTACCAGAAGGCAAATATCTTACCCTAATACCAAAATTAGCTACAGAAAACGGTAATTTGAAAATAAGCATTACTTATGAAGTACTAACACAAATTACAGAACAAAAACAAACTAGAGATAGATATTGGTGGTCGTATTGGCGTAATACTGGTACACCAACAACAACATATGCGAACACAGAAAATGTTATTTCTGGTGATGTAAACACAGATTTTATTGGAAGCAGAAAATACAATCTCAACATAAATATTCAAGCAAATTACCTTGAATTGACAGCAATTCCACAACCATGGGAAGAGATTTCACAAGTAATTGATACAGAAACAAATCTTATAACCATAGCACCTGGCGGTGGTATAGAATTTGATGCTGTTCAATATGGAGATTTAATTGATAGAACTAACGGTATTATCTATCTTAGAAACAAAACTTGTGCGCTAAGTTTCAACATTGCCACACCACGTGGAGCTACTTGGCGCGCAGCACTTATACAATCTGGAGATATAGATGCATTCCAATTTGTTGATGAAAACGGGACTGTACTTGCAAATCAAAATCCTCAAGGTGCTATTGGAACACAAGCGACTTTAAGGATAAGGGCAAAAAACGCAACAAATACGACAGATAATTCGGCTATATTAAGAATATACGTTATTCAACCGAACCAATCTACAATAGTAAAGACGCTTACAGGAAGCGACATATTCAAAGAGTATAAATTTGTTGAACCCGCTAACGCAAAAAATTAAAATAGTTAGACTGAGTATGATGAGAACTATTATAAAATATACATATATACTTGCGGTGTCATTTATGATTATGGCATTACATAGTTGCTCTGAAAGAGATATTGCAAATGAAGAAGCAACATCTTTAAAAGACGGCTATATATCTTTTGTATTGTATCATACAACTGCTGAGAAAAATGGAATAGAAACATCTACCCGAGCAACAATAAACGGTGAAGACCAATTGAACGAAAACTATATTGAAAACGCAACGATATTCATTTATAATGATACAACACAAGCGGCTGTACAAACAATACAAGGACAAAGCGTTTCAATCTAATCGTTATTATATACGTATGGGAGGGTAAACTAAATTTACGTCAAAAATTTAGTAGACATTAAGAACCAAGAAGCCTGTATTCTTGGTACGTAAAACATAT
>JGI20225J20221_1003064_pt1 | contig 10855 bp, 20 predicted proteins | sample BioMet4_FD_20221 | JGI IMG/M metagenome (IMG submission 20221) | reverse complement strand
TGGCGTTAGGTTTAATCACAATGCTCGGCTTCGTGAAGTGCGCCGACGGCAGCGGCGCGACGGCAGCAAGCTGGCCGTGTTTTTTACGCAGCTCTTCTATCGGGCCGAAGTCCAGCGCACGCAGCGGACAGGACTCCACGCAGACGGGCTTTTTGCCGTCTGCGACGCGGGTATAGCAACCGTCGCATTTGTTCATGTGGCCTTTGGCGGCATTGTACTGCGGCGCACCATAAGGACAGGCCATATGGCAGTAGCGACAGCCGATGCAGACATCTTCGTCCACCACCACAAAGCCGTCCTCACGCTTATGCTGTGGGGAGGTGATCGTTTCTGCATGGTGGTAATGTGAGGAAAGAAAGGCGATGAGGTCAGGAATGACAGGGGTTGCGAGGCGCGGTGAGGATTCCGCACAGCTCGACAGAAAATGATAGATTATGAGAAATAATGCGCTAACTTTTGCACTAGTTTGAGAACAATGAAATCGGTATTAAACGTTTTTTAATACTGTTAAATCACCCGCCCATACCAAACCACTTTACCAACAATACAGAAATCCGATGGGACATTGTTAAGGTCAATGTTGAACGGCTTGTAAACCGGGTTTGTGCTCGTAACAATGAGCTGTGCTCCTGGCAGACGCTGCACTCGTTTTACGATTAATTGTCCATCGAGTCGTAATACATAGATTCCCTCCCTTGGTTCCCGATCACCATGATTTACAAGGATGATATCTTTGTCGTTCAGGACGCCTTCCATTGAGTCACCTTGCACACTGATTACAGACAGCTGTTTGGGATCTGCTTTCAAATGATTAACCACCCAGTACCGTCTGAACGATACCGTGAACATAGGCGTTTCATCATCATTCCAGGCACCATAGCCCGCAGACGCAGTCACGTTATAGCGTGGCACAAAAATGAACTCTTCTAAATCAACTTCATTTCCATGCACATCATTTATGGCAGTACTTGGTGGAGTTGCAGGCCTTGAAATTACATTGGTACCAGTACTGCTCTGCTCACCCGTCGCAAGCCATTCGATGCTCACTCCAGCTGTACGAGCCAACACTACTAAGTTGTCCAGTGTTGGTTGTGTGTGCCCAGCAAAGTACTTATGCATCGCCCCATAACTTATCCCGCAATCAGCGGCAAATTGACGAATGCTCTTGCCGTCTATCGCTTTCCGCAATCTGTCGCTAAAAGTGGTTCCTTTTTGATTATCACTTAAAGGAACTTTTGGGCCGTTTTCGTTCTGCGGATCCTTTTCTGTATAACTCATTGATTCCTCCAGTGTTAGATGTGCACTCATGATAGTTGTCATTTAAATCACAAAAGGAACCAACAAAAGCTTGTAATTTTCCTTTTAGTGATCAACACTACTATTACAGTGTGTAAGACAGATGAGTTATTACTATGTATAAACGAGTAGAATCTCAGAAAACATCAACAAATGGAATCACTTCTTGTGATTGGCATCGTGCTGACATCATTGCCGAGTTACGCAAGAAAGGGACCACCTTGGCTGGTTTATCCCGTAACGCTGGTTTAAATGCCCGCACTCTCAATAACGCTTTAGACCGTAAATACCCTAAGGGTGAGCGTATTATCGCTTCTGCTATAGGCGTTGAACCGTCTGTTATCTGGCCTTCAAGATATTGTGAGGTGCTGTGATGTGGTCGACGGTATCTGAGTTAGCCGGATGTGCTGGCGTGCCAGCAACTGAGAGAGGTTGTCGGAAATTTTTGGACAATCTCGCTTCCAAGAATCCATCAATGAGAAGAAAACGCACCGGTACAAAAGCGTTTGAATACCACATTGATTCGTTACCGATTGTGACTCAGGAAGAATTAAAGAACCGTTATTACAAAGAAATATTATCTACTCAACAGGTAAGTACAAAAGAAACCAAAATCAGTTCGAATAGAGGTTCATCTGATAACGGTAAACTTTCTCTGATTCGCCAGTGCCCGGCTCTTCTTGAACGTGAAGTAGGCACTCTAACAGCTAAGCAGAAAGAGATCGCCGATGCCCGTGCTGTTCTGGCAATGGAAGTGGAGAAACTCCGTGATGCCGGTATGTCGCGTACCGCGGCGGTTAACTACATCTCTATCGAGTCACGTAAAGGTACGTTGCCTGCACATCTTCTTAAGGCAGCTGAGATGGCCAATGCCCGCAAAGGCTCCAGCCGTGCCGGTGTTGGCACCCGTAGCCTCCAGGAATGGCTGACCATTTTTGAATCCACAAAGCCAGGCGTTGAGCGTATGGCCATGCTGGCCCCTGGCCATCTTAAAGCGAAGAAACCTGAGCAGATTACCTGGCTCCCGGCGTTCCTTGCTCACTGGCGTAACCGCAAAGGCCCAAGCCTGCGCGAGGCATACCGGGATTTCCAGGAGGAGTGGTCTGTTATCTATGCTGACCAGCCTGCAATGGCTGCTGCATGCCCCTCTTATGATGCCGTTCGTAGGGCCATGGAGAAGCTGCCACGCCGTGAGAAAGCCCGTGGCCGTGTAAGTGGTTCTGCTGCGCTGGCTTATGAATGTTTCCAGAAACGTGACTGGTCCCTTATGCCAGTTAATGGCTGCTGGATTGCGGATGGTAAATCCCTGGAGATGAAAGTGGCACACCCTGACCATGGCCGCCCGTTCACTCCTGAGCTGACGTTAATTATTGATGGCCGCACACGCTTTATTACGGGCTGGAGCCTGGCACTTTCAGAAAGCGTTATTGCTGTTGCTGATGCCTACCGTTACGCCATGCGTCATTTCGGAAAACCGTTATTTGTGTATTCCGATAACGGCGGCGGTGAAACAAACAAAACGCTTGATGCTGATGTGACGGGTATTTTCAGCCGCCTTGGTATTGAGCACCCGACCAGTATTCCAGGACGTCCTCAGTCTCGCGGCATCATCGAACGGCTTAACAAGGGTGTTCCCCGCCGTGTGGCCATGCAGTTCGATACGTTCAGCGGCGATAGTGCTGACCGGGAGCATGCCCGCATCACGTCGCGTGCTATCCAGTCAGCCATCAAGGCGCAGGAGAACGGGCGAGAGCTGACGCCAGTACAGCGTAATGCCCTGGGTAAATTACCCTCCTGGCAGCAGCTGCTTGACGCAATCGCCAGCGAAGTTGACGCATACAACAACACGCATGAACACCGCGAGCTTCCAAAACGTAACGGGCGTCACATGACTCCGGCTGCCTATCGTCGGGCCGTTCTCGAAGCTGAAGGTGACGATATTGAATATCTGACAGATGTTGAGCTGCGCGAAGCCTTTATGCCGGAGATGGTGCGTACCGCACAGCGTGGCTGGCTGCGTCTGTTTAACAACGACTACTTCTCTGAAGAATTGATCCAGGTGGATAGCGAAGAGGTCCGCGTAGCTTTCGATATTCACGATCCCTCTTCCGTTATCGTTCGCCGGATGGATGGTACCTACGTCTGTACTGCGATCTGGAACGGTAATAAACGTGCCGCAATACCGGTGAGTGCAATGGATGTGGCTGTTGAGAAACGCCGTCAGCGTCGCCTCAACCGTATTGAAGACAAACGCCAGGAAATTGAGGCAGAGGGCCGCTCCGTATTACCGGGCCAGCGCTTCGACGATCTGGGGAGTTTTATCCCGGCTGAATTCAGCCGGATTACGGAAGAGGAGCATTATTTCTTCCTCGAAACCGACCGCGATGAATATCTGAAAAAAACCGGTAATACCCGGTAAGTGAGAGACATATGAGCCTACAAACTGAACTGAATGAACTTATGTCCCGCAAGGGTTACAGCCAGACACAGGTGGCCCGCGCTTTTGGTAAAAGCCCGGCAGTGGTTAATCAGTACCTGCAGGGAAAATATCAGGGTGATGTGGGAAGCATCGACGAACTGGCCCGCAGCTTCATTGCCCGCGAAGCCGACAAGGAAAAATCACGTCGCATCACGCCGCGCTATATCCCCACAGTGACCTCCCGCAAGGGGATTGAGGTCATTCGCCTGGCGCACCTGGATGGGGAGATCAACGTTCTCTATGGTGCTGCTGGCCTGGGTAAAACCATGATTTTGCGCGAATACGCGTCCAGACATCGTGATGCGCTGCTGATAGAGGCCGACCCCGGTTATACCGCCCGTGTTGTGCTCGAAGAGCTTTGTGGACTGCTTGGCCTCAGCAAACGCGGCAACATGCATGAACTCAGCGAAGCCTGCATTGCTGCCCTGCGTGATTCAGGTCGCCTCCTGATGGTCGATGAGGCTGAGAACCTTCCATACCGTGCGCTGGAAACACTGCGCCGCATCCACGACAAAGCCGGTATCGGTGTCGTTCTGGCCGGGATGCCACGCCTCATTATTAACCTTAAAGGCAAGCGCGGGGAATATCAGCAGCTTTTCAGCCGCGTGGGTCTGGCGCTCAACATCGGCGAATCCCTGCCGCAGGCCGATATCAGCGATATCGCGATCAGTATGCTGCCGGATGCTGAAAACCCTGACGTATCTGATGCGCTATTCCGGGCGAGCAACGGAAACGCCAGACGTCTTTTCAAACTGGTGCGCGGTGTCAGCCGTCACAGCGATATCAGTGGCNATGCAGTCAGCGCAGGCGCTGTCCGCAAGTTCGCAGAAATGCTCATTAACTGAGGAACAGACGATGGAAAAACAAATTATTTCATGGGCGTGGGCTTCTGGTCTCATTGAGTTTGGCGACGTATTGCCTGATGGTGCGTTGCCCATCCTTGAGGGAGATGAAAAGGCAGTTCGCGAACTTGTTGAGGTTCGGGCTCGTATTTCCTACAGCAATGAACCCCTTGTGCCGGGCATTCCTGAAGCTACAACCCAGGACGAAGCTTACGATGCTCTTATCCGATTTACCCGGATGGTTGAGCAGGACTATCACAGCTATCTGCGGGGATTAGGCCATGAGAACCAGTAGTGTAAGCAACGCTGACATCATATCCGCTCTGCTGCGTGCGGAAACTCTGGTGATGTACCTCTCAGCTCAAGGGGTAAAAGTCAAAGGTGTTTCCCTGCGTAACACGCAGCCGGTCATACGTATCGTGCGCCATGCATGGTGCGAGCGGATGAAAAAAGAAGGTCTGGCGCGATTTGATATCACCGGCAATGACCGCCACGGGCGCTTTCGCCAGGGNGTNTATCAGGATGAAAGCGGNTGTCGGGTGGTCTGGTCTGAATCACTTCATTAAGCAGAGGGATATATGGCAAAGATTGTTATTGAAATAAANGACAAATCTCGCGGTTTTGAAGTCGGTTGCAGGGTTATCCCTGATGACGGCGACAGCGATATCGTCAGCAAAGTGGCTGACAAAGTGGGTAAAGGTCTGGCTGGTCATGTGCTGGCAAAGGTTAACGAAGCAGTTAAGAAAGTAGCGCGTCAATTTAAGGAGAGTAAAAATGTCCACTGAAAACAAGCAATTCACTGAAAAAACAGCGCCAGAGGGTTACTGGATTGACGCCAAAGGCGTACTGACCCCTGTCAGTCTGATTAAAGATACCGACCAGATGCGTGACGATCTGGTGCGTAGCATCGTCGAAAAAGCGACAGCCCTGAGTGCTGCACTGGCAGAGTTCAAGCTTAGCGGATTTTCTGATATTGGAGCCTTTGTTGATATTTCCGCCAGTCAGTACGGCGTCAGCCTGGGCGGCAAAAAAGGTAACGTCACGCTCTACAGCTATGATGGCCGCTATAAGGTGCAGCGTGCCATGCAGGACCGTATCGCATTTGACGAGCGCCTGCAGGCTGCTAAATCGCTGATTGATGAATGTCTGGCAGACTGGACCGAGAATGCCCGCCCGGAGATTCGCGCCATCATCACCCGTGCATTCCAGACGGAAAAAGAAGGTGAAGTTAACACCGGCGCGGTTCTGGCATTGCGCCGCCTCGATATTACAGACGTTCGCTGGGTCAAGGCGATGGAGGCTATCGGCGAGGCCGTTCAGGTTGTCGGCAGCCGATCTTATATCCGTGTTTATGAGCGCGTTGGTGAAAGCGATCAGTATCGCGCTATCCCTCTCGATATCGCTGGCGTGGGGGTGTGAGATGGCCATTCTGTTTGATCGTGATAAATCGGACAAACCATGCAGCCCTTTCATGTCGTATGCGACCAGCGCTGTCATTGCCGAACAGAACGGCGAGTTTCAGCGGGCAGCGGATTCATGGAAGCAGGCATTCAGTCTGGCAAAAATGGAGGTGAACTCCATTTATGCGGCTTCGCGTATGGAGTTCTGTCGTCATGCCGCACATCGTGGCTGGGGGGCCAGATGAAAGCTAAAGAATTCAATGCGAGTTTCCCCACAGGTAGCACCTTCATTTACCAGCCGAGCCAGTTTTTACGTGGCGGCAGAGTTGTAAGAACGGTGGATGCAGCACGCGACCTTAAGGATATAACCGTAGTTGAAATTAATCAGGAGCCATATTTCGCGAATATTAAATCGCTGAAATCCGTGAACTGATAATAACCCTAATTTAAATCACTTTTAAACATGGCGTAAACCCGCAGGGGCTGGCTTACGCCAAATTCAGGAGATTCTATGTCCGGATTTATTAAGAAGATGACAGCAGAACAGTTTAATGCAGCATTTTCGACTGGCTCTGCCTTTGTGTACCACTCCCGTAAAGATGGCGCTGGAGTGCCCGTCACAACACGTTCAGATGCATGGGCTTTGGGGCATGGCGCGGTTGTGGTCTCTGTTACAGGCGTTTCTGGCGGCGTTGATATTACCCATCTGAAACCAGCAAATAATTAAGAGGCAGGCTATGGAAAATAAAGAGAAATATATCCAGAGAATTAAAAAACTGCTCGCGATGGCGCGTAATAACTCCAGTGCCGAAGAAGCTGCACTTGCCCTCCGCCGCGCTCAGCGTCTGATGGAAACCCACAAGCTGACTGAGGCTGATGCTGATTTGATGGATATCAATGAAGCATCAACCCAGAAGGCGCCATCTCACGCAAAGAAAATGCCTGAATACATGGCGTTTCTTGCTGAGATGGTATCGCGGGTATTTGGCGTGAAGTTTTACAGCAGTTATGGTCGCGATAGCTGGGACACACCAGCCAGAATGACCATCACGTTCTACGGGCCGGACGAACGGCCACAAATCGCAGCATATTCATTCGAAGTTCTGGGTAAGCAACTGATGAAGGCTCGTCGCGAATACGTTGCCACCTTGCGCAAAAACATCAAACAGGCAACTAAAGTTGCCCGCGCCGATACCTTCTGCTCTGCCTGGGTCAACGGTGCTTATGCCGTTGTCAGTGATTTCGCTGTTACGGAGGCGGAGACAACGCTGATGGAGTGCTACCGCAGCCGGAAATTAAGCGAGGGCATGAAAAAGCTGGAACCGCGCAAACCCGGCAAAGCCAGGGGAACGGATAAGGCGGAAAACGAGGGGTATCTGGCTGGCCGCAATGCGCAGCTGCATCACGCGGTAAGCAGTTCAGCTAATAAATGCGAACAGATCGGAGTAACAAAATGAAAACCTCGCCTCAACTGGAAACATCACCAGTCAAAGAACTGGTGCGGGCTGGCCACGAACTCGCAGCAGCAATGGGTGCTGATACCCCCTTAATCGAGATCGCAAAGCTGGTCAGCCGACTGGCTACAGCACTTGATGTCCAGCTCGCCCGGGCAAACGCGCTGGATAAACCAATTCCGTATGGTGGAGGGAGTGCAATCGCCATTAAGCAACCAAAACGCCTTTATGAGTGGCACGGAGCAACCGTTGCTCTTAAGCGAGAAACAGCAAATGGCTGGGCTAAATTGCCCGCTGGCACGGAGGGAACAATCAGAACGGTGAAGGGTTCGCGACGGGGCCTGGAGTTCGTTAGTAACCCGTGTCAGTGCTGTGGCGTGCAGGTGAGTATTAACGGTATGCGCCCGGAGCATTTCGAACTGCTGGAATTGGTGAAAGGCAATGCAGGAGAGGAAAAGTGAAATATCTGTTTTATGTTCTGGCGTTAGTGCTGGCCATCGTTTTCATGGCGACTGGCGATGATATTCGATCTGATATCTACACTGCCGCTGTATTCGTAATGTCTTACATAGAGCTGAGGAAGGCAGCATGAGCGAACTACCGCGTAAACCTGTCGTTTTCATNGCNGGNCCGATGACCGGTTATCACAACTTTAACCGTGATGAATTCAACTCTGAGGCTCGCATTCTGGAAGAACGCGGCTTCACCGTTCTCAACCCGGCCATTCTTCCTGACGGCCTGCAGCATGAGCAGTATCTGAAAATTACGTTGTCCATGCTTGAACAGGCTGATGCTGTTTTCCTCCTGAACGGATGGGAAAAGAGTACCGGCGCAACCAGGGAGTTTGATCGCGCTTGTGAGCTTGGTCTGTTGTTTCTTTACCAGGACTGGGAAAGCGTGTCGATTGCAGCCTATCGCAAGCGCGGTCCGTCAATGGAGGTGAGTTATGGGAGGTGAGTTATGCATAGCGTAACGGGTTGCCAGTTCCAGGATAACGGCAACCGCCGTGTCTGGTTCTTCCGTGATAACAGCCAGGTTGTTGAGTTGTTGTCGGTGCCTCTTAAGCTGCGGTTCAACTATTACGATGCGAGTAACCGCAACGTTCGTAATAAGGGGACTCAGGCTGATATGAGAAAGGCAATTGAGTCTTTCAAGAAACTTCGGGGAATACAGTGATGGATATAGCTTTCATTATCATATTGCTGGCGATGTATTTAACGCTTGGCTGGTGTTGGGTATGCATACTTGTCCGATTAGTGGGATTAGCTAATTTATCCCGCCAGAATTGCTGGTTCGCATTTCTCTTATGGCCATTAAGTATTATTGCAACCGATGCACATATGGAGGAGAACGATGAAAAGTCTGCTCAGAAACATGACGGCGAAGGCATTTAACCAGCGCTTTCCTGTCGGCTCCCGCTTTCTGTATCACCTGATACCTGGTATTTCCGAACGGGAAACGGTAATAACCCGCTCAACAGCCTGGCATATGCGCAATGGCCGTCTGGTTGTCAGGGTTGAAGGGAAAATTGGTGGTATATCCGTCAGCAAAATGGAACCCTCAGAGTAAGTCATTACAGCAGGCACTTCGAAAAGTGCCTGCGATAATGGCAACCAACAGGAGAAATTATTATGTCCACGCCAGCAAAACGGGGCCTTATCGGGGCTATTAAAGCGGGTCAGGCATATTTAGGATGGGATGATGTTACTTACCGCAGCGTGTTGTCTCGCTTATGCAACGGTAAAACATCATCCACTAAATGCACTCTCGACGAACTGCAGGCAGTCAGGGAATATATGCATGATAAGGGCTTTCCTCGCTACTCAGCAAAACACGGTCGACGTCCAAAGGTTGCCAATACGCGCGAGTCAATTCTTGCTAAAATTCATGCATTACTTGCAGATGCAAAACGTCCGTGGAATTATGCTGAGAAAATGTGCGATCATATGTTCCACGTCAAATACATCGAGTGGTTGACGACAGAACAGTTAACCAAACTCATGCAGGCTCTCAGCATTGATGCGAGTCGGCGAAAAAAGCGGGAGCGTAACAATGAATCTGGAACAGGTAACAGAACTGCTGCCATCAACAGTGATACAAATAGCTGACCTGATAGGCTTCCCGGCGACCGAGCAGCTTCTTTCTGCTTTTGGTGGCACCACGTTCCCGATAGGTAAAGGCCTCCGCGCTATGGGGGCCAGCCGAGCAGCCCTCCTGCGCGATACTATCGGCGATGAGAAAACCCAATTACTCATCAAGAATTTTGGCGGAGAAGTTCTCTATTTACCCCGCTGCGATCGTGCCCTTCGTGAATTACGTAACCGTCGCTTTCTTGCTGAGTTCGCCGAAGTGCGTGAACAAGGTTCTTCTTCTCTTATGGCCATGACCTTTCTTTGCCCTAAGTATGGATTTAGTGATCGCTTTGNGTGGGAACTTCTTGCACAGCAGAAAAACAAAGGTTGTAACAATCAAGGAAAATTATTCTAATGGGCAATGCAATGAGATATATGGCGTTTTTCTTGGTGGTATTTAGTACTACTGCAGTAGCAAAGACAGTACCCAATACAAAAGCAGTTGAAACTTATAAAAATCAACTTGAGGAAACCAAAAGAATATTTAATGAAACACAGAGTGCTTTAATGGGTGCAACTGCTGTTTTTGATATGTACAAGAACCTAGGATATCTTACACCTGAAGTTGTTGCAGTGAGTCGTCATTTCCTCCTTCTTGATGAGGATGCGAAAAAATTGTATGGGGAGAATCTTCTTTTAACCCCTACACCTTTTAGCTCTTGTGCTACGTTACCAGCAGCTGCTTACTCATATTGGATGGCAAGGCTATCTTCATTAAAAACTGATAATGCTAAGGCTGTGAATGCGCAGGGTGAATCATACATAAAACAGGGTAAGGAATGTAAATTTGCAATTAACAACCCACCTCCCGCGCATATCGAAGAAAGTGACGATGTAGAGATAATTGATGTTACTCAATAAACCACTGAACCCCTTCACCTGATTANTCACCTAACCCGATGAAATACTGACGCCATCCCTTTTTAACCGGATGGCGTTATGCTTTTAACACTCCCACAATTTCAGCGAGCAGCAGGCCTTTCGCCAGTGATGGCGCAAGGCCTGCTGCTCGCTGAACTGACGCCATCCCTTTTTAACCGGATGGCGTTATGCTTTTAACACTCCCACAATTTCAGCGAGCAGCAGGCCTTTCGCCAGTGATGGCGCAACGCTGGTTTGATCCATTCAGTAAGGCTACCGCTGAATTCCAGATTAATACACCTGCCAGACTTGCCGCCTTTATTGCTCAAACCGGCCATGAGAGCGCGGGCTTCAGTCGGCTCAGTGAAAATCTCTATTATTCAGATGCTGA
>JGI20225J20221_1000891_pt3 | contig 10857 bp, 10 predicted proteins | sample BioMet4_FD_20221 | JGI IMG/M metagenome (IMG submission 20221) | reverse complement strand
CTGCACCTGGCGGTCAGCGACACCGGCATCGGCATCGAAGCCCAGGACCTTGAACGGATTTTCGAAAAATTCCACCAAGTGCAGCAAAGCCCGGCCACCGTGGACCAGCCCCGGGGCACCGGGCTCGGCCTCACCATCTGCCGCCAGATCGTCCAGCACTACGGCGGTACCATCTGGGCCGAAAGCGAACCCGGCCACGGCAGCACCTTCCAGATCTCCCTGCCCCTCGGCGGCGATGCCGGCTAAGGGCGCTGGGGAACGCCGGGTAAGGGGGGCGGGGACGCCTCCGGCGGCCAAAGGGCGCGGCCCTTTGGAATCCCGAAGGGTGGGGTGGTTGTCTTGTGGGACTTCGGGAGAGCGGGTTGCCCCCGGACGAGACGAAAGGACCCAAAGCAAGCGGCCCGGCACAAGGCCGGGCCGCGTTGTCTCTCGTGTAGGTGACGGGTTCAGGAAGCGGCGTCGCCCGGAGCCTCGGCTTTCTTGAACGAGATCAGGGGACAGTTCTTGCAGATGTCCGCCCCGGGGAAGGGCTGGCCCACGCGGGTCAGGGACGCGCCGCCCGTGGCCGCCTTGCGTTCGAGCAGCCGCGCGACGACCTTGCCGATCTGGTCGCCGGGGATGGCCACGTTGATCTCGCCGCGCTCGGTCTTACCGGCGTTGTAGCTGCCGCTGCAAGCCAGGAACACGTTGGCTTCCTTGGTGTTGAAGCACTGGACATTACCGGCGCAGGCGGCCGAATTCATGGTCATGTTCGGGCGCAGGGGATGGTGGTCCATGGCCGCCATCCAGTCCACGACCAGATGGTAGGCCTGCATGTTGTCGCAGTAGAAATGGACCACGTCCGGCGGGAAGGGCGCGTCGGCCAGGGGCGACACCACCACGGCCAGCAACCCCTCGGGCAGGCGCGGCTTGGATTTGACGAACCGCTCGGCCTGCTCCAGGTCGCGCACGTACTTGAGATGCCCCTTGATCTCGCCCTCGTCGAGCTCCTTCCAGCCGAAGACAAACTTGGCGTTGCCACAGCCGAGTTGCGCCTTGCCCACGAGCACGGTGATCCCTTCCATGCGCGCGCCGATTTCGGCCTGGCAGAAGGTCAGGGCCTTGGCCGACTGGTAGTACGCGCCCTTGGCCACGAAGGCGTCCAGCTCGGCCTGATCGAAAAAGTATTTGATGGCGATGGGGTAGTGCATGAGCCGCAGTTCGTCCATCAGTGCCTGTTGCATGTCCTGATACGACATCGTGTCCATTCCAACTCCTTGTGCGGGTCGATAAGGGCGTGCGGTCCGTCCGGGCGGACCCTTGCCCGAAGCAAACCGTGGTCAATTCGCGGTGGCCGGGCACGCATCCACCCTCACCCACGGCCATGCCGACCGATGAGCCTTCCTGCCCGAACAGCCTGGAGACACAGACTGCTATGCTTTATCGTGTATAAGTCATACCGTTATTCTGTCAACGTTTCCAGCCCGACCGCTCAGGCCTTGGGATAGCCCACGGACTGGGTCAGGACGACACGCTGCCCCTGACCCAGGCCCATGGCCTTGGTCAGGGCTTCCCGGTCGAAACTGGCCCGGACGACCTGGGCCAGGTCCATGGCCGCGCAGTAAAGCGACACGTTCTGGCAGATGCAGCCCGTGTCCACGGCGGCCATTTCCAGCCGGTCCTCGGGACTGCTGCCGGCCGCCTTGCCCATGTCGGCCACATAGACCAGATTAACCGGCGCCTGGGCCACAAAGGGCTGGCGGCCGGTCACCGCGCGCAAATCGCCGTCGCGCTGGCGCACGAGGCCCTGGACCTTGGCGTCATAGAGAAAGAGGGCCTCGGCCGTGGCCACGTAAACGGACACTTCCTGGCGGTTCATGGCCGACGGGGCCGTCCGCTTGCCAAGGTCCGGCCGGTTGATGCCCCAGCCCGCCCACAACAGTCCCGACAGCACCTCGGGGGGAAGCGGTCGGCTGTCGAATTCCCGGCGGGTGCGCCGGGCTCGCAAGGCCGCTTCCAGGGATTTGTCATTGGGCGTGGCCGGTTGCGGCAAGGCAACGGCCGCGGTTTCGGCCTGCAGCGGGCCGGCCAGTCCCCATCCGGCGGCCAGGGTGCCGGCCGCCACCAGAAACGTTCTGCGATCCATACGAGTCCTCCTCGCAGCTTTTTCCGGATAGTCGTTTTACGCCCCAACCCAGGGCCCCGGCAAGCGGTCCGGCGCATCCGCACAACGCCTTGCCTGGACAGGGCAAAAAAGGCATGGTGTATAGAGGTTCCCAGGTCACAGGCCATGCACGACACGCCAACGCACGACACGGACGCCACCATCCTCCAGCTTTCGGCCCTGGCCGAAATCGCGGGCGACATTGTGGCCTGTCTGTCCGCCGACGGCCGGGTGCAGTGGATCAGCCGGCGCGGGCTGGACCTGCTCGGCCTGACCGGCCAGGACGTCACCGGCCAGGACTTCCTCGAATTGGTCGTACCTCCCGAGGACCGCAAACAGGCCCAATGCCTGTTCCATGCCTGCCTGGGCATCGGCCCCCTTCACTCCGGGACCTCGGCCGTCCACGCCATCCTGACACCGTCGGGCCGCCAGAGCCTGCGCTGGACCACCACGCCCCTGCCCGGCCCGGACGGCCATCCGGCCAGCGTACTCGGCATCGGTCAGAGCACCGGGGAGCACGCGCCCCTGGAAGCCGACACCCTCGAATGCCGGGCCATCATCAATGCCATTACCGACGGCCTATGCATCCTCGATGCGGCCTCCGGCGCCATCGTGGACGCCAACGACAAGATGGCGGCCATGTTCGGCCACAGCCTGGCGGAACTTTCGAGCCTCGCCTACGCGGACTTAAGCGCCGGTTATCCGCCGTATTCCCAGATCGAGGCCGAGGCCCGGGTGGCCTTGGCCCGTTCCGGCGAAGCCCAGGATTTCGAATGGCTGGCCCGGCATCGGGGCGGCCAGCTCTTCTGGATCGAGGTCCATCTTGAGAAGGTCCGGTTCAAGACACAGGACAGCCTCATCTGCGTGATCCGGGACATCTCCCGCCGCAAAACCTCGGAACGGGCCATCCGCGAAAGCGAAAAAAAATTCCGCCAGCTGGCCGAAGCCATCGGTGAGGTCTTCTGGCTCGGATCACCGGACTGGAAACGCGTCTTCTACATCAGCCCGGCCTATGCCCGGCTGTGGGGACGTTCGACCACGAGCCTGTACGACGCCCCCCTGTCCTGGCTCGATGCCCTGCCCCCCGAGGACCATGAAAAGGTCTCGACCCACATGGCCCGCCAGGCCGGCAAGCCGATCCTGCCCTCGACCTTTCCCGAATTCCGGGTGATGCGGCCCGACGGCTCGATCCGCTGGGTCCAGGCGCGGTATTTCCCGGTCACCGACGACACCGGCGTGGCCTACCGCCTGGCCGGCATCATGGAGGACATCACCGACCGGGTGGGTGCCCGCCAGGAAAAGGAACGCATCACCGAACGGCTGGAGGATATGGTGCGCAAGCGCACCCAGATCCTCAACCGCATGAACGAGGAGCTCATCCGGGAAGTGGCCGAACGCCGGGAAGCCGAAGCGGCCATGACCACGGCCAAGGAGGCGGCCGAAGCGGCAAGCCAGGCCAAATCCGAATTCCTGGCCACCATGAGCCACGAAATCCGCACGCCCATGAACGGCATCCTGGGCATGGCCCAGCTGCTCGGCACCACCACCCTCGACGCCGAACAGCGCGCCCAGTTGGGCGATATCGAAGACTCGGCCACAAGCTTGCTCTCCCTGATCAACACCATCCTCGACTACGCCAGGATCGAGGCCGGCCACCTGGAACCGATCCGGGAACTCTTCTCCCTGCGCTCCCTCCTGGCCTCGGTCCAGGCCACCCTGTCCCCCCTGGCCCAGGCCAAGCAGCTCGGCGTCTCCACGGATATCGGCCCAAACGTGCCCGAGGTCCTGGTCGGCGACCCCGACCGCCTGCGCCAGGTGCTCGTGAACTTGCTCGATAACGCCATCAAGTTCACCCAGCGCGGCGGCATCGTCATCGGCGTACATCTGGTCGAGCCTCCGGCGGACCAACCTCCCGAACCGTCCCGCGTCGAGCTTGCCTTTTCCGTGGCCGATACCGGCATCGGCATCCGCCCCGAGGATACCGCGCGCATCTTCGAGGCCTTCACCCAGGCCGACGGGTCCTATACCCGGCGCTTCGGCGGCACGGGCCTGGGGCTGGCCATCAGTAAACGGGTCGTGGAATCCCTGGGCGGCAGTCTGGAAGTGAGCAGCGAACCGGGGCACGGTTCCGTTTTCACCTTCAACGCCTTTTTCGGCCAGGAGCAGGCCGAGGACTTCCCGCCTCCAACCCCTTTGGCCCGGTAGCCTCACCACGGCCCGGTCGCGCGCAGCATCCTTCTTGCATGGTCCCGGACGACGCCTCGAGCTGATCGCCGGAGAACGACCATGGCCCAAAGCAACCACCTGCCCCGCGCCGCCGCCTTCGGCACGAGCTTTCTCCTCGTGACCTGGGTTGGCGGCAGCCTCGGCGCCGCCGGCTTCAAGGCCGTGTACTGGCTCAGCTGCGGGGTCTGGCCCGACACAGCCTTGTACGGCCTGGTGCCCGATGCCGCCCTGGGGCCGCTTTGGGCCGAGAGCGGGGCAGGCGGACCGGACAGTTGGCTGCTCGGGCTGTTGCGGTTGGACATCCTGACCGTGATTCTGCTCGCGCCGCCCATACTGCTCCTGCCCTTTCTGGTCGGCCGGTTACTGACGCGCCACCCCAAGCCGTTTCTCCTGCGCCTGCGCCACCCCTTCGCGCCTCCATCGCGTGATCGTGGATCAAACACCGCCAGAGCAGGGAACCCGTCCATGAAAAATGGACCGGCGTCCCCGACCGTGTTCGGCCGCCGCCCGAATCTGTCCCCGCCTTCCGTCACAACCGAAAAAAACGTCTGAAAGGGCCGCCCCCCGAACGGAAGGGGGAACGGCCCTCGGTCGGTACGTCAACGGTCTGCCCTCCCCGGGAGACCCGGTGCCCCCCCTGACCGGCCAGGGGCATGCCCCTTTTTGTCAAGAGTCTCCGGGCGTCGCGCGACCAAGACCGTTTTTTTGTTTTCCCGGTTTTCCTTTCTCCCTCAATAGGCTATTCTAAGAAAAGCTCCCTGCTCCGTGAGGTGTTTTCCGTGGCATAACCGTTGGTTATCGGAGGGATTCCATGTCGCTGACCGTCAAGGTGCTTTCCCCGACCCTGGCCCTGATCGCCCTGGTCGCCGCCATGTTTGCGGCCACCTGGACCGTCTCCCGCAACCAGAGCCTGGACGGACTGGTCATCAACATTGCCGGTCGTCAGCGCATGTTATCCCAAAAAATGGCCAAGGAAGCCCTGGCCGTGGTCGATGGCACCGATACGGCCCTGGCAGCCAAGCGCGATATGACCATGGCGGTGTTCGCCCAGAGCCTCGAAGCCTTGCGCCAGGGCGGCCAGGCGCCCCTGACCCTGAACCCGACCGGGCCACGGCAGACACTGCCCCCGCCCACACCCGCGGTCGCGGCCCAACTCGACCGGGTGGCCGGATTGTGGGCGGGCTACGAGGCCGAAATCCGCCGTCTGGCCTCGCCGGGCGAGGGCAAGAAGGCGGAGGCGATGCTCACTGCCAGCGACGCCGTCAACACGGCCATGAACCAGGCCGTCTCCATGCTCCAGGCCGAATCCGAAGGTCGGGTCTCCACCCTGCTGTGGACCCAGGCCGCCTTCCTCCTTCTGGCCGTGATCCTGGGCGCGGCCGTATGGCGGGTTCTGCGCCGCACGGTCCTGACTCCCCTGACCCGGTGCATCGACTTTGCCGAGACCGTGGCCCAGGGCCAATTCCGGGCCACCTTCGCCACGACCCAGGCCGGGGAGCTCGGCCGGCTCCAGGCCTCCCTGGCAAAAATGCTGGCCAGCCTCAAAACCAAGATCGCCTTTGCCGAGGGCGTGCTCGTGGCCATCGACGGCACCTCGCCCTTCCTGATCCTCGACGCCACAGGCAACATCACCCACGTTAACCAGCTGCTGCTCGATCTGCTCGGGAAAAACGGCGCGCCCGGCGATTACGTGGGCCAGAGCCCGGGCAAGTTCTTCCACGGCGATCCCGCGCGCCACACCCGGGCCGCCGAAGCGGCCCGGACCCGGCAGCCCTTCCACGGCGACATCGAGATCANCCTGCCCTCGGGCGCGAAAAAGGCTCTCCAGGTCTCGGCCACGCCCATTGCCGATGACGACGGCAAGCCCCTGGGGCTGTTCGGCTTCTATCAGGATCTGACCACCTTGCGCCTCCAGGAGGCGGAAATCGCCCGCCAGCGCCACACACTCCTCGAACTCGGCGACCAGGCCGACCTCGTGGCCCACTCNGTGGCCGAGGCCACGAGCGCCCTGTCCGGCCTCATCACCCGGACCTCACGCGGGGCCCAGTTCCAGACCGGCAAACTCACCGCCTCCTCCGACGCCATGACCGCCATGGACGGCCAGGCCCATGACATGGCCCGCCAGGGTCAGGAAGTCGCCAAGGAGGCGACCCTGGCCATGGACACGGCCCGGCAGGGCGACGCGGCGGTCAAGGAGGTGGTGGACGCCATCGCCCGCATCAACGACCTGGCCCAGGACCTGCGTCGGGGCATGGGGGAACTCGGCGACCAGGCCCGGGAAATCGGCGCCATCACCACCGTCATCTCGGACATCGCCGACCAGACCAATCTGCTGGCCTTGAACGCCGCCATCGAAGCGGCCCGGGCCGGCGAGGCCGGACGCGGCTTTGCCGTGGTGGCCGACGAAGTGCGCAAGCTCGCGGAAAAGACCATGCACGCGACCGGTGACGTGACCCGGGCCGTCAGCACCATCCAGGCGGGCATCACCACCAACATCGCCTCCACCCGGGAAGCCGGCACGGCTGTCGAGGCCTGTACGGGCCTGGCCGCCAATTCCGGCCACTCCCTCAGCGCCATCCTCGAGATCGTAACCCGCACCGCCGACCGGGCCGCGACCATGGCCTCCCTGGCCGAAGCCCTGGCTGCCCAGGGGCAAGGCTTGGCGCAAAATCTGACCGGTATCAGGGCCATTTCCGACGAGACCAGTGCCGGCATGCGTCAGGCCGCCGATGCCGTGGCCGAACTCACCCAACGCACCGGAGAGCTTGGCTCGCTGCTCGAATGCCTGCGCTCGGAACAGGCGGCCGAGTGCCAATCTCCCGAGCTGCGCGCCCTGACCCACGCCTAGGGCGTTTCCGGCGCAGACGCCGCCCCAAACCGCTCTGAGCGGTTGACACGCGGCCCTCGTTGCCGCATCCCTTGGCCTCAGCCCGCATATCGGGCCAAGCCAAAGGAGCTGCCGCATGCTCTCGCCACTGCTTCGTTTCCTCGGCCCGCGCCGCCGGGATTACCTGCCGGGTCTGCTCGACCACTACCAGCCCATNGCCCGGGGTATGTCCCTGCTCAACGAAGCCCTCAAACGCTCCATCAAGCTGCACCAGGACCGTGGGTTCCAGGTCCTGGCCACCGAGATCGACACGCTGGAGGCCGAAGCGGACAAGATCAAGCGCCGCATCCGCAACCATCTGCCCGCCGCCGTGCTCATGGTGGTGGATAAGACCCTGTTTCTCGACTACACCCGGCGCCAGGACGACATCCTCGACAATGTCCAGGAAGCCGTNACCTGGCTTGGCTTGCGCGACTTCGAGGCNCCGCCCCCCCTGGCCGCGGCCATGACCGACTACGTGGGCGCCTCGACCCACACCGTGGACATGCTGCGCCCGGCCCTCATGGACACCATCGACTTCATCCTCCACGGCCGCCACGCCCGGGGCGACGTCAAGGCCCGCATCCACGACATCCGGCTCCAACACGTCAAGGTCCTCAAGACCAAACGGACCCTGATCGCCGCCGCCGCTGCCTCGGGCCTGGAATTCGCCCAGGTCTACCAGATCATGCGCTTCGTGGAATACGTCTACCGGGCCAGCCACAGCGCCGAACGCTGCGCCGATCTGCTGCGCGCCATGATGGCCCGCTAAGGATTGGACGGCATGGACGATCGGGGAAAACGCGTCCGAAGGGTCGCGGGCGGCGCCTTGCCCAGGGAACAGGACGGCCCGGAGGGCGAAAANACATGAACCCGCCCGGTGACCGCCTGGAAGCCATGCTGGGCTGGCTGCGCCACGCCGGCTGTCGCATCACGCCCCAACGCNTGGAAATCCTCAAGGTCCTGGCCGTCAGCGAAGGCCATCCCTCGGCCGAGACCATCCACCAGCGCGTGGCNNCCCACTTCCCCACCATGAGCCTGGCCACGGTCTATAAGACCCTGGCCGTGCTCAAGACCGCCGGCCAAGTCCTGGAACTCGAATTCAGCGACCGGGACAACCGCTACGACGGCAACCGGCCTGAGCCCCATCCCCACTGCATCTGCCAGGGGTGCGGCGCCATCCTGGACCCGGATCTGACCAGCCTCGACGCCCTGGCCAGCCTGGCCGCCCGGCAAACCGGTTTTCGCATCCAGTCCCTGCGCCTGGATTTCTACGGCCTCTGCCCGGCCTGCCAGGCCCGACGCGCGGCCGCGTCCGGCAACAAACCCGCCTAGTCCGCGCGCGTTCCCGCCGACGCCTCCAGCGATCCATCCGGCGCCATCTCCCGGGCCGCGCTTTTTTGCGTCTTTCCCTTGCCATTGAAATACGTTTTTTATAGAGAATGATTATCCGTAACATCCGATCCCGCCCCCGGGCGGCACACGGCCTCACGGCCGGGGAGACGCATCATGCCCGACAACAAGACCATGACCACGGGATTTGGCGCCCCAATCGGCAACGATCTCAATACCGCAACCGCCGGCGCGCGCGGACCGGCCCTCATGCAGGACGTGCACCTGCTCGAAAAAATGGCTCATTTCGACCGGGAGCGCATCCCGGAACGGGTCGTCCATGCCAAGGGCGCCGGCGCCTACGGCGTCTTCGAGGTCACGGCCGACGTGACCCGCTACACCCGGGCCGCCTTTCTCGCCCAGGTCGGCAAACGCACCGAGGTCTTTGCCCGCTTCTCCACGGTGGGCGGCGAGCGCGGCTCGGCCGACTCGGCCCGCGATCCGCGCGGCTTCGCNCTCAAATTCTATACCGAGGAAGGCAACTACGACCTGGTCGGCAACAACACGCCGGTCTTTTTTATCCGCGACCCGCTCAAGTTCCCGGACTTCATCCACACCCAAAAGCGCAATCCCCGCACCAACCTCAAAGACGCCACCATGTTTTGGGATTTCCTGTCCCTCACGCCGGAATCCCTGCACCAGGTCGGCGTGCTGTTCTCCGACCGGGGCACCCCGGACGGNTANCGCCACATGAACGGCTACAGCAGCCATACCTACAAATGGTACAACGCGGCCGGGGAATACTTCTGGGTCAAATACCACTTCAAGACCAACCAGGGCATCCGCAACCTGACCCGCCAGCAGGCCGACGCCCTGGCCGGCACCGATCCCGATCACGCCACCCGGGACCTGTCCGCGGCCATCGACGCCGGCGATTTCCCGTCCTGGACCCTCGAAATGCAGATCATGACCCCCGAGCAGGCCAAGGACTACCGCTACGACATTTTCGACGTGACCAAGGTCTGGCCCCATGCCGACGTGCCGCCCGTCGTCATCGGCACGCTCACCCTCGACCGCAACCCGACCAACTACTTCGCCGAGGTGGANCAGGCGGCGTTTAATCCGAGCAACTTTGTGCCCGGCATCGCCGCCTCGCCGGACAAGATGCTCCAGGGCAGGCTCTTTTCCTACCACGACACCCATCTGCACCGCCTGGGACCCAACTACCAGCTCATTGCGGTCAACGCGCCCANGCCACGCCCCGGTCGCCAANTACCAGCGCGANGGNGCCATGCGCACGGACAACGGCGGTGGCGCCGGCCCCAACTACTGGCCCAACAGCCTGGGCGGCCCGGCCCCGGACCCGACGGTCCTGGAACCCCACGCGCCCCTCGACGGCGAGGCCGGCCGGTTCGCCTACACCCATCCCAATGACGACTTCGAACAGCCCGGCGCCTTCTACCGCAAGGCCTTAAACGACCAGGACCGCGACCATCTCGTGGGCAACATCGTGGAGCACCTGGCCGGGGCCCTGCCCCGCATCCAGAAGCGCCAGTGCGCCCTGTTTTCCAAGGCCGACTCCGAATGGGGCGAGCGGGTGGCCGCCGGCCTCGGGCTCGACCCGGGCGAAATCAAGCGCCTGGCCGACCTGGACGCCGAAGCCCGGGTAGCGGCCACCGCTGTGGAATAAAAGAAGAAAGAAAATGAACGGAGACGGAGGAGGAAACGCCTCCGGCGGCCAGGAGGGGAGTGACTCCCCTCCTGGACCTCCCCGGAAAGGGGATACGACAAGTCTCGGGACGCGGAGGAAAAGAAGCGGGAAAGTGTTGGGCTAGGCCGACATGCCGGCCAGTTCGAGCAGCCAATAGCACACGGCGGCGACAATGGCCGCAGCCGGGATGGTCAGCACCCAGGCCACGACCAGCCGGCCGGCCACGCCCCAGCGTACGGCCGAAAGCCGTTTGGATGCGCCCACGCCGATGACCGTGGTCGAAATGGTATGGGTGGTGGAAATGGGCGCGCCCAGGGCCGAGGCCCCGCAGATGACGGCCGCGGCCGCGGTCTCGGCCGCGAAACCGTGGATGGGCTCCAGCTTGAAGATCTTGTGCCCCATGGTCTTGACGATCTTCCAGCCGCCGGTGGCCGTGCCCAGGCCCATGGACAGGGCGCAGGCGATCTTGACCCAATTCGGCACCGACATATCCGGAATCTCGTGAAAAATGAAAAGCGCCAGGGTGATGATGCCCATAGTCTTCTGGGCGTCGTTCAGGCCATGGCTCGTGGCCATGAA